>Ga0316201_10000474_pt1 | contig 22845 bp, 18 predicted proteins | sample CS6wburrow_MG_FD_204516 | JGI IMG/M metagenome (GOLD analysis project Ga0316201, IMG submission 204516) | Coastal sediment microbial communities from Delaware Bay, Delaware, United States - CS-6 worm burrow | ecosystem: Environmental > Aquatic > Marine > Coastal > Sediment | place: USA... | reverse complement strand
CCCACTTTTTGACGTTGTTCTAATTTTCTGTCGATCAGATTTTTAAGCGCAATCAATAGCGCTAAGCCAAAAAATGCGCCCGGGGGTAGGATGGCTAATAAAAAGCCTTGATAGTCTTCAATGAGGGTGATGGTGAGGCCTTGTGCGATTTCTCCAAATAAAACATCGGCTTGGGCAAATAGGGTGCCATATCCTAACAGTTCGCGTAGGCCGCCAAGCAAGACAAGGGCGATGGTGAAACCGATGCCCATCATGAGGCCGTCTAATAGGGCCTTATCGACGGGGTGTTTTGAAGCAAAGGCTTCTGCCCGCCCTATCACGGAACAGTTGGTGACAATCAAGGGGATAAAAATCCCAAGGGCTAGGTATAAATCGTAGTAAAAAGCTTTGATGATCATTTCGACTGCGGTGACAAATGAGGCGATGACTAATACAAAAACGGGTATACGGATTTCATTGGGTACGATGTTACGAATCAGTGAGACTGTGACATTGGAAGAGATTAATATCAATGTTGTGGCTATGCCTAAGCCTAAACCGTTGATGACGGTACCTGTGACGGCTAATAGGGGACAAAGTCCAAGTAATTGAACAAAACCGGGGTTATTGTGCCATAACCCTTCACGAATGATTTGTGTGTAATGTGTCATAAGAAAATGAAGACTGTTGGCGTATTTCGTTGTAGTACAAGATATTATTATATAACGGTTTCGGCAGAACGTGTGGGTAATAAGACTGTAAAGACTGCGCCTGGCGATTCTTGATTGTTTTCTGCTTTAACTTGTCCACCATGATATCCGGTGATGAGGCGTACCATATATAAACCTAATCCCAAATGCGGTTCTTTGGTACTCGTCTGGCTGCGTAAGGATACCATAGATTCAAATAGACGTTCTTGCATGTCTGTGGGCAATGTTTTACCCCGATTGATTACTTTTAAATAGGCTATTTTGTCTTCTTGAAATAATTTGATTTGAATGGGGTAACCTGATTCTGAAAAGTCTACCGCGTTGGAAACCAGTTTATCTAGCATTTGTGCAATCAGATCGGGCGCTCCTTTTAAAGTGATTGGGGTTTGAGACAAGTGCGCTTGAAAATCTTGCTTAGGATAGGCTAAGTGATATCCTTCTAGGCAACTGCTTACCAATTGGGTTAAGTCAAATGACTCTCTTTCTGCGTTTTGCAAGGCTTGTTCAAGACGTGTGGCTTCACTTAAGCGGGTAATAATGGTATTGAGCCGATTAATCCCGTCTTTGGCGCGTCCAATGTAAATATGCGATTCGTTGGAAATCCCTTCTTGTTCAATTTCGAGTTCTAGATTTTCTAAGGATGAGCGCACGACGGCAATAGGGGTTCGCAATTCGTGGGATAATCGACTCGCCATGCCTTCCAAGTAGGTATTATATTGTTTGAGTTTTTCTAAAATGGCTGAAAAACTGCGCGATAAATCGCCAATTTCGTCTTGGCTTTGTATGCCAATTTGCGTGACTGTGACGCGCCCATTGATATCTATCGCGGTTTCTGCTTGATTGCGTAATGAACGCAATCGCACGGATAAATGCGTGGCAAAAACAAGCAATAGCATGGTGACAATTGAAAAGACAATCAAGGTTTTATTAAATAAATTAGCAATGGCTTGACGTTGCACGGTTTGAATACTGTTACTGGTTTCTTCAAGCACGACAGCGCCAATCACTTGGCCCTTAACCCAGACGGGATGAGCGGCGGAAACAATGACGGTTTGCTTATCTAAAGTGGCATGCCAACGAATTTCAGCATGTCCACTCAGTGCGCTATCAATTTCTTGGCCTTCCAAACGTGATGTTCGTACAGTATCTATTTTAATTTCTTCAGAGGTAGGAGAAAGTAGTAAGTGATATAAGGCATTGAGTGGATGATTTGGAAATTCGCGCTTTAATTTTCCACTTTTTGCTAATACACGCAATTGCTTATCTAATACCCAGATGCGACGCCCTGGCATTTCACCTAAAGAACGAATAATGCGTTCCAGTTCTGGAGAAGGAATAAAGACTTTTCCCACGGTTGCCAGATTTTGTATTGGAGAGGTGCCGATTAAGGTTTTGATTTCACGTTTTTGCTTGTTATCAACATCCGCAATCGCAAAGCCGAGTCTATCACCAATTTTTGAAAGCGGAATCCGCAATTCTAGTATGTAACCTTTTGCGGTTTCTCGCCAAGCCCCTTGAATACGATTTTCCGTTTGTGCGTGATAAGAATAAGTGCCCTGGTTAGATATTTTAACTTTATAGGCACTCACCCAGCCTGGTACTTGAGGTGTCATCACATAGCGATAAAATTGTTGATTAGGCTCTTGCATGACGATTTGCAAGTGATCGCTACGATCTAGGCGTGAATTTGAAGTATCACGGTATACAATTTTCTCATCGCGCACGATAAATAGTGCGTATAAATGATTGCGATATTTGCCTAATAGATGTTGGAAGGATAAGGAATCGGGCGAATAGTGGCTCAGATTTTTAAGAATATGTTTGTCAGCATAATCACCTACTTTATCAATATAATTTTGCCAATCATCTATATAACCGTCTAATTTTATAGGTGTTTTCAGTGTATAGGCGAATAATTCGCCATCTTCGCGCACGGTATCAACCAGTTTACGGGTAAACAATGCAGGGCGTTCATTGAGAACACTGGCGAGTGCCCGCACGGTATTTTCTAGCGAGGTTTCAAGATTATCGCGCAAATATTTTTCCATTTCCCGCACGTATTCGTAACCCACATAAGGGATGCTGAATAGCGTTAATGAGAGTAATAAGACTTTGCTGCGAATGGTGAGTGTCATGTTCAGTTATCAGTTATCAGTTATCAGTTATCAATATCAAAAGGGGGTAGCACGTAGGTTCTTCCCTATTCGAAACGAATTGCTAGGTTCAAAATAAACAGAAGTTAGGAAGTTCCAAAAAAATAAATCCCAAAAGGCAATTCAAGCCGGTTTGTTTAATTTCTCTCATTCTCTGCGGCTCTGCGGCTCTGCGTGAGCCGACAGTTTGTTATTTTTTTGATATTCCAGAAGTTAAGTGCGTAACGTCAGTTAATCAGGCCCTCATTCATTAATTAAGTGTTCGATCTTTTCATCACCTACCTACTCTCTTTTCAAATTGATAGCCAATCTTGTCAGATTCCATTCCCCAATCACACAAAGTCATGTTGAGAAAACGCTTAAAATCCTAACCGTTTTAATCCATTCATCAGTTTAACGGTTCAAATAGTCTATTGTTACCCAAGCCTGATTCTCATGAGTGTGGTATTTGAGTTTATTGATTGCGCCATAATCGTTTTGGATGCAGAATGATTTTTCCAATGGTATTTCTAAGATATGCGCCAGTAAGGCGCGAATGACGCCTAAATGTGTGACAATAATAATGGTTTGATAGGGTTTTGTGAGCATTTCATTCCAAAAAGATTGACAGCGGTTAAATAAGGTTTGAAAACTTTCGCCATTTGGTGGTGCCATATTGACATAAGCTGCTGTCCAAGTTTGTAAGAGAGTTTGATCGATATCATGCCAGTTTTGCATTTCCCAGTCTCCAAAACTGAGTTCTATAATACGTTGTTCTATTATGATGGGATGGGTGCCATTATTATTTAATGTGTTAGCCAATTGTAAACAACGTTGCAAGGGGCTGCTGATAATCAGAGTCTTTTCTGGTAGAGTTGGCATCTGCGTTTGAATGCGTTGAAATTCATCTGCAAAACCGTCTGCTAAAGCGACATCGGATTGTCCATAACACATACCACTAGCGACTTTAACTTGAGTATGTCTTATTAAATAAATGTCCAAAATTCGGTCACCATAGTGAGGTAAAAAACCATTTCGGTTATTTGTTGAGTGGTACCCAGACAATCTCCAGTATAACCGCCGATTTTTTGGTTAAAAAAATGCGTTAGATATAAGGCCATTAAAACAACGGGGATAATGGCCAATAAACAGGCATAGCTGGGTAAGGCTAATAAGGGGGCAATACCAAAAAACCCGGCAATGATGAAGGCTGAACGAGATAATTTTTTTGCCACGGGTTTGACTTTGCTATCATCATTATCCCGCACATATTGAGAAATCAATAGGACAATCGAGGTGGCAAATCGACTGAGGCTATGCCCTGCGATCAAGATGATAGGTATAATCTCAATGGGTAGGCTTTGGATCGTTGAGAATTTTAAGACTAAAATCAAGGTGAGGCCTGTCACGCCATAGGTACCCAGGCGTGAGTCTTTCATAATGTCTAATATGTGCTTTTTTGTCCATCCGCCACCAAAACCGTCACAGACATCGGCAAAACCGTCTTCGTGAAAAGCGCCAGTGATTAAAATGGAGGCTATCATACTGAATAGGATGGCAATTGAGATTGGAAAGATCAGATGGCTGAGAAAAAAGACAATCGCGGCACTGCCACCGACAATCCAACCGATTAGGGGAAAATATTTTGTGGATTGATTTAAATACTCTTCACAATAATCTAGTTTTTGAGGGCAGGGTAGGCGCGTGAAAAACATTAAGGCGGTAAAAAAGATTTGGATTTCTTGTTTCATTGGGTTATCAATTATCAATTATCAATTAAAAATGAACTAAAACAGTTTAAATCACTTTCAATCATCGAATTTTTTCAGATTATAACGGGTTTTATTCACATAAAAAAAAGCCTCATTATTTAATGGTGTTCCCAAAAACCATTACAATCAGAACTTTTGCTTAGAATACAAACGCCACTCTACATTGATAACGATTATGAATTTCAATATTAAAGCGATATCCAAAGATAAGGCTGGTGAATTACAACATAAAATTGACCATAAAACGAAGCCATTAGGTGCATTAGGGCGATTAGAACCCCTTGCATTACAGATTGGTTGTTTACAAAATACACTCACCCCAAGCATTGAAAAACCCACTATTGTCGTTTTTGCAGGGGATCATGGTATTACGGCGGAAGGTGTTAGCCCTTATCCACAAGCTGTGACGTATCAAATGGTTTTTAATTTTCTGGCAGGCGGTGCGGCGATCAACGTATTGGCTAAGCAACATGAGATTGCTTTGAAAATCGTTGATGCGGGTGTCAACTTTGATTTTGCGGCGCATCCTCTGTTAATTAATGCGAAAATCGGTTTAGGCACTAAAAATTTTTTGATTGAAGCGGCGATGAGTGAACACGCTTGTGAACACGCTATTGATAAAGGGGCTGAAATCGTGACTCAGATTCAGGCAGACGGTTGTAATACTCTCGGTTTTGGTGAAATGGGGATTGGTAATACGTCATCTGCTGCGGTTTTAATGCACTTGTTGACTGATAAATCACTTGACGAATGTGTTGGTAGCGGTACGGGTTTAGATGAAACCGGGATTCAGCATAAATTGAAGGTATTAAAACAGGCTGTTGCTAATCGAAAGATCACAAAATCTCCTTTGACAGTGTTAAGCACTTATGGCGGTTTTGAAATCGCTATGATGGTTGGCGCGTATTTACAAGCAGCAGAGTTAAAGATGTTAATATTAGTCGATGGATTTATTGCAACAGCGGCCCTGTTAGTTGCCTTGAAATTATATCCAAATCTTTTAGATTATTGCATTTTCACTCATCAATCCCAAGAAAAAGGGCATCAAAAGCTTTTAGAAAGTTTAAAAGCGTCTCCTGTGTGCAATCTTGAAATGCGATTAGGAGAAGGTACAGGTGTAGCGATAGCCTTTCCAATCATTCAGGCCGCGGTGAATTTTTTGAATGACATGGCCTCTTTTGAGGAAGCGGGCGTTTCAGATGGGGGTTAAAAGGGAAAATTCATTCAACCCTTTCACGGGTGAGGGATTTTTTTATATCAGTGGGCAACCAAAACACGTATCGAGGTTAAAGTTTTTGCTAAACAAAAATTTTAACCTCGAACCCACCCTACATTACTGAAGTTGTTCTTGTAGTAGCATTAATATTTTTTCGGCTGTTTTGTTTTCCACAATTTTGTTGCTGTTATCTTTAACCACAATGTGCGTTGTTGGAGAGTGATCTATCAAACTGATAATATATTCTTCTGGTGCTGTGGAGTTGTCTCCAAATAATCCGCCTAAAAATCCTTTGTCTGCATCTGGATCAATATAACGGATAAAATAGATACCGCGTGTTCGATCACGATCTTCGACTGTAAATCCGACACGATCTAATGCCAATCCTGTGCGTCGCCAAGTGTGTTCAAAGTCTTCACGAACAATTAAGCTTTTATGCCCTGCTTGAGTGTCTATCAATTGAGCACGCGAGACGGGCTCAATTTGATTTTCTGCTAACAGGGTGTCAGCTTGTGCTTTCTCTACGCCAAAAAATACGATCAGGCGATTGATCATTTCGGCTTCTAGTTCGGGATCAGATGGACGGCCTTGCCACTCCCAGTCCTTGCCTTTGGCAACTTCTTCTGCACCTTGATGGGTGAGGTAAAGTTCTGTTGTACCCGCAACGCTGCCGCGTTCTAAACGTACCCTAAATTTGTCGCGGGTTGATGCTGAATAGACGGTATCAAAAACTTTGCTTAACCATTTACGAATGCCATCTTGAGGAATATCGGCACGATTTTCTGCCCAGTCGGTTTCCATGATGCCGATTTGGGGATTGTCAATTTTCAACTGAAAACCATTTTTTAGCCAAAATTGCTTGACTTTGCTCCAAAGGCTATCTGGCTTTCCTTGCATTTCCAGCCAACGGATACGGCCATCGCGTTTGATTTGTACTTGCTTTGACTGGGGTAAAACATCTATACCGGGTTGCACGGGCAGTGACCGCGTTTTGTCATTGCTGTAGTCAGAATAAGTGGCTGTTTTGCTGATTTCAGGGACAATCAGTTGTTCATCAATTTTGCTTGAACCAATTAAATCAGGTGGCAATTCTAGGGAGGGCGCTATTGTGCTATTTTTGTAGTCTGCGCTGTGATTGGGAAGGTTACTACATCCCCCTATCACACTGATAAGCAAGGAGCCAAGGGCCGTTTTTAAAAAGCGTGACATAGTGATTACCTTAGAGTGGGAGTGGTAAATTGGATTCTTCTTCACTCTTATCCCGATAGGGAGAGGGAACACTCCCCCGTTTTGGGCGTGCTGAGTGGGGAGCATGATCCGATGATTCACTCAACTCTGGCGGAATTTTTAAAGGGGGAAGCTGTTGACTTTTGTCGTAAACCGTTTTGTTGTCCGCCCAATTGGCATCAAGATATTTGACAGTTGCACTACATCCCCATAAAACCGTTAACAGCAATAATAAGATGACTATTTTTGTGTGATTTAACATAATCTGATGGATAATTAAAGCACTTGTGCTTGTATCATGGCTTGTTTGACAACTTCATGATACTGTTCTGATAGGGGAGTTAGGGGTAAACGAATGCCGGGGGGAATTAAACCCATTGTATGCACGGCCCATTTGACGGGAATGGGGTTGGCTTCGACAAATAATTTTTGATGCAATCCCATTAAACGTTGATTAATCGCCTTTGCACCGGCACTATCCCCGGCGATAGCCAGTTGACACATTTCATGCATGGCTTTTGGGGCGACATTGGCTGTGACTGAAATGGCCCCTTTGCCACCCAGTAGCATTAATTCTAAACTGGTGAGATCATCGCCACTGTAAATGGCAAATTGTTCATTGGAAATGGTGAGCAATTCGCGCATTCGCGCTGTGTCACCGACGGCTTCTTTAATGCCAATGATGTTATCTATTTCCGATAAACGCTTGACAGTTGTAGGTAACATGTCGCAGGCGGTACGGCCTGGAACGTTATAAAGCAATTGGGGAATGGAAACGGCTTCGGCTATCTTTTTATAATGTTGATATAAGCCTTCTTGCGTTGGTTTATTATAATAGGGTGTGACGAGTAAACAAGCATTGGCACCAGCCTTAGCAGCACAACGGGTGTACTCAATGGCTTCAGCGGTATAATTAGAACCGGTTCCGGCAATCACGGGCACACGACCGGCCGTTTGTTCAACGACAATGCGAATCACTTCACAGTGTTCATCATGGTTGAGTGTCGCTGACTCTCCGGTTGTGCCGACGGCAACAATCGCATCAGTCTGATTGTCTATATGATAATCCACTAAACGGCGCAAACTGGCCTCATCAAGGTTATCATCTTCGTTCATAGGTGTAACCAGTGCTACCATACTACCTTGAAACATTATATAATCTCCATATTTATTAAGGTTAAAAAAAAACAAAATTTTACAGTCTTAGGGTATTTCTTTTCTATATAATCGTTATCAGTGGGTGCGATTAAAAGTGCGGGAGTCAAACCAAATCAAGGCATAAAAAGTTATCCAAAATAAATTTTGGACTCCAAAAAATCCAGTGTCTTCGTTCCAAATTTATTTTGGATGATCTCCCCCACACTTTTAATCGCACCCGTTATCAGTTCCAGGCAAAAGTTTTTGCGCGCAAGGATAACAGATAACGGATAATGGATAACGGATAACGGAATTTACAATTCACAACTCTTTGTACCTTCTGTTTCTTGCCGCACATTTCGTATAAAATCACGACGTTCATCAAGTGCCTGTGCCGTGCCTTCATGGCCTTGTTGACGGGCACTGTGTATAATTGAACTCAAAAGCAGATCAGCTTGATCACTGAGTAATTCGGGATAGCGTTGAAGAACTTGAAGGCCTTCTTCCATGTTTGCTGTTTGAATAAAAACGTCTAGTGCATTTTTCAGAGGTTCTTCTTGAAGAGGCGATTGTGTAGCCATGAATTTCTCCAAATATTATTAAATAATTAAGAATGACAAATAAAATATGAAAAATGAACGTTAATAATTAATAATGAAAAATGAACATAAAATGTTCAAATCACTTTCAATCAGGATTATTTAGATAACCTATTGATTTTACATTATTTAATTTAATCTATTTAAGCTAGTCGCATTGAGATTAATTTTCTTTTAAGATTTATAGCAGACTATTATAAAGAGGGCGATGGCAAAATGATAACTCAGATTGTGAAATAAACCTGAATTAATTTACCTTTGACTAAGGTTTTGATTGAAATCGTTGAGTACATTATTGCTAAAAAACTATAATATAACTATATAATGAAATATTAATATAATATATAATAAGACGTTAATGACGAGAGTTGACGAATAGAGATGAAGGATGTGTGAGACTGAGGTGTGAAAAAGTGTGGTGTCAACATCACTTTGATTTTCATTAACAGCTTAAGCGAGCTCAATATTTTATTAGAGTTTATACCGATTTAACGTAACCCATTGATTTTTAAATTTTTATTTTTATTTAAATAAAATCAAGTACTTAAATTAAATCGGTATAATGTCTATTATACTGAAAGTACAACGGATTTTGTTCATCCCCAATTATTGAGTTTAAAATCAATTAAAAAGCTAATTCAGGCCCTGATTCAATTAAGATAGCGATATATCGCTTTTCAGATAAATCTTTTATTCAAAATCATATCTTTATTGAGGGGCACTCAAGTTTGTACGCCTATTGATTGAGGGGCACTAAAGTTTGTACGCCTATTTATAGGGGTGAGGGGCACTAAAGTTTGTACGCCTATTTATCTGACTATAAACTCATAATCAACCCGTTTAATAATCAACTGAAAAAGTTTGTTGACTTTAAAAAAACGTTGTATCGTCTCAGTGCTACGTTTTGTCATTCTTTCGTGAGGAATATTAAAACCAGTCAAAAAACTGGTCAACCTGACAGTGGGTCTAAAACTTGTCTGTCGGCTGCAACTTAGGTTAACTTGGCTTAGAATCTCTTTTGGGCAAGTCCTGACGCGGTGGGTCAATGCCATTCTAGTTAGGCAAAAAACCTTCTTTTGTACGTTTTTTCGGTTAATCGCCTTGAGGCGATGGGTCACCTGTTTTTAGATTTTTGTTTGGGATTCATCATTTTTTAAGAGATTTTCAATAGACTATTATACCTATTAAATTTAACTTAACGCCTTGATTTTATGACTTGTCTAAAATAAAAAATGTCAAATAGCATCAATGAGTTGTGTTAAATCGGTATAAACTGAAAATGAGAGGGTTGTTGAAATGTCGATCTAGGCCACAAGTTACAACACTTTACCCAAGGAGCACCTATTATGGCTACAACAACTACAACGGGGCAACGAGGCACTGAAATACCGATTTCAATAAGGCAAAACCCGCAACAATTAATGGAGTGCGGTGCGGCTATTAGCAAGGGTCAGATGGAGAAATTTGTTCAAAATTTTCAGCAAAGTACGCGACGTTGGGAAATTATTGTTTACCCGGCTATGTTTGCTTTTGTGGTATTGGCGGGTTATGGTTTTTTTCTGATTTACAGTTTAACGGGTGATATGTCCTCTATGGCACGTAGCATGGATTCAAATATGGGGATACACATGGAAACGATGACTAATAGTATCACTTCGTTAGCTGAACAAGTTCAAATTATGTCGGGACAGGTTCAAATTATGACCAGTACCATGACCGACATATCAAGTAAATTGAATACCATGGAGCCAATGCTACAACATATGAAAGTCATAGATGAATCGATGGTGAAGATGGTGTACTCGTTGTCGCACATCGATCAGATGATGGTGAATATGGATAAGTCAATGACGCGGATGGACAATTCCATCGGGCGAATGGATTTATCCATTAGTAGTATGGATAAATCTATTTTGACTATGGATGACTCGATGCAAAATATGACTCAGTCCATGCGTCAGATGACAAGCGCAACCGATCAAATGTGGCGAGATTTGACGATGATGAATCATAGTCTATCAAGTTTTTCGCGCCCGATGTCGTTTGCTAACGGTTTTATGCCTTGGTAACCGTTATCCTTTATCCGTTATCAGCTTAAATACTCAAGCAAAAAAAATAGAACGCTGATTCGGTTTTTGTTCATGATTTAGTGAAGCTTCCATTCAGTTCCACTGATTTTCAAAAAATGGGTATGAACGAGTCTATTTGATATGCTAGCAGTACTCTGTCATTTTTATTTTGTCGCTTAATGTTAGGGGAGAAGTGCTTTGAAATCCACCATACCCGACAAAAGAAAGCTGACAAAGTACTCGCTAGAAAGTAGAATCTGAATCAAATGAATGAATTATAAAACAATCCTGATTAAAAGTTATTTGAGATGTATAGTTCATTATTTCATTATGAATTCAATTGCTTTTTCTTTCATCCATTGTAATTATAAAATCGCAGATATAAAATTGCGATTTAAAACTTGATTTAATGTTCTACCTAAAAATGGCAATTTAAAAAGTTGACTATTTCACTTAACACATTGAATTTATTTCATAATTTTTAATTATTCTGTTTTATTTTTATTCATCAAATGGTGAACTTAAAACAGCATTAAGTAATTGATTCATAAAATAAAAATTAAAGTGATTGCCATTTTTATGTTCTATATTAATAGGGTTAATCTCATCATTTTTGTAAGGAAAATATATATGCGTGTAGAAGAAATTATGACCCGTGCGCTTGAAACGATCACGCCTGAAACCAGCTTGAAAGAGGTTGCGTCTCTTATGTGTCTTAAGCGTTTCAGTGGTTTACCTGTGGTTAAGGAAGACAATCAATTGGTTGGTATACTCGCCGAACGAGATATTTTGCGTTATTTGTTCCCCGACATTAAGGATATCATGCTGCAAAACATGGGTAGTCTTGATTTTGAGGCCATGGAAGACGATTACAAAAAAGTCCTGCCGTTGAAAGCCGCCGATCTGATGGTTAGTAACGTTATGACGGTGAGACCCGATCTGCCCATTTTGAAAGCGGTTTCAATTATGGCAAGGAACAACTTTCGCCGTATTCCTGTCGCTGATGGGAACAAATTGGTTGGAATGCTCAGCTTAGGTGATATTCACCGAGCTATTTTTATGAAAAGTTACACTTCTCCCTCGAACAACAGCTGAAGGTTAAATAATAACTAATAAGCTAACAGGTTGACACAAAGGTTTAAAAGTTCAAGTCCCCCTAAAAGGGGACTATAATACTCCTAAATGATTCGTGATAGGAAATCTGGCTGAAAGTGTTTAAAATCGTTGGTTCAAATTTATAAATCATTTAGGATGCCTATATATTTGATGATTAAGTTTTTGATGTTATTTGGCTTTGCGGCAGTCATAGATTGAGTGTCTTATATATGCAAATAATTGATTATTAAGGGATTTAATTTTTATGCATTAACAATAACATTTATTTTTAAATCAACTGTTTACAAAAAACTTGATTATCAAGTATATCAATAAATAATCAATATGAAATTATAGAGTTTGTTCAATAATCTGTTGGCCTAATAATCACTTTATATCAAGAATATCAAGCTTTTAAGAACAGGTTTCTTTACGCCATTTTTTGCGTGCAAAAATTTTTGCGTAGAATTGATAATTGATACGATACGCGCTGATGAAACGACAAGTTATCAGCAATGCAACGCAACAGCGGGAAAAATGACTTGATATGATTTGACAAATTGAAGGGGTTATCAGAGAGATGACGATCCAAAATGGTATTTTACGCAAAAGTTTTTGCGCGCAAAAACATGTTCAGGCTAAAGTTTCGCTAAACTAAATTTTAGCCTGAACGCGTGAAAGGTTGTCTGATTACGCACAAGGCGCTACAGCGGCCATTATGATTCTTGGGATAGTCGTGTATTTTGTGATGTGCTGCATTTTCTACAAAAACTCATTCCACTCACAAGGGCAGACACACAGGTAGGCCCCTACAAGACGTTATTTTGTCGATTTACTGTAGGCAATACACAAAGGTATGCCCTATACTTTCATACCACGCCATTAACCAAACGCTTGCCCACCACAATATCTCTACAGATGATCTAATTGCATAAACCACATCCATTATCTGTGAAAATGCCATAAGTAGGACACATCAATAGACATTATACCGATTAAATATATAAAGGCTTGATTTCATTGCTTTTTCAAAATAGAACTATTAATAAAATCAATAAGTTGTGTTAAATTGGTATAATGTCTAATCTTTTAACCATTTCTATAATGCTAATGAATGTAGGTTAAAAATTTTTTGTTGACCTACTTATTTAAAAGGCTAAGTAATCTTTTTACCGTTTTCAAGTCTCTTTTTGAAAACCAGTCATAAATGAGAACGACTTAGCTCAATGAAGAGCAGTAATATATTCAGCAACCGCTTGGATATCTTGCTCTGTCATGCCTTCCGCGAGGTTCTGCATTATCTTCCCAACATCATTACTGCGCGTTTTGCTTTGGAAGGCCTTGAGCTGTTTCACGATATACGCAGGATGTTGCCCACTCAAGGCGGGTGCCTCGACAATGGTTGAGGCATTCATCGACTGCAACAAGTCGTGATTGCCTGCACCCTTAAAACCATGACACCCTTTACACGCGAAAACACGCGCTTTGATATTACCTTTCTCATAAACTTGTTTACCTACTGCCATCAACTGAGAATTGCCACTACCCGGTTGGACGGATTGCTTGGAAAAATAGGCGGCTAAATCGGCCATATCTTGTTCATTGAGTGATTGAACTTGGCCATTCATGGTCTCGTCGATGCGTTGTTTGGTTTTAAACGCTTTAAGTTGTTTAAGGATGTAACTGGCGCTTTGCCCGGCGATTTTCGGAAATGTGGGCACCAGACTATTGCCATCCACTCCGTGGCAAGCGAGACAGGCGGCCGATTTTGTCTTGCCAGCCTGATAATCACCGGCGGCGGCGACAGGCCCTGTTGCGATAGATAGTGCGGCTAGAGTCGTTACGACAACAAATAAATGTTTTTTCATACTGTAAATTCTCCAAGTTCAAGTTAATTTAGATAAAATACCCAAACAATTACGAATCGCTCATGTTCTGATTAATAACATTGCTCTTGACAGCGTATCAGATTAACATGGAACATGAGACACATTATAAAATAAGGTTAGCGTGTTGAATAATATTATTATATTATTGTTATGCGACAGGCAAAACACTTCAAAATATCAGTGAACAAAAATTTAATCACTTCCCCTCCCCTCATTGAGCTTATTTCCTGCGACAAATGCATTCTGTCGTCCTTATGTAGCCCACTTATCGTAGGCGACACCAAAATGGATATAGTGGGTACACTTGTCAATCGCCACAAGTTTGTGAAGCGGGGTGATTTCCTTTATCATGAAGGGGATAAATTTCGTTCAATTATCGCCGTTATCCAAGGTTCTGTTAAGCTTTCGATAAAGTCTGGTCATGCTGAAGAACAGATATTAGGCTTTCAGTTTGTGGGTGAAACAGTGGGACTGAGCGGTATGCACAGTGGGTACTATTTGAGCGATGCACAAACTTTAGAAAATAGCCATATTTGCGAAATGCCATTCGATTTGCTTGATAAGTACGCCAATTTAATGCCTCAACTTCAGCGCGAAATCGTGCGCTTGTTAAGCGAAGAATTGGCTTGCAGTCAGTATCATAGTCGTTCACTGGGTAAAAAAACGGCTGAGGAACGGCTTGCCTCATTTTTATTAAATTTGTCTTCTCGCTATAGTCGGCGAGGCTATTCTCCTAAGTGTTTTATTCTCGCAATGACTCGTAACGATATTGCCAATTACTTAGGATTGACTAAAGAAACAATAAGTCGGTTATTTAATAGATTTCAAGAACAAAACCTACTCTTGACGCAGAAAAAGCACGTTATAATCAACAATATCAGCCTTTTAAATAGGGTTGCGGGAATCCACTAAAGCAAAAATGTTTGACGATTTATATAATTAATAAAAAAAATTAATCGATCTTGACAGATTTGCAAAATGATTCAAAAACACTGAATGAGTTATTTTTGAGTTCATCGTTAATTAATTATTTGTGTTGTGTATTAGCGATTAACAATTCATAATTCTCTGTGCTTTCTAGACTATGACTCATTCGTCCCAAATTTCTTGCCAAAAACGATAATTAATGAAATCGTTTGTTTGTTGTACATTGTTCGATAATATCACGACAAAGAAACGGGTCAATCACACGTTTTGATTTCTATAAATGCTATAGTCTTTAAATTTGGTTCTCTTGCACTAGTACTCTGTCAATATTGTATGGATTGATAATTTTATAACTATTTGATTATTCTATAAAATCAAAATACGACTCGGCAAAAGAAGATTGACAAAGTACTCAGATCGTTCTAATCCAAATGACAGTGATGTGTGAATTTAATTAAAGCTATTCGCTATTCGCTATTGACTTTTAAAGAATCAAAACGGTTATAAAGAATCAAAACTTGAACGATCTGTATAGGACAAAAAATTGATCATATCGTAAATCATTGTTTTTATATAGATGGCGTTAGAGAGAAACTTTATTTATAAATCAATAATTTACAATTTTTTGTCTGCTATAAAGACTTGATCGTTAAGCATGATAACAAAAAAGCAGGTCAATTAACACGGGAGCTATTAATTATTTATTAATACAATAATAAAGGAAATTTATCAATCCATAAGTATGAGCAACGGGTGCGATTAAAAGTGTGGGGGTAAAATCCAAATCAAGTCTAAAAAGTCATCCAAAATAAATTTTGGACTCCAAAAACCCCAGTGTCTCCAAAATTTATTTTGGATGATCTCCCCCACACTTTATAATCGCAGCCGCATGAGCGAATGAGCAACATTAATATTGACTTATATAATTAAACATGAAAAAATGGTTTTTTTTGATTAACCTTCGTAATTTGTATTGATTCATCAGACACCACATATGGAGGAAATAAAGCATGGCTGAACATGCTGCGGTACATGAACTCGAATGGGATGTCAGCGCATGGCCATTTGTCATAAGTGTTGGCATCATCTTTCTTGTTCCTTTAGCATTCGCTTTCAAATTTGTCTATCATCAACCTATGTTGGCAGTGCTGTCTTTAGGGATAGGTGTACCCTTAATTATCGCCGGAATTGCCGGTTGGGTTAGTGAAGCGATTGGGGGTGGACACGGCCCTAGTGGTTTGAGTGTCCCCGCTATGGGGTGGTTTATCCTCGCTGAGGCGATGATATTTGTTTCTTTTTTCGTGAGTTACTGGTATATGCGGCTAGGGGCTCCAACATGGCCACCAGAAGGTACGGTGGAATTGCCGGTTGTTATGCCGTTGATTATGACCTTTATTCTTGTGTCCTCTAGTGTGACCATACACTTTGCCGAAGAAAAGCTTGAACACGGTGATCGTGCGGGGTTTCTTCAATGGTTACTGATAACAATGATACTCGGCGTGACCTTTCTAAGCATGTCTGTCTACGAATGGACGCATTTGTTCCATGAAGGTTTTGTTTTTTCGACGAATATCTATAGCACCTCATTTTTCACTATCACAGGTTTTCACGGCGCACACGTTCTCGTTGGACTCGGCATATTTATCGCGATTCTCGTGCCAGCGTTACTGGGCAAAACGAATCTTGTCTTTTTGAAAGCGGGCTCTTTATATTGGCATTTTGTTGATATTATTTGGTTTTTTGTGGTTTCTCAAGTTTATTACTGGTAACGGTGAAAATACAACCTGTTCTTAAATCAGGGCTTGCCATTTTATTGGGGGCATCTGTTTTATTTAAAGTGAACGGCGTGTTTGCGGCCCCACCTTATGGTGTTTTGTCTTCTGAAACGACTATTGATCCCGCGCTTATGCAGATTGATGAGAGTAAATATTTGGGAGCGCGTTTGATCGAGACTTATCAACTGATGGATGTCAATGGACAAGAATTTACGCTCGCTGACATGATGGGTAAACCCCTTATTTTGCTTTTTTCCTATTATGGTTGTGACGGGACTTGTCCTACATTGAACATCAACTTAAAGCAAGTTGTGAATCAGATGGATCGATTTCAGATCGGGAAAGATTACCGGGTGTTAACCGTTTCTTTTGATAAACACGACACGCAAGAAATCATGAGTGAGTTTGTAGAAACAACGGGCATTTCTACAGATATGCGCGAAGGTTGGCGACATGCCATTCTCAAGCATAAGGAAACCGATGTTGATAAATTGACCGCCAGTTTGGGCTACAACTATTTTTGGTCTCGCACTGATCAAGTCTTTCTTCATCCCAATGTTTTGATCTTGATTACGCCAGAAGGTCGTGTCGCAAGATATTTATATGGCACAGCAGTTGATAAGGACTCTTTGGAATTGGCTTTGATTGATGCTGATTGGAACCGAATAGCTAATTCCACCCGTGTTATTGACATACTTGCCGGGGTTTGTTATAGCTACAATTTTCAGGACGGCCAATATACCCTGAATTATTCTCTATTTGTCGGATTGGGTTCACTATTCTTTGGCATTTCATTGGTTGGTTTTTCGATATTCATTTTTCATTTCAAAAGAAAGAAATTGAGGAGGTTATCTCATGTGTAGTTGGAGGCCCTTTTTGGGCAAGGGTGTGGCCTATTTTTTAATGTTATTCGCTGCACAAGCGCACGCTTCGTCGGGACAAGTCACAAGTTCGACAGCAACAATTGACAACCCAGCACCGGGCTGGGATCATTTATGGTATGAAGTTATTGTTGATATTACCATTATTGGCGTAGTGTTTGCCTTGATGACTTTGTACTTCATTTTTAAATACCGTCGGCGTTCTCCGGATCAGGAAGGTAGTCAACCTAAGCTAACGGCTGCAATGGCAGTCGGATGGGCCATCATTCCAGCTTTTGTGTTCTTGGCTGATGACTTTTTCCTAGCGGCAAAGGGTTGGCAATTGTGGAATGATTATCGACAAGTGCCAGCTGAACGTATGGAAATTCAGCTTGAAAGCGGGATGTATAGTTGGGATTACACTTACCCTAATGGGGTGCAGACGCAAAACGAATTGCGGGTACCGGCGGGTAAACCCATTATGTTGAGGATGACGAGCAGGGATACGCTTCATAGTCACTACATTCATGATTTTCGTGTGAAGGAAGATTCTATGCCCGGACGGGTAACCTATTTATGGTTTTATCCAGAAACACCGGGGGAACATATCGTTTCCTGTACCGAATATTGCGGGATAATGCACTCCTACATGGCCGGTAAAGTGATTGCCATGCCAAAACCGGAATTTGAACAATGGTATAATGGGGAAGCGGCAAAGCTGGCTGAAACGGATAAAACAAAGCCTGTTAAAGAGGAGGTATAAGACAAAATGAGTACTGTATTAAAAGAGTGGATATTCACTACCGATCACAAACGGGTGGGGATTCTTTATCTTATCGGCTCAATGGCGGCCTTTGCAATAGCCGGCATTATGGCCATGTTGATACGAATGGAACTGTCAGCCATCGGGCCGACGATTACAGATAATCCGACTGACTACAATGTCTGGTTGTACTTTCATGGTGCGGCCATGATCCTCGGTTTTCAAATTCCAGCCCTGACAGGCTTTATGGCAAACTACTTTATTCCCCTTATGATAGGGGCCAAGGATGTTGCCTTTCCACGAGTCAATGCGCTCAGTGTCTGGCTTTTCTTTGCCGGTATTGTGGTCGCCTTATTTACCTTTTTTATTCCTGATCCACCTGATATCATGTGGACGGGATATCCGCCCTATTCTATCATTACTCACGGCAACACGGCCTTCTACACTTTTTCAGTTCTTTTGCTCGGGTTTGCTTCGATTCTCGGTGGTGTTAATTTCTTAACGACTGTAATCTATATGCGTGCTCCTGGAATGGGTTGGAATAAATTGAACATTTTCGTCTGGGCGACATTAGGTGCATTTGTTCTACAACTTATTTTCGTGCCCGTGCTGGGTACAGCCGTTACGCTCATCACCTTTGACAAGTACTTGGGTACGCATTTCTTTGATTCGGCAGTGGGTGGCGATGTCTTAACTTATCAGAATTTGTTTTGGTTCTACTCACATCCCGCGGTTTATGTGATTTTCCTCCCCTTCATTGGTATCATTTTTGAAATTGTTGCCACTTTTGCGAGAAATCGTGTCTTCAATTACAAGATGGTCGTTTACGGCGGTATCTTTGGTATCGTGCTGATTTCTGGCGAAGTTTGGGTACATCACTTGTATGTGACGGGTATGCCAGACTGGCTCCGTATTGGTCAGATGGTGACAACCTTATTAATCAGCGTACCCGTTGGGTTTATGGTCATCGGGCTAGTCGGGACACTCTACAGAGGCTCTATCTCGTTTGAAACACCTATGCTTTATGCGCTAGGTTTTATATTTCTCTTCCTGATTGGCGGATTAACGGGTATTCCGCTTGCTATCACGTCTCTTACACTGAATCTGTCAGAAACCTATTATGTTGTGGGTCATTTCCATTACGTGATGGCGGTTGCCGGAACGTTTGCCATTTTTGGTGGCGTGTACTACATTTTCCCCAAAATGACAGGCAAAATGTACAACGAGTTTGTTGGTAAAATCGCGTTTTGGCTCACTTTTATTGGAACAAATATGGTGTTTTGGCCAATGATGGCTATTGGTGTTGAAGGTATGCCAAGACGGTATTATGACTATGCCCAATTTCCTCAATTTGAGGATACTCAAGTCTTTATGACTATAGGGGCGTTCGTTATAGGGATAGGTTTTGGCATGGCTATTTTCAATTGGATTGTTGGTGCCATTTCTGGTGAAAAAGCCACTGATAATCCCTGGGCTTCCAAATCTCTGGAATGGACGACAGCAACACCACCGCCTCCTGGTAACTGGCCGGAAGTGCCAAAACTGGCAGACGATTGGCATCCTTATGGTTATGGAAAGCAATAACCCGTTAATACAATGAATGACTAGGATAAACGAATGACTATTTTTTATTGCTCATCTTCTTGATCAAAATACAGGCATATTGAAAGTGGGAACATAAGGATTTTGGTTCAAAACACTTGTTCTCATTTACCCAAAAGCCAGATTCGTTTATCTCAAGTCAATTCAAAGGGGTGCATTGCTATTTTCCTACTCTAAACGACAAGGAGTGTATATGAAGGAATCAGATCGGGGTTAATATCTTGGTTAAATCCTTTATAAACAATTCTTGTCGTTAGGGTTAAATCCTTTCATAAACAATCCTGGTTAGTTAGGTTTTAATGGATAAGATCGGACATCCTCTTTCGATTTACTTCTTTATTAATCCTTTCTTGCTTCCTTCCCCCCCCTCTGCTTTTACCTTTATCTCCCCATCATTTGTCAATCAAATTGTTATACATAAAATCTCTTTGCCAGCAAGTCAATAGTGAGTCAAGTGCCAATCCCGAGGATGTAAAACCTGTGATTTTTTTCAGGTGGAAGTTGGGCTTTTGTTAAAATCTATAGCAACTTGATAGAGTGGGAAATAGCCACAGTGATATTCACCTGACATTTTGCTTTATAATCACGATAACAAATATTGAGGCATATCAAATACATGTACGATAATTCAATTGCAGAAACAACAACACAACGTCATTTAGCCATTACCTTGCGAAAATATTTTGAATTATGTAAACCCAAAGTGATATTGCTCATTGTGTTTACAGCCATCGTCGGTATGTTGCTGTCAACACCGGGATTGCTGGCATGGGATACGATGCTGTTTGCCACCTTGGGTATCGGTCTCGCGGCGGCCTCAGGCGCGGCGATTAACCAATTAGTCGAGCAACGTATTGATGCCGTGATGGAACGCACCCAGTTGCGGCCACTGCCTCATGGCGATTTAGACAGCAGCAATGCTTTATTTTTTGCTTTAAGCCTGGCTGTGATTTCTATACTGATTTTGGTGTTTTGGGTTAATCTATTGACGGCCTTACTCACTTTTATTTCCCTGATAGGATACGCAGTGATTTATACGATGTTCCTGAAACGTTCAACGCCTCAAAATATTGTGTTAGGTGGGGTGGCTGGGGCTGCACCGCCCCTATTGGGTTGGACGGCGATGACGGGGGAAATTCAATCAGAAGCTTTGCTTTTGTTTCTGATTATTTTTATTTGGACACCACCACATTTTTGGGCACTGGCCATCCGTCGTCGTGAGGAATACGCTAAAGCCGGTATTCCTATGTTGCCTGTGACACATGGTGTACCCTTTACCAAGCTACAGATATTGCTTTACACTGTTCTATTAGTCGCTGTGACGCTGTTGCCATTCATTATCCAGATGAGTGGTTTAATTTATTTGGCCGGTGCGATAGCCTTAGGTATCGGCTTTTTACGCTATGCCATAGCCTTGTACCGTTCGGATTCGGATAGCTTAGCTATGAAAACCTTTAGTTATTCTATTTTTTACCTGAGTTTATTATTTGGCTTTTTGTTAGCCGATCACTATGCGCGGGTATTCTTGCGAGCTTATGTTTTGGGATAATACTATGAATAAGAAATTACTGAAATTAAAAATTGCTGAAATCTTATTGGGTATCGGAATTGGAACCATTGTATTTGGGGCCATCTGGCTGGCTGTGCAATTTCGATTTGCGCCTGAACCGCCAAGTAGTCCGCTTTCCCTAGATACCAGCACGGCGACTGTACTTTCAGAACCGTTAGCCATACCGGCATTCACGATGACTGATCATCATGATCGTCCTTTTACGGAAAAAAGTTTGCACGGACAGTGGACGTTTCTCTTTTTCGGGTATACCTACTGCCCGGATATTTGCCCAACCACGCTCACGCTGTTAAATGAAGTGGATAAGCTTTTGTTAGAGAAGAATATTTTGCCACATCCTAAATTCATCTTTATTTCGGTGGATCCAAACAGAGATACAACAAAACAATTAGCGGATTACGTTTCTTATTTCAATCCGGCCTTTTTGGGGGTGACTGGTAGTGAAGCAGAATTGCAGAAACTGACTCGTCCTTTGGGGATTGCTTATTGGCGTGATCCTAAAAGTCAATCAAACGAGAATTACCTTGTGGATCACAGTTCGAGTATTTTATTGGTAGAACCTGAAGGACAATTGCGTGCCTTGATGTCGCCTCCTCATGAGGCTGAAGCTATCGCAAATGATTACAAAAAGATAGTAGACGTGGTAGGACGTACTTCAGTAGAAAAGCATTTAGGATGGCAATGATTTGGGAGTAAATAGGCGAGAAATCGCTGAACGCAGAACGGTTCCCCCCGAAAGTGGGGGGATTGAGGTTGGGGATTGATTCTAAGGTTGTGGTTGTTCAACAGGAGGTTGTTCAACAGGAGGTTGTTCAACAGGAGGTTGTTCAACAGGAGGTTGTTCAACCAGGGCCTCTTTAAGTATACGAATCAGTTTAGCTTCACCCAGTTTAAAGATATCGCCTTCCTGTTGCATAATCACCCGAAAAAGATATTCATTTCCTACATCATCCTTGACATCCACAAACGGTATATTCAGATTACCTATGCCATCTTTGGCTTGTGTAGGGGACTTATAAATGGCATAGCGTGCGGGACACGTTTCAAACGCATCGGGGGGTTCCGGTTGACTAAACCAGCCTAGAGGCACATCACAAGGGGTGGGAAACGTTGCCCAATGAGTGGTATGAGGATTTACTGCATAAGTGAAGACAAACGGGCATTCGGCCGCTGGCGGGGCAACCGTGGGTGCATTAACCTTGAGTTGATAAGGCTTTCCGATGGGCGCCTTCATTTCCACCTCTTCCTCTGGTAATCCCTTCACAAAAACATAATGATCACCTACCCCAAGTTCAGCCTGGAGTGGTTGTGATTGCATCAAAGTTGAGGGTAAGTTGACAGCCAAATCGGCTTGACTTAATAGGCCAAACTGCCACCCCAACTGGGGATCGAATCCCGGCGTTTGTTGACTCAATGTGATAGTCACAACGTCAGGAACCTGTAATGAAAAACGATAGTAATCGACATCAGTGGTTGAAGATAAATTCCCGTAATAATCTTCATTAACCCTCATAGCCGTCGCG
>Ga0316201_10000473_pt1 | contig 22848 bp, 23 predicted proteins | sample CS6wburrow_MG_FD_204516 | JGI IMG/M metagenome (GOLD analysis project Ga0316201, IMG submission 204516) | Coastal sediment microbial communities from Delaware Bay, Delaware, United States - CS-6 worm burrow | ecosystem: Environmental > Aquatic > Marine > Coastal > Sediment | place: USA... | reverse complement strand
TTTCCTGACACGGCACTTCGAGCGCCTGGTCATCAAGGGGTTGGGGATAGACCGCTTGCCACAGTTGAAATCTGTGTATTTCAGCAATTACAAACGCCTGGTCTACCTCGCGCAAAGCGATTCGGAAGAATTACGAGCCATGGCCCGGCAACATGCGACCACCCTTGAACTGCATTATGAATATCACAAATGCGGTAGCAGACCGTTATCGCGTGTCCTGAAACCCGCTTTGGCACACTGAGACAGACTTTTTACAGGACAAGCCATTCAAACAAGTTAGCAAGGTGAAAACACAATGACCGATACCATTATCAGCTCTGCCAGCAAAGAAGTCGTGATTGGCTTTGACCGGCCCTTTGCCATCATTGGCGAACGCATCAATCCAACCGGTCGCAGGTTGCTGGCCGAGGAAATGAAAGCGGGAGATTTCAGCCGGGTGGAAGCAGATGCCATTGCCCAGGTAGCTGCAGGTGCACACGTCCTGGATGTCAACGCCGGTGTGCCGATGGCAGATGAACCCGCACTCCTGGCCCGGGCCATTCGCCTGGTGCAGTCATTAACCGGTTTACCCCTGTCGATAGATTCATCCATGGTAGATGCACTGGAGGCCGGTCTTGAGGCCTATGAAGGCAAGGCGCTGCTCAATTCCGTCACCGGTGAAGAGGCGCGCCTGGAACGCGTATTGCCGCTGGTTAAAAAGCATGGCGCTGCGGTGGTTGCGATCTGCAACGACGATACCGGCATCTCGACGGATATCGATGTGCGTTTCGAAGTGGCAAAAAAGATTATCGAGCGGGCAGCAGACTTTGGTATTCCTGCCTCTGACGTGGTGGTCGATCCACTTGTAATGCCGATAGGCGCAGTGCCTGATGCAGGTACCCAGGTATTGAAACTGATTCATCGTCTGCGCACCGAACTCAAGGTTAATACAACCTGCGGCGCTTCCAATGTCAGTTTCGGATTACCCAACCGGGCCGGTCTCAATTCCGCGTTTATAAGCATGGCCATTGGTGCTGGTTTAACCTCCGCCATCACCAACCCGATGGTGGAAGGCCTGATGCAGGCCATCCGCGGTGCCGATGTCATGATGAACCAGGATCCACAGTGTATGAATTGGATCGCGGCTTACCGTGAACCACCGAAACAAGGTGCCGGTGGTGGCCGCCGGCGCCGCAGGTCCACGCAGACCTGATCACGGCAGCAGAACACAAGCCCGTGCCAACCGATACGCCAGACACAAAGAAGGCGTTGATTCTATTCAGCCCTTCCGGCAAACGGGGGCGATTTCCCGTGGGCACACCGGTGTTGCAGGCAGCGAGAGAACTAGGGGTCGATATCGACTCCATCTGCGGTGGCCGCGCCCGCTGTGGGCGCTGCCAGGTGGAAATTGTAGAGGGTACATTCGCAAAGGAGGCGATGGTATCCCGTCTGACCCACCTGAGTGATCTGTCGGAAACCGAACGGTTTTGCGTGGATGCCGGTCAACTCATGGCCGGTAACCGCCTCAGTTGCCAGGCAAAGATTCTCGGTGACGTGAAAATCGACGTTCCGCCTGGCAGCCAGATACACCAGCAGGTCGTGCGTAAGGATTACGAGGCCTACCCGATCGAACTGGATCCTGTTATCCGCCTGTACTTCACCCAGGTACCCGAACCGGACCTGCAATACCCGGATGGTGACCTGCAACGCCTAAAGCAGGCGTTGGAGCGTGACTGGGGGCTGTCGGGGCTCGATATCGACCTGTGCGTCTTACAAACCCTGCAGACCGCATTGAGAGACGGCGACTGGCAAGTGACGGTGGCTGTGCGTGATGAAAGTCAAATCGTGGCGATATGGTCTGGTTTCAAGGACCATGTTTTTGGAGCCGCGGTGGATGTGGGCTCGACCACCATTGCCGTTCACCTGTGTGATCTTGCAAGCGGTCTAGTGCTGGCCAGCGCCGGCGCGATGAACCCGCAAATACGTTTTGGCGAGGACCTGATGAGCCGTGTGTCCTACGCGATGCTGAACCCCGACGGCGCCGCACGGATGACGGCAGTCGTCAGGTCGGCCATTAACGATTTGATCTCGTTTGTTATTGAACAGGCCGGCATAAATAGCGAATATGTCCTCGAACTGACAATGGTCGGCAATCCAATCATGCACCACCTCCTGCTGGGGCTCGATTCAATACCCCTGGGTGCGTCGCCTTTTACCCTCGCCACCGATCATGCGATCGAGGTCGCTGCAAGCGCGTTGGATCTCCAAATGCCGGCAGGTACCCGAGCTTATATCCTGCCCTGCATCGCCGGTCACGTCGGTGCCGACACAGCGGGTGTGCTGCTGGCTGAAGCGCCCTGGGATATGGACGAGATCAGCCTGATCATAGATGTAGGCACCAATGCAGAAATCATATTAGGGAACCGTGAGAGGCTGTTGACAGCCTCCAGCCCGACAGGCCCGGCTTTTGAGGGCGCACAGATCAGCAATGGGCAGCGGGCAGCACCCGGGGCCATAGAACGGGTCAGGATCGATCCTGAAACGCTCGAGCCACGATTCAAGGTCATCGGTGGGGAACTGTGGTCGGATGATCCCGGTTTTGAAGATGAACTCGGAGAACAAGGTGTTACAGGAATCTGTGGCTCCGGCATCATCGAAGCCATTGCCTTTATGTATTTAACGGGTATCATTCTGCCCGATGGCGTAATAAACGGGTCAATGACTGACCGCTGTCCGCGCATAGCGGCCAACGGGCGCACATTCTCCTACCTGTTGCACGCAGGTACACCCGAGATACGTATTCATCAATCAGATGTGCGTGCAATCCAGTTGGCCAAAGCGGCCCTCTATGCAGGCGCCCGCTTGCTAATGGACCGGTTAGGAGTGGACAAGGTGGACCGGATACGGCTGGCCGGCGCATTTGGTAGCCACATTGACGTGAAATACGCGATGGTGCTGGGTATGATTCCCGATTGCGACCTAAGTCAGGTCTCGTCAGCGAACAATGCAGCCGGAACTGGTGCCCGCATCGCATTGCTGAGCAAGGCTTCACGTGCTGCAATTGAAAATCGTGTGCGAAAGGTGGAAAAGGTTGAAACAGCCACCGATGAGAGTTTCCAGCAGCTTTTCGTTGATGCACTGGCCATTCCGCATGCCACGCATGCCTTTCCGATGCTATCGAGGATCATAACTCTGCCGTCAGCGGTCTCTAGGATAGTTAAACGCAATCGTCGTTCAATCGACTGAAAGAAACGCACTGGGGTATCACTCTGGTCCACAAGAGAGGGGCGCTGGGGTGGCGGTATTGACTACCAGGACTCACTCAAGCACATCCTGTGTCGTTCGATACTCGGCTTCCTGCCTCGTACGGTCCTGGTAGTCAAAACCACCGCCCCATTTTCAATCTAACCGGTGTGCATCTATCAGAAACCATTGGTCTATGATCTCGCACGTAGCAGAGGTCGCGCGGTACCTTACTTCAGGACTCGCTAGTCACATCCATGTGGCGCTCGGTCGCGACATCCATGTCCGTGGATTCTTCAATGCCGTGCAAACCTGAAACAAGCCGCTCCTGCGCATCCCTGCGCCCGCGGCATACCGTTCATCCTGAACATAACACCCTCTGCTACCCTGACGAAGCAACAACCGATGTCAGCGAAAAATTCCCATCCAGCTAATAGTTTCTACACCCAGAAAGAAAGTTCAAATCAAATATAAAGTCATGTCAATTAATAATTATGTCAAATACACTTGACATTATGTGGTTGAACACTTATCTTATAGTCATGTTTACTTAACATTATGACAAAGGAAGCAGACACATGAACAACCCCAATACGAAACCCAATGGCTGGGCCGCGAACAACACGAAAAACACACTTTTTATGCTCTATTGGACCGCTGCCTGGGTATTGACTACTGCCCTCGTAACCTTCGGCACTGAATATATCTGGCCGTCTAATAAACTGTTTACGAGCCTGGCAATCCTGGTAAACGTGGCAGTTGGTTTTGGAATGATTCTGGCGGTTAAAAGGTACCTGAAAGGACTGGATGAAATGCAGCAGAAAATCCAGCTGGATGCCATGGCGCTCTCCCTGGGTGTAGGCCTGGTTGTTGGCCTGGGTTACTCAAGCATGGATCAGACAGGCCTCATACCTTTTGATGCAGAAATTTCACACATGATCATGTTGATGTCGATTACATATATTGTGGGAATATTTGCCGGACTCAGGAAGTACCGATGAAAAATCGCTTGAAGGTACTCCGTGCAGAAAGGGATTGGACCCAGGCCCAGCTGGCTGTTGAGCTGGAGGTTTCACGCCAGACGGTCAATGCCATCGAGAAAGGCAAGTTCGATCCCAGTTTACCGCTGGCTTTCAAAGCCGCCCGGTTATTTGGCTTGTCGATTGAAGAAATTTTTCAGGATGAAGCAGGTTCCTGAATCAACCGAAGGGTGGACCGCTGTGTCCACCTTTTGGTTATTTTTCAATCCGGATACGGGTATCGACCGCTGTAATATTCTGCAGTGAACCCATCAACGGATTGATATCCATCTCCACGATTTCAGGAGCCGCGGTCACCAGTGCAGAGATGCGTTGAATAATCTCGCTGAACAACTCCTCGTTGACACCCCCCCTGCCCCTGGTGCCCTGGATGATCTTGTAAGCCCTTAACCGCTTTATCATGGTCATGGACTCGGTCATTGATACTGGGCAGAGGCAGGAAGAAAAATCATTCAATACCTCGACAAATATCCCACCCAGTCCGCACAGGATAATATGTCCGAAATTTGATTCACGCTTGACGCCTATAAACAACTCTATGCCATTGATCATCGGCTGAATCAATACGCCCTTCGCCTGGTCAATCTGCATCAATTGTTCAAAACGACTTTGCATTTCTTCAATCGATTTAATGTTCAGAAGTACACCACCAACATCGGTCTTATGCACCGGACCAACCACTTTCATCACTGCCGGAAAACTGATCGCGGACTTCATCGTTTCGATTTCAGAAGTCCCGGTCACGACAAGTTCACGCACACGCGGTACGTCTGCTGCGTCCAGTAAGTATTCAACATTTTCCGGGGATAAAAACCCGTTGACCGCTGCATCGATGACCTTTCGAATACCAGCATGATCAATCGTGTAAACCGGATGAAACATCTCCTGTGGTGCAGGCGTTTTATAGATCGCGACCAGTGCCCGCCCCAACTCAACTTCATCGGGAAAATTGACGTGACCGGTTGCCAGAAATTCCCGAATCTCCTTCTGTGCATTGATTACTGAAGGCAAGACGGGATAAATCGGTTTCGAGCAAGTCTTTAGTTTCTCACTGATAACGGCGTAAACATTCGCAACATCAAACAAACCCGGACTTCCAAACACCACCACCATCGCATCGATCTGGTCAAATTTGTGTTCACAATAATCGATGATGATTCCCAGTTGTTGCGCCGTGCCCGTTGCAAGAAAATCAATAGGGTTCGTCACGGAGGAACCAGGGTGAAGAAACGACAGTAATTTGTCAGCCTCCGGGCCTTCGATGGCTGGAACCTGCAAGCCGCCCAATGACAGCGCATCGGTCAGCATCACGGCGGAACCACCTGCGTGTGTGATGACAGCGATGTTTTTTCCCTCTAATTCCTTGTAATGAAATACGGACGCGACACTCAGCAATTCTTCCCGGCTACTGCAATACACGATGCCGGCTTTGCGAAAAAGCGCGCGAACCACCATGTCAGAATTTGTTATTGCACCGGTATGTGATGCGGCGGCCCGGCTGCCCGCCACGGTACTGCCCGCCTTGATTGCCGCTACCCGCACCCCTTTGCGGATCAATGAAGATGCATGTTTGAGTAATTTTTGCGGGTTTGCAACCGATTCCAGGTAGAGCAGTTTGATACAGGAGTCCTTATCCGGATCGTGGGTCAGATCCATATACTCAAGAACCTCTTCAACCCCGATCTGGGCACTGTTTCCTACCGAGAAGACATTGGAAAATTTCAAACCGGACGGAATCCCGGCCTCGATCAGAAAAACCGCTGTCGCACCCGAACTGGAGATCAAATCGCAACCCTTGGGGTCGTACGGGGGAATCGGCGTGGTGAAGACGCCATGGTAATTACCGTTCACTATGCCGATGCAGTTGGGGCCAATCAAGCAGCCGCTAACAGAGTTGACGGTCTCCAGGATCTCCTGTTCCAAACGCCGGCCCTGCTCTCCCGCTTCTCCAAAACCTGCTGAAAGAATGATAAACGCGCGCGTGCCTTTCTCTGTCGTAAGTGTATGGACCACCTTCGGACAGTACGCCGCAGGGATGGAAAGAATAGCCAGATCAACACTCTCTATTTCATCAACAGACGGCAGACAGGCTAGCCCTTGTACCGAGGTTTCCTTTTGATTGACAACCAGCAGTTTTCCGGCGAAATGACCATCAATAAGATTCTTTAAAACCTTGCCTCCAGGTTTTTTGATGTTGTCGGAACCACCAACAACAACAATGCTTTTGGGGTTTAGCAGAGATTGATTTATCATGGTCTGAATTATGCTCCCAAACGGATGGAATTTCCCTTGTATACACTCTATATCGGCAATAAAAATTACTCTTCATGGTCTCTGCGCCCCTGGATATTAATGCGGGCACTGGCCATTCCATTCGAAGAAAGGGTAGAGTTTTTTCTGGAGGGTTCCTGCTGGGATAAATTTCGTGCTTTCAGCCCCAATGGACTGGTTCCCTGTTTACACGATGGCGATCGGGTCATATGGGAATCGCTGGGTATTGTTGAGTACCTCGCCGAACGTCATGACGGTGTATGGCCGCAGGATACTGAAACACGTGCCTGGGCGCGTTGTGCAACATCGGAGATGCACGCCGGGTTTTCCGCACTTCGCAATGAATGCCCGATGAACTGCGGTCTGCGGGTCGAGCTGAATTCGATCTCACCAGCGCTTCAGCAGAATCTCGACCGTCTCGATGAATTATGGAGCGAGGGTTTGAACCGTTTTGGAGGCCCCTATCTCGCCGGTGAAACCTTCACCGCAGTTGATGCTTTTTATGCCCCCGTCGCCTTCCGCGTACAGACCTTTAACCTGAAATTAGGTGCTACAGCCATGGCCTATGTGCAGCGTATGTTGAAACTTGAATGGATGAACGACTGGTATGAATCAGGCCTTGCGGAAACATGGCGTGAAACGGAGCATGACCGGGAAGCTTATGGAGCCGGAAACCTTATTGCCGACCTGCGCACACCCGTACCGGGTTGATGCTGCCTGGCTTGAAGCACCCGGCAAGTGTGTGTGTTTCCTGATATGGATCAAAACCTTCAAGGACAAAATGAAGTAATATGAATGGGTAGATTTCCGTTTTAGGAAGCGCTGGATTTTTCTGGCCGGACAGTACGATGAACAGCCTAACGCACTTTTTTGACAAGTGGCGTATTTCAACCGCCAGGCTGGCATCCATAAGCTCACTTCTGGTACTTACCACGACATTCTTTTCACCACTTTGGGCGGTCGATTGCCAACCGATGAGTATGGTCCTGAACACCCAGGCAGAGGTTGACAGTTTCCAGGGTGCCTATGGACCCTGCGACCGGGTCTTAACGCTCTACATTGAAGGGATTGATATAAGCAACCTCGATGGTTTGTCAGCGCTCACCGAAGCAGGCAGCAGCCTTTATATCCAAAACAACCCGATCCTGGTTGATGTTGATGGTCTGTCTGCCCTGACCAGGGTGACCAGAAACCTATGGATTCAGAACAATGCCAGCCTGACCAACCTGGATAGGTTTTCAGCACTCACACGCGTGGGTGGGCTGCTGGCAATATTTCAGAATAACGCCATGATAAATATCGATGGTCTGTCCGCTCTAACGGACGTGGGTGGAAGCCTGGTGATTCGTGATAATGCCCTCTTGACCGATGTGGATGGTTTGTCCGCCCTCAGCAGTGTGGCCGGGTCCGAGATGGCCGACCAAAGGTTTCTGCACATAGAAAACAACGCTTCGCTGGTCGATCTGGACGGCTTGTCTTCCGTCACCAGCGTGGGTATAAAAGGCAGCGGCAATGCCGTTGTGCTTATCAACAACAATGAAGCGCTATCGCAGTGCAAGGGTATGTCGCGATTGATCGACCAATGGGATGATGCAGAACCGGGACCCGGTGGCGGCGTATTCCCTGACATAGCTGGTGAAGTTATCATCAGCGACAATCTGCCCGGTTGCAATTCAATCGAGGAAATCCTGGCACAGGTCAATGTTTCAAGAATCAACGCCGGTCTTAATGATGCCTGGTATAACCCGGAGACAGATGGACAAGGGTTCTTTATCAACGTATTTCCTGAGCTGGGTGTCGTGTCGTTGGCATGGTTTACCTATGATACCGAGCCACCCGCTGATGATATGACGGCCAATCTAGGCGACCCGGGCCATCGCTGGATTACGGCTGTTGGCCCAATTGCGGGCAAACAGGTATTGATGGATATTGAAATGACTTCCGGTGGTCTTTTTGATACCGCAACCGAAATACGACGCACCGACCCACCCGGTTCTGACGGTACGATCATACTGGCATTTTCCAGTTGCAATTCGGGTACTGTCGAGTACGACATTCCATCAATCAACCGGCATGGAACCGTACACATTCAACGTGTGGCCAATGACAATATCGCCCTGTGTGAAGTACTTAGCGCCGATTGAAAGATTGCCATCCTTATTCACGAGCATCGCACCCGAACTGTTTCAACTTGTGAACAAACGCCAACGGCTATTCATTTTTGTCATGAATTCACGCAAGATGGTTGCCCGTTTGAGGTAACGCAGGAATTCAGATTGCGATGAACATTGATCAAGCCATCCAAGCCCTAAGTCTCGAAGGCAACAATTACATAAAATCTACCCTGCTTCTGACGGTCAGTTTTTTCCTGATCAGTGCGCCCGCACCGGATGCCAATGTAATTGCAGATATCACCTCGAACCTGATCGTGAGCGTGGAAACCCATGCCTCGGAACTTAAATATCCATTGAGCTGAACGGCTGGCAAAGGGTCACCCGTCTGAACACAACCATAACCTGTAACTGAATCTTTGCTTATCGCATTGTATCAGCGTGTGCTTTCAACTACATTGAGACCATGCTTAACATTCTCTATTTATGCACCGGAAATTCCTGTCGCTCACAGATTGCTGAAGGCTGGACACGCCAGCTTGGCGGAGACCGGATTGATGTTCAGTCAGCCGGTATCGAAGCGCATGGCAAAAACCCGCGCGCCATAAAAATCATGCAAGAGGCTGGAATTGATATTTCCAGCCAGGAATCAACCATCGTCACTGAAGAGATGCTGGGTCTGGCCGACGTGGTGGTCACCGTATGCGGTCATGCTGATGAACAGTGCCCGGTGTTACCTCCAAGTGTTAAAAAAGTGCATTGGCCCTTGACCGATCCGGCGAAGGCCACCGGCACTGAAATAGAAATTATGAACGAATTCAGGGCAACCCGGGATGACATTGAGAAAAGGGTTCGTGACCTGCTCAATCGTCTGATTTAAGGAGTCGCTTAATGAGTACCCAGTGCGAGACCACCGGACGTCGTGCAAGTGGAGCGAAAATGCCATTTTTTGAGCGATACCTGAGTCTTTGGGTCGCGCTTTGTATCGTCGCCGGGATCCTGCTGGGGCAATTTCTGCCGTCTGTGTTTGAATCCCTGGGGGCCATGGAAACTGCCAATGTCAACCTGCCGGTGGCAGTTTTGATCTGGTTGATGATCTTACCCATGCTGCTCAAAATCGACTTCCATTCACTTGCCGAAGTCAGACAACACTGGAAGGGGGTTGGCGTTACCTTGTTCATCAACTGGGGAGTGAAACCATTCTCCATGGCCCTGCTTGCATGGATATTTATTCGCAACCTTTTTTCTGATTGGTTGCCCGCGGATCAACTGGACAGTTACATCGCCGGCCTGATCCTGCTGGCCGCGGCTCCATGTACGGCCATGGTATTTGTCTGGAGTAACCTCAGCGATGGACACCCCGGGTTCACGCTATCCCAGGTGGCCCTGAACGACCTGATCATGGTCTTCGCCTTTGCACCCATCGTGGCTCTTTTGCTGGGTATTTCATCGATACATGTGCCCTGGGATACGCTGGTGCTCTCGGTCGTGCTGTATATCGTATTGCCGGTGATTGTTGCCAGCTTGTGGCGCAAATGGTTAATGCGGGATGAGACGGGGGAGCAAAGACTGAAACGCGTGCTCGACTCGATGCACCCGGTATCCCTGTCCGCTTTGCTGATTACCCTGGTTCTGCTTTTCGGTTTCCAGGGCAAACAGATCACTGCCAATCCGGTCATCATCCTGTTACTGGCAATACCCATACTGATCCAGGTTTATTTCAACTCCGGCCTGGCCTACTGGCTTAACAGGAAACTGGGTGTTGAACACTGCGTTGCCGCACCATCCGCGCTCATCGGTGCCAGTAATTTTTTCGAGCTCGCGGTGGCTGCCGCCATCAGCCTGTTCGGTCTGCAATCCGGCGCCGCCCTGGCAACCGTTGTAGGCGTGCTGGTCGAGGTTCCGGTCATGCTGTCCGTCGTATGGATAGTCAACCGTACCAGGCCCTGGTACGAGTCGGAACAGCAGGCATCAATGAACCGCTGAGCGGTTTGCTGCCGGCCTTACCCGGTCATCAGTCTCCGTGTCTGATCTTTAGCACCTCAACCAGCGACCCCAACTCGAGCTGGCGGCTACGTAAAAGCACCAGCAGGTGGTAGATCAGGTCCGCTGCCTCGTTGAGCACTTCCTCATCACCACCCGCTGCCGCGGCAAGAGCGGTTTCCACACCTTCTTCACCCACTTTCTGGGCAATGCGTTTAACACCCGCTTCCAGTAAGGAAGTTGTATAACTGCCCTTGGGGCGTTCTTCATCCCGTTTTGCAATCACCTGTTCCAGCTCAGACAAAAAAGCAAGTTCCGGGATCACCCTGGCTTCTGTATCAAAACAGGTATCCAGACCCAGGTGACAGGTGGGGCCTTCCTGGCGGGCGCGGATCAACAGGCAATCTGCATCGCAATCCGGGTGAATATCAACCAGGTCCAGGATGTGACCGGAGGTCTCGCCCTTGGTCCAGAGTTGCTCGCGGCTTCGACTCCAGAAAGTTACCTGGCCCGACTCGAGTGTGATTGTCAGGGCATCCCTGTTCATATAGCCCTGCATCAGCATCCGGCCATCAAAGGCATCCTGTACGATGGCGGGTATCAGCCCATTCATTTTTCCCCATGCCAAATCATCAATATTCATAATCTCACTCCAATACCGGCCGCAGATAACACTTGTTTCAAAGCGGGTATCGGTACCTTGTTGTTGTGAAAAACTGTTGCCGCCAGTGCTCCGTCCACATCAGCCTGCTCAAATACGTCGATAAAATGCCTGGCACTCCCGGCACCACCTGAAGCAATCAGCGGCAGGCTTGTCAGCTTTCTGGCCGCTTTCAATTGCGCAATATCAAAACCTTCGCGTGTGCCGTCACTGCCCATGCAGTTGAGGACAATTTCACCGGCTCCGCGTTGCGTAAGCTCAACAATCCAATCCAGTGTCGTACGACCTGTCTGCTGCATCTGGTCCGGAATGCCGGTCATCTGCCGGGTGACCCATACACCATCGGAAAATACCGAATCAATACCGACGACAACACATTGGCTACCAAACTCTTCCACCAGTTCATTGATCAGACCCGGCCTCTGCACAGCTGGGGTGTTAATGGAAATCTTGTCGGCACCGCGTTGCAGTACCTTCCTTGCATCGCTAACCGAGCGTATACCGCCGGCAACACAAAACGGGATGTCGATGACCTCTGCAACACGCGAGACCCATTCACTGTCGACGGAACGGCCTTCAGGACTCGCGGTGATATCGTAGAACACCAGTTCATCCGCACCCTCGGTGCTGTAGCGGGTCGCCAGTTCGATAATGTCACCCATGATGCGGTGATCGCGAAACTGCACACCTTTAACCACCTGCCCGTCACGAACATCGAGACAGGGGATGATACGGCGCGCGAGATTTGAAACAGATCCGGTCACTTTAATACTTCCAGGGCCTCGGTGACACTGAACCTTTTTTCCAACAGGGCCTTGCCGGTAATCACACCTGCCGAACCCGTAGCTTTGAGTTGCTGCAGATCGCTGAGACTGCTGACACCGCCGGATGCCTGCAGTTGCAGGCCCGGATACCTGCCGGTGATTTCGGAGTACAAATCAAGGTTGGGGCCGCTGAGTGCGCCATCCCTGCTGATATCGGTACATAACAGGTGTACCAGGCCACCTGCCACCAGTTCATCCAGTAACTGCCACATATCGCGGTCACCCCTATCGGTCCAGCCGTGGATACGCGGCCATGGAATACCTTTTTCATCAATGCGAATATCCAGTGCAGCGACCAGGCTGTCGACACCAAACAAGTCCAGCCAGCCAATAAACCTGTTGCTATCGGTGACACTCAGGCTGCCGACAACTACCCTTGACGCACCTGCCTCCAGTCTGTGCGAGATATCTTTCCCGGTACGAACACCGCCACCGGTCTGTACCGATTGCCTTGCCTGGCCGAGCAGCTTGAACAAAGCCGAAGTATCCGCTGCAGCACCATCCCTCGACGCAGCCAGATCCACCACGTGCAACCATTGGGCACCCGCATCCGCATAATCGAGTGCCAGTTCCACAGCGGTCGGAGGGTAGAGAGTAACCTGGTTGAAATCGCCGTGCAGCAATCGTACACAGCGCCCATCCAGCAGATCAATGGCCGGGATGAGTATCATTGCAACTCCAGGAAATTTGCAAGTAGTCGCGCGCCACTATGCGCGGAACGTTCAGGGTGAAACTGGGCACCGAAGAAATTTCCCTGGCGCACGATCGCAGCAAATGACTCACCGTGTAAACAGGTGGCCAGGGTGCTTGCGCCCACGGGTGCGCAATAACTGTGCACGAAATAAAACCACGGTTTTTCAGGCAGACCCGCAAGTAACGGATCAGTGCCTGTTGCCATGGTTGAATTCCAACCCATATGTGGCACCCGGATACCTTCCGAGGGTTCCAGCTTCTTCAAGGCTCCGGGGATAATGCCCAAACACTGCGTATCGTCTTCGGTCGATTTTTCAAATAATAATTGCATACCCAGGCAGATACCCAGTACCGGTTGCTGTAATTCCCGGATGCACTGCACCAGACCCAGTTTGTTCAAACGTGACATGGCCGCACCTGCTGCGCCGACACCTGGCAATAAAACACGATCCGCGGTGCGAATGGTGGCCGCATCCGCGGTAAATACCGGTTCAGCGCCGAGCCTCTTGAGTGCATGCATGACAGAGCCGATGTTGGCCCCGCCACTGTCGATGATCGCCAGTGTCACGTCAGCACGCCCTTGGTGCTGGGTAAATCCGTTCCCTGCCGGGCCAAGGCCGGTCGGAGAGCCCTGCCCGCGCCTTTGAAAAGACCTTCAACCATGTGATGGGTATTCTCGCCACTGACTTTCAGGTGCAGGGCACAGCGCAATGACTGACTTAAGGATGCAAAAAAATGACGTACCATTTCAGTGGACATTTCACCGACACTGTCACGCGGGAAATCAGCCATGAATTCGATGATCGGGCGACCGGACAGATCTATGGCGACCTCGGCCAATGATTCATCCATCGGTAATACAAAGCCATAACGACCAATCCCCCGGCGGTCACCCAGTGCCTGGTCAAGTGCCTGCCCGAGTGCCAGTGCGCAATCTTCAACGGTATGGTGTTCGTCGATTTCGAGATCACCTTTACAGTTCAGCAATAAGCGAAAGCCGCCATGGGACGCGATCTGATCCAGCATATGATCAAAGAAACCAATGCCGGTGCTGATCTCGTTACCGCCGGTGGCATCCAGATCCACTTCCACACTGATCCGGGTCTCGTTGGTATTGCGTTGTACCTGACCCCGCCTGGGCCGGCTACAAAGCTGGTGTGCGATGTCGTGCCAATGCTGTCCTTCGGGTCCGCAAAGAACGCCACCGATGCCCATGTTCTCTGCCAGTTGCAGGTCGGTCTTGCGATCACCGATCACCCAGCTATCTTCAAGATCGAGTTCACCGGACTTCAGGTAATCCAGCAGCATGCCGATGCCCGGCTTACGGTTTGGAGAATTATCGCTTTCAAAATGGGGGTCGATGTGTTCTGCCACGAAGTTGATACCCTGTGAGGCAAACAGCGACAACATTTTATCGTGTGCAGGCTGAAAATTTTCCAGCGGATTTGAGTCCGTTCCCAATCCATCCTGATTGCTTACGATCACAAATTCGTAACCGGCTGCTTTCAGCTTCAGCAAGGCCGGGATCACCGCATCGACCAATTCCAGTTTCTCCAGGCTGTCGATCTGGAAATCCTCCGGCTCGATAATCAGGGTGCCGTCGCGATCAAGAAACAAAATCCGACGTTTACGATTGTTCATGCCTGCTCTCCATAGGCTTGCATGGCTGATTTTAATGCAGTCATCTCATCCGCGCTGCCAATAGTCAGACGGACACAGCCGGCGAGCTGGGCTTGCGTGTTGAAATTGCGAATTCGAATGCCACGCCCGGCACACCAGTCCACCAGTTTATTCGCATCCGGCACACGCAGCAGGATGAAATTGGCTTCACCTGCTATCACCCCGTTAACCCAGTCACAGCTCTTAAGAAACCCGAGCAGGTCGGCTTTGCCATCTCTGACCGCTTCAACAAATTTCTGCTGACGGCTTATCGCGTCTCCGGATATGGCTTGGAGAGCGGCATCAATGGCCGTGGCAGCGAGCGGGTAAGGAGCGATCACACGTTGCAGCAAACCTATAACGGCGGGATCTGCGATCACGATACCACAACGTACGCCGGCTGCTGCCCAGGCCTTGGACAAGGTGCGCAGCACAACCAGGTGTGGCCATTGATCTATCAACTTACTGGCTGATTCGGCATTGCAAAATTCGATATATGCTTCGTCCAGAACCACCAGCGCTTTGCCCTCGCAGGCCTTGAGCACAGCTTCCAGTTGAGTCCGGCTAACCAGGTCGCCGGTGGGGTTATTGGGTGAAGTCAGAAAAACCAGACGTACATTTGCTCGCTGACCAATCACCTGTTGCAGCTTTTCAAAGGCAATTTGAAATCCACATGCGGCTTGCCTGGGCACATCGATCACCCGCGCACCCTGGATGGTAGCCGCGATGCGATACATGCCGAAACAGGGGCTGCATTCAACAATCGCATCCTGACCCGGACGGCAAAACACCCTTGTCAGCAGATCGATACCTTCATCACTACCGCGGGTTATCAGCAGTTTGTCTTCGATTACTTCATACATTTCTGCCAGGCGTGTCCTCAATTGGGCAGGTTGCGGCGGCGGGTACCGGTTCAGTGACAAACGTTGCCATTCGGAATCACTGACGTGCGTGAATGGCGCTTCATTGGCATTTAACAGGATCCCGTCAGCAGCCGCGCTGCTACGTGCGGATTCATAAGGCTTCATCGCAACGATTTCCGGCCGTGCAATGCTATTGATATCCAATGTCACTCTCCACCACTGCCATTGAGTCGGTATACCACGGCCATGCGGTGTGCATCCAGACCCTCGGCCTGCGCCAATGTGGCGGCACACGGCCCTACACTGCGCAGCCCGAAATTGCTTGCACGCTGCAGCGTCATCCGACGCAGGAAATCAGTGACAGACAGCCCGGCATAGGCACGTGCATAACCATAAGTTGGCAGGACATGGTTGGTGCCGGAACAGTAATCACCCAGGGATTCAGGTGTCCAGGGACCGATGAATACCGATCCGGCCGCAATCACTTTGTCAGCCATCTGGTCCGCTTTCTGGCAATTCAGTATCAGGTGTTCGGGTGCGTAACGGTTGCTGATATCTAAGGCTTCATCAATTGAATTAACTCTAATCCGCCTCAGGTACCGCAATGACTCACGGAGGATAGCTGCCCGCGGCAACTCCGACGCCATGACCGGCAGCAACCGGCCCACTTCATCCAGTAATTGTGTGCTATCACTGATAACAATCGCCTGGGAATCCGGACCGTGCTCGGCCTGGGATAACAGATCCCAGCAAACCGCGATTGCATCGGCGTCCTGGTCTGCAATGACGAGTACCTCGGAGGGACCTGCCGGCATGTCACGCGCAGCACCGCCGGGCAAGGCTGAAATTTGTTGCTTGGCTTCGGTTACCCAGGCATTTCCCGGCCCGAACAGCTTGGCACAGGCCGGTATACTCCCGGTGCCAAGCCCCATCGCTGCAATCGCCTGCGCACCCCCTGTTTTAAACACGCGCTTGATTCCACAACGTGCTGCCGCGGCAAGGATAGCCGGGAACACTTGCCCCTGTTTGTCCGGCGGCGTACACAAGACAACCTGCTCACAGCCGGCGATCTGTGCCGGTATTCCCAACATGATGACCGTGGAAACCAGGGGTGCAGACCCACCGGGCACATATAAACCAACAGGAGAGATGGGCTGGTAACGGGCTTCACAGCGTAAACCGGGGGCCGTCTCCATGCTAACCGGAGCAGGTGTTCCGGCGAGATGGAAAGCCCTGATTCTCGATATAGCCTCATCCATGGCCTGCAGAACCAGCGGGTCTACCAGAGATTCAGCCTCGGCCCACTCATCGGGGGTGACTTCCAGCTGTTCCAGATTCACACCGTCGTATGTCTCACCAAGTTCACGTAAGGCTGCGTCACCGTCTTTCCTGACGCGGGAGATTATGCTGCCGACAACTTGCTGGAAATCACCGACCGGGATCGGCGGACGACTCAGGCTTGTCTCACGCTGCGTCTCGGAGATATTGGACCAGTTGATCAGTCCCGGGATACGTATCTCCATCATCTACCCCAACATTTTCTCGACTGGCAACACCAGGATTGCCGATGCACCGGCGCCCTTCAGAGCTTCCAGGTGTTCCCAAAATACAGTTTCACGGCATACTGCGTGCAATGCGACACGCTCAGGATCACCTTCAAGATTCATCAGGCTGGGGTTTTCGGCCCCAGGCAGCAGGCGGGTAATCTCATCAACAGCAGCACGCGGGGCGTGCAGCATAACGTACTTGCTTTCAGCGGCCAGCAGCACACCATCCAGTCTCGACAGCAGTCGATTAATCATGGTCTGCTTTTCTTCAGACAACTGATCCGCCTGCCCGTAAAGTGCCGCAGTACTCTCAAAAAGCACTTCAAACTCAACCAGGTGATTGGCGCGTAAGGTCGTGCCTGTCGAAACAAGATCCGAAATCGCATCGGCTGTCCCGAGCCCCGGTGCAATCTCAACTGAACCGGTAAACTTGACCGTTTTCGCGCTGACACCCCGTTTGGACAAAATTGACCTGGTCAGGGCCGGGTAGCTGGTGGCGATCCTCCGGCCATCAAGATCCGAGACTGACTGAATACCCGAGTTCTCGGGCACCGCCAGGGAAAGACGGCAACCACCGAACGGAAGTTTACGCAATTGTTGCAGACCATTGTCGGCTATGTTTTCCAACATCGCCTCCTCGGCAATATTTTGACCAACAATACCAAGTTCGCACACACCATCCAGCAGCAAACGTGGAATATCATCGTCACGCACGAGTAACAGGTCGATCGGGAAATCCTTTCCGTACCAATACAATTTGTCCTTGCTGCGTGCGAAACGCAGACCGCAACGCTGCAACAGGTCGAGCGATTTTTCCGAAAGCCTGCCTGATTTTTGTATCGCTACCCGAATTCTGTTCATGATTTCGCCGCCTCCTCGCGCCGCAGTGCAAGACGATAACCGCCTTCACCCATAGTCATATACCTGGCCACACGGCCAATCGTGGTAACACTGACACCGGTGATCTCACTGATCTCACGGTAACTGTGCCCCTGTCTCAATAATGACGCCGTCCACCAGCGGTCTACCATCGCCTCCACTTCGGAAGGCGTACACAGATCCAATAAAAACTGACGTACCTCATCCGGTCTTTCAAGGGTCAAAAAAGCCTTGTACAAGGATTCTGCCGCCTGTCTCAATGCCTTCTTTTGCTTTTCACTATGCTGTTTCATTTGTACCAATGTAATAGCGTGTTAATACACTGGTACAGAGAATAGATTGATTCAGACACCAATGCAAGCACTCAATAACAATGCGGCCATTGCCTGGACCAAATCGAAAAACAAAAGATGGGAGTAGCTTGGTGTTTCCTTCAGATCAGGATCAAAGGAATTGAAAACACACTTAAGAAGAGGCTATGTCTACAATCTATAGTATAACCTTATGTTATTTTCATAAGTGGTTGTACTTTCATAATTTATGTTGTATTGTATATCTCGCCTAGGCGCAGTTGAGTCAGCTAATATCCGTCTTGCTGCGATACACGGAATGTTTAATTATCAACAAGGGCGCCCAGGTGGTTTATCAGCAGTTCCCCCCTCTATCAACTCCAGTTTCAGTTTCCTCGATAGTTTCTTGATGTCCGATTCCCTGCGTTGAGCGCTGCTGCGGTCAGGGTGCTTTTCGATGTAGACCACTTCAACTGGTCGTCTGCCACGGAAAAAACGCGCACCTTTGAGCGGACTGCCATGTTCGTTAAAACGACGCTCTACATCGGTCGTAACACCCGTGTATAGGCTTTCATCACTGGCCTGGATGATGTAGACATACCACTGGATTCCAGTGTTTTGAATATCAGCTTTCTTTGACATTCGCCGTCCAGTTTTCATTAACAGGGCCTTCCGCGATTTTTCTTCTGGTTGCAAACCGGACAACAGTCTGCAAATCATCAATTGATTACAAAGTCTACTTGATTTCCTATACTTGAAAACAAGTTCTTCTTGCGGGCTTCATCGCGTAAAAAAATGCATGGGTATGCACGCATTTGTGTATTCACTATCTGGAGTTGAAATGACAGAGATTCTAATGACAGTCGTATTGCTTCTTTTGGGCGCAGCTATCTGGATATATAACCGGCTAATTCGCAGTCGCAACCGGGTCAGCGAAGCGTGGGCGGGCATTGATGTGCAGTTGCAGAAACGCTCTGAACTGGTTCCCAACCTGGTACAAACGGTCAAGGGTTACGCCGCACATGAATCCACTGTATTTGAGGAAGTTGCACGTATCCGCAAGACAGGAGAAACAAGTGTGGATGCCCGTGCCCGGGAGGAAACGGCCCTTTCCAGATCACTGGGGCGCTTGTTTGCGCTGGCCGAAGATTATCCGGAATTAAAAGCCAGCGAAGGTTTCCAGCAGTTACACAGCAGTCTCATCGAAATTGAAGATCACCTGCAGTTCGCACGCCGTTATTACAATGGCACTGTCAGGGACAACAACAACGTCGTTGAGAGTTTTCCTTCCAACATCGTAGCCAGGCTGTTTAATTTTAGACTGGCTGAGTTTTTTGAAATTGAATTGAGCAGTCAACGCAGTGCACCTGATGTCGATCTTTAAACAATACCTGTTCAAACTTTTTTGCACGTTATTCCTAGGCACGGGCCTGCTGGCGACCGGAACGCTGTCTGCAGACGAACGCGTCCTGGACTATCAATCCGATATCCTGGTCCATACCAATGGTGAGCTGATTGTCACCGAAACCATCCGGGTGCGCGCCGAGGGTCAGGACATCCGCCGGGGAATCTTCCGCGACTTTCCAACCAGCTACAAAGACCGGCTTGGCAATCATTACAGGGTCGACCTGAATATTCTTGATGTAAAACGTAATGGTGCAGCGGAACCCTTCCATACGAAAAAACTTGCCAATGGTGTACGCATCTACATGGGTAGTGCAAATCAAATGGTCGACAAGGGTACTCATGAGTATCAACTGCGCTACCAGACCAATCGCCAACTGGGTTTCTTTCAGAACCATGATGAGTTGTACTGGAATGTGACCGGCAACGGCTGGCAATTCCCCATCGATCATGCTTCCGCCCGTATTGAGTTGCCCGCTGCAGTGAAAAACGAAGACCTGCAAATCAGTTTCTATACCGGCCCACAGGGGGCACAAGGCAGGGATGCCCAGTCAAACATCGTCAATGAACGCGCCATCGTGTTTGAGACCACGCGGGGTTTGCAGCCCTATGAAGGCCTGACGGTTGCTGTTGGCTGGCCCAAGGGCATTGTGCAGCAACCTTCTGCTAGCGGGCGGATCCGTTATTTTTTGCGGGACAACGCATCGGCACTGGTTTTACTGATCGGCTTCCTGGCATCCCTCGGGTCGTATCTCTGGGTCTGGAACCGCCATGGTCGTGACCCTCAAAAAGGCGTCATTATCCCGCGCTTCAGACCACCGATGGGTCTGTCGCCTGCTGGCTGCAGTTATGTTCACAAAATGTCATTCAGCAAACAGGCTTTCGCAGCAGCGGTTGTCAGCCTCGGTGTAAAGGGTTACCTGGAGATTCAGGAAAAGGGTGATGACTTCACACTCCACAGAAAGTCGACCCGGGGTCTGGAAAAAACAAGCAGCGGCGAGAGCGCCGTGCTTGAAAGCCTGTTTGAAAACGGCTCTGAAATTGAACTGGACCAGAAATACTACAAGGACTTTATGAAGGCGCGGAGTAAATTAAAAGCTGCGATGAAAATCGAACACCTGGGCCGCGTATTCAAACTCAACTCCGTGTTCGCACTGCCTGCCGTGATTTTGACAGTCGTGGCCGGACTCATCGCGGCCCAGTTACAGGGAAGCCCGCTTGTCTGGATTGTTTTCGTGGTCCTTTCAGTCGCATTGCACGTGACGTTTTTACTCCTGCTACGGGCACCAACGCCTGCGGGGCGCCGGATCATGGATGAGATCGAAGGTTTCAAGATGTATCTCGACACGGCTGAGCAGGACCGTCTCGATCTTATGAAATCACCACAGTTGACCCCGGAAGTATTTGAAACATTTCTTCCGTACGCTTTTGCGCTGGGTGTCGAAAACAACTGGTGTGACCGGTTTGCCCGCGAGTTGCCGGAAGAACTGGCCAGGAGAGGTGGTTATCAGCCGGCATGGTACAGCGGCACTCAAAACAGGCTGGGTGCGCTTAGCCACCTTGGCAGTGATTTCAACAGTAGTTTTTCCTCCGCTATTTCCTCCGCTTCATCACCACCCGGTTCATCCTCCGGTTCGGGTGGCGGTGGCTCCTCCGGTGGTGGTGGTGGTGGCGGTGGCGGTGGTGGCTGGTAATACTCTGCCTGTGCAGTGCCGGCCCACTTAATCCAAATCCTCCATCTTTAAGTTCAGGTCCTTCGTTGATTTGGCCTTTACTGGACTATGTTTGGACTATGTTTGGACAATGATTCGCTATCAGTATGGGAGCAGAGGTCGCGCGGTACCCCACTGCAGGACTCGCTGTAAATACATCCATGTAAGCTCGGTCGCGACGTCCATGTCGCTCACGGTCCTGAAGTGAGGTACCACGCACCCTCTGCTCTGTGCGAAATCATAGGCCAATGGTTTCAGATGGATGCACTATGGTTAGGCTGAAGCCTGGAACGGATGAAGAAGCCGCCTTGAGCAGTGAAAAAGGTGGAACAGCAGTGCTTGCCATGTACTCATAAAGTAGCGCATCCAGCCACCAACCATCTCGGTTTTGCTATACAGTATTCAAATAGTCGAATTATTTAGTACTTGCGAGGTAAATCATGGCCCAGCCCCGGGAACTCATCAAATCGCTGAAGACCGCCCTGAAAGCACAGGGCAAAACATACGCCGATGTCGCAATAGAACTCGGTTTGACCGAGGCCAGTGTGAAACGTCTTTTTTCGCAACAGAGTTTCTCTCTCAGCCGTCTTGACCAGGTCTGTCACATGCTCGATATGGAGATAACCGACCTGGTGCAACTGATGAACGAACAGCAGCAACGATTGCAGCAGTTGACAGTGGCGCAGGAAAAGGAAATTACTGCCAATGTCACACTGACGCTGGTTGCGGTCTGTGTTCTAAACCGCTGGACCATGGATGATATTCTTAGGTATTACCATATCAGTGAAACCGAATGTATCCAGCATCTTGCCAGGCTTGATCGTCTGAAAGTCATCGAACTGCTTCCGAAAAACCGCGTAAAACTATTGGTGGCACCCAATTTCAGCTGGCGTGAGAATGGGCCAATCCAGTTATTCTTCCAGAAAAAAATCAGCCAGGAGTTTTTTAATACGCATTTTAGTCGTGATGACGAATGCCTGATCGTACTCAACGGCATGTTTTCTTCCCAAAGCAATGCAGAACTTCAGCGAAAGCTGAAACGCCTGGCCAGGGAATTCGATCTCTTGAACAACGATGACGCTGCGCTTGACCTGGCTGACCGAAACGGCACAACGCTGGTGCTTGCCATGCGTGGCTGGCAATACGGTCTGTTTCAACCATTCATAAAAACTGGTTCTGACGACCCAAAGCCACAAAGTATCATATAACAATACTTCTATACTAATATATAGCAACTATTTTTATTATAGTTGCGTATTTTGTACATCTCCTTCATGATTTTTTCCGTAACACGACTGCCCCTCGAAGGGGGGCACCATTATCCAATCATGTTTACGGAGCAGGTCATGAAAACCATTAATTCCATAATCCTGAGTTTAACTGCGTTGTGTATTGCAAGTATGTGGTGTACGACGAACTACGCGGCCGGATTGATGACCCCCACAGGGTCAGATCTTCCGCAACTGGAGATCAGGCAGCACCATGTCAACGTCGTGATCGAAGACGGCTACGCGATAACCAGAGTTGAACAGGTATTCGCTAATCCGCATGGCACCGATCTAGAAGCGATCTATTCCTTTCCAGTACCGGAAAAAGCTGCCGTTGGTGAGTTCACCTACTGGATCGACGGCTTACCGGTGACGGGTGAGGTTCTCGAAAAACGACAAGCCCGCGAAATTTACCGACAGG
>Ga0316201_10000472_pt1 | contig 22852 bp, 32 predicted proteins | sample CS6wburrow_MG_FD_204516 | JGI IMG/M metagenome (GOLD analysis project Ga0316201, IMG submission 204516) | Coastal sediment microbial communities from Delaware Bay, Delaware, United States - CS-6 worm burrow | ecosystem: Environmental > Aquatic > Marine > Coastal > Sediment | place: USA... | reverse complement strand
GTGGTAACCACGCACAGGAAGACGTCTACAAATATTAAAAAGACGCTTTAGGAGAGCCTGAGCCAGAGTCCCTCGACGAAATTGTAGAGAATTTTGTAGAGCAGGTTAAAGCCTTCATGGCTAAGAATGTAAGAAAAGAAGTCTTAGCCGAGTTAGCCAAACACGCCGAGGCAGCGGACGCTGCTGCACTTGCTAAAAAGTAGAGGACCCGGGGGGGGGCGAAAGCCCCCCATCCTAGGTCCTTACTTCTTCTTACCTTCACTACATCTGAAAGTGTTGATATACTAGTATGGTGGCTAATTTTAATTCCACTATTGAGCCTGGAACCCATCTACTGGATTACTATATGGAGCCAGGCCTAATGGGAGTTATTGAGTCCATAGATATAGGCTACGACCTAGTAACAACCTTTTGGTTTGGTAGGGGTCGGTTATACTTTGAACTCACCAGCACGCTTCTATATATACAAGATGGAATTTGGATTCCACTAGACATGTGGACTATGGAAATAGAAGTACCAGATAGGAATAGGCGCAAGCGTTCCTTCCTATAAACAAGCTATTTCTTGTACAGGAAACTGCTGGAATTTTTAACGCTATAGGCCGACAGCTAGTTCTAGTATTAGTAAAATAATTCCCTGTGTAATCATAAAGAAAAGAGCTGTGCCAACGCCGTTCTCTGCTTTAACGTCAGACATACGTATAGTGTACACTATGCGTAAAATACTTCGCAGCGAAAAATTATACGCAGAATTATGGTATAATTAAAAAGGAATTCCTTACTATTTAACTGCCAAGAGAACCGTATGGAGTTTAACGAAATTACGTGTCCTGAATGTGAATCACTGGTGTTCAGCCGCCACGATTACTGGTCTGATTATGTAGACCAAGGAGATAGCTCACTCCACTTAGACTGTCCTGCTTGCGAGTGTAAATTCACAATGCCGGTTTATTGGAGCGAGCCAGACTTCGACGACTACGATGTAGACGTTCTAGAACATGGGCGTACGCAAGACGAAGAAGAAGAAGAAGAAGAAGAAGAAACTAGACCCAGAGCTGTCGTACGTTGTTGTTCTAGCTGTGAGTACTATGACGCTGCCTCAGATGAGAGTGGGGTTTGCTTCTTTCGAGATAGACTAGATGACAAACTACCAACTGATCGCTGTTATGACTGGCGCTCTAAGGACTAACACATGAACTTTTACATATTGACCGAAAATAACGAACCAAAAAAAGTAGATGTCCTAGAGTGGGCAAAGTGGTTTCACACAAGTGACCGTAGCGTTCGGTTCACAATCATAAAACGAACTGACACAGGTGATCTAGTAGAAATCAGTACAGTCTTCCTTGGTTTATCTCATAACCACCTCGGTGGTCCGTATTTGTACGAGCAATTGATCGCCTACCATGACGGCGAAAAGGACGTCATTAAAGTCCAATCACTGGGATCAGCAAAGAAAAGTCACCAAGACCTAATCGACATTTACCTAGACAATGGCGACGTAGTAGACGTGGATACAAAGAGTCCAAGGTTCTACGAAAAGTAGGAAGTTAATTAGGTATAAGAATTATGGTTCTATGGCAAAGGAGGTAATTATGCCAGAACCACTCGACACCTGGACAAAGACGTCAGAGGCAGCGAAGTATCTCGCGGTAGACGCGCAGCTACTTCGCACCTCTTTCTACAAGAGGGGGTGGCTGGAGCGCCGAGGGTCGGCGGCCCTCGGATATGAATTCCGTTACAGGAGTGAAGCCCACAAAGAAATGTTGCTCTCCTACCTTACGGGGGAAACGTTCACTTATCGTTCGACGGTCGCCAAGCAGGCGCACCGAGACCGCCTGAAAAGGCGGGCGAAGTACGGAAAACACGTACCATCCCAAGCGAGCGCATCGAGCGCAGACATCGCGTGGGCCAAGGGGGAGAACGAGAAGCAATCTCACAGGTGCATTTGCGGCTGTGAGATTCTGATCACTGTTGCACCAGCGCACCGCAAAGAAGGGATACCCAAGTTCGTCATGGGGCATAACCCCAAGTCCGAAGTCGAGAAGTTCATTCTTGACAACGGTGGGAAACTCCGAGTGCCAGCTAAAAACTCCAAGGGGTACAAGTTAGCTAACCGAGAGGAGGAGCGCCGCAAGATCTTCAGGGCGAAGGAAGAACCCCACGAGCCAACACCACCCACACCGGTTCCAGTGGGGGGGACGCTTCGAGAGCGCAAACAAGCGCTCGATGATGAACTGACTAGGTTACGCGCCTCCCGACCCGAGCTAGGTGTGTACGAACTACTGGACACCTCCGCTAAGAACGTGGGCCTAGGGTCAAGAACAACTGCCGTACGAGTGGCCGAACTATTGGCGGCCGGACGGGAGGACCTCATTAAGGAGGTAGATGACGGTACACTCACCATCACAGCAGCCCATAATATTATAAACCACACCCCCAGTCCATGCTCGGTGGCAGTGCGGGAGCGAGAACTAACCAATCTCCAGAACAGTCTAAACAGTCTCACCAACGCCCACGGGCGGGAGGCGGTGATGGAAACCATCAGCGACTACCTGAAGGGGCTGGGGGACATGAGCTTCCTGATGATCGGGGACGCGGTCGAGCAGCCCACCGAGGGTATGGATCAGGCTCTCTCCAACATCGTCATCCCGATCCTGGCTGAGGCCAAGAGCGAGGACATAGATGGTATGAACCGGGCAGCACTGCTCGGGGAGGTCCATCGTCTGTTCGGGGCAGTCATTCCGCCACAGTCGCTGCGGCTGTTCGTGAACGGCGCGACCGTCATCGGGCGCTTCGACTCCGTCCGGGAGGCGCTGGAGGCGGTGCCAAAGGAGTTGAAGATGCGCAGCGGCACCAAGGTGTCCGTCCTGCAGAAGATCGAAAGCTTCGAAGTGGAGTTGCAGCCCGTCTTCGTGAAGGCGGACAAGTAACCCATTCGGGTAGGGGGTAGCGTAAGCCACTCCCTGCTTAATTATGAGGTAATATGATTCTGACCAGCTACAACAAGATCATCTATGTACCAGATCCCTCAGTTATCCAAATAGAGGCTTCCTGGCGCGGTATGCACGCATCACCGAGCCGATACGAAAAAACCGATATAATTATATCGGCAGGAAACTTCTCTATGAAGTGCACAGCTAAGGGAAGAGTCACAACTGAAGAGCTAGTGTCTCTCTTAAAAGACATGCTTGCTTACAACGACGATGATCTCTACTCAGGCACAGACTTAGAAAACCATCTCAAGTGGATAAGAAGTAACTAGTGGAAGGGGCTTTGGCCCCTTTCTTAGCTATTTATTCTTCTTTAACTTCTTGTACTTCTTACTATGCATTGTGCACATAGCTTTCTTCTCTAACTTACTTTTTCCGAGCATCTTCTCGAAAACAGAAATATTATTCTCACCGCCCTTGGCGCTTTCGGCAGAATCATTACGATCCTTAAAGGTAAGATATTCCTCAACCAATCTTTCTTGAAAAATAGGCATAGCAAACTTATATGCCGACTGTGGTTGCTGCTGGTTACTTCTAGCCCTTGCCATCAACGCCCCTGCACCAAGAACTCCACCAGCAATTAATCCTTTTCCCCAATGCTTCTTTGCGAAGCCTCCTATTCTACCTAGGATGCCTTTCCCTTTTTTACCAGCTTTAGCTGCGTCGTCAGCTACACCAGCAGCGGGTTTAGGGGCAGATTGCGTTGGAGGTGTAGGTGGTAAGGAGGTAGACTTATCCTTTTTGCTCTGCATTGCAGCGTATTCTTTACGCTGTGCTGCCTGTCGATGTTGCATTTTCTCTATAGGAGACATGCCAGCAGTTGGATCTACTGGCTTCCTTAACGCAGGAGCTACTGTAGTAGGGACAGCACCAGGACCAGATGCGCCTGCACCACGTAGTCTTTCTTGAATACCTAAGAAGGCCGGTGAAGCAGCAAACTTATTTAAGTCAGCAATCTCAAATCTAACCTGCAGGGCACTCTTCATCTTTTACCTCTACTACTCGAAAAGTATGGCCTTCGCACCAAGGAAGTAAACATAGGGGGCAGCCCGACAAAAAAGACTGCTCAAAGTCGCTTAGACTATTGTACCACTCTAGGTATGCCTCAGCATCCCTCTTTTCTATAATAGCATCTATATCCGCATTTTCCATGTCGCAATTATAAGGTGATTTCCCGGTATAATGAAGTCGTAAATGACAGAACACCACGGAGTTTTTATGTCTCAGATCGAAGTTATTCACGCCGATGAGAATCGTACGAAGTTCTCAGATATCGAACTTGGCGCATTCTTTACCCCTAAAAGTGGACCTAAGGCAGGCGCGCTTTTTCTCAAGATTGCAGATGATACTGCCTGGGATGTAGTAGATAAGCATGAGGAAAAATCGCCTAAAGGAAATCTAAGTAGTAGTACGTTTTCTAATCCTCTTTGTGTAGTCTACAAGGATGTAAAAATCGAAGTAAGTCTATAGGAGGTATCATGCCTTTTCTTTGGGTACCGGGTGTGTTGCTGATGTTGGTTAGTCTTGTACTAGCTTTCAGAAACATGGGAAAATTTCTTGATGATGATTCTGATGTTAATCTTCTGATGAAGAAACACTTCAAACTAATGACACCAGCACTCATCGGGATCTGCATGTTTGTTGCAGGATTGCTGTGGTACGTAGTGGACAAACCATGAAGATACAAGTACAAAAAAACCTTCTGTTGCTTCCTACTAAGGAACTAGAAGATGGGGATGTATTCTATCATCCCGCCAGCGGAAACATCTGTATGGCACTTTCAGAGGCAAGCTATTGGAGCTTTAACCTCAATAAGATGCTTAACTATCATAATACAGGAATAGCCAGAGAAACTTGCGTAACCCTAGCGCACAACCCAACCCTCACAGTAATGGAAGTAGGGGCGAAGCCCAACGGGTAGCTCCACGCTTTTGAGTAATACTGTGTATCAAGGAGTAATACATGGGCGAGGTATACATACGTTCTGACGGGTACATTGAGATAATGTCAACGGAGGGTCGTGATTCTGGTGATGTAGAAGTACTACGTGCCCTCCATGACGAGAAGCAAAAAGCCCTAGAAGATGCTCTCGCGCACATAAGCACACAAAGAGCTGAAATAGAAGACCTAGAGGCTCGACTAGAGTTGGGTGCTGACTTTGCCAATGGGCTAGAGGAAGACCTAGAAAAACAGGATAAAGATATAGAAGCCCTCCGTACACGTATGGAGGAGCAAGACGGGACTATTTCTATCTACCGTAAAATGATGGTAGGGTTGGAATCAGATAAGGCTCAACTAGAAGTAGCTCTAGAAGAGGAGCAAGAATATACTCAGCAACTAAAGGCTGAGAATGAAGGGAAGAGGAACCTCGTTAAAGAGATCCGCACCGCAAAAGATAGAATAGACTTCCTTACTCAAAAGAATTTGACGCTACAACAAGAGGCTCAGGTTCTTATTGAAGAGAAGTCTAAGCTAGCCATCACGGTGGATTCTCTTAGGGTGTGTTCTAATAGTGCTCGTGAAGCCTATGAGAAGACGGAAGACGAACTAAAGAAATCCGAATGTATGCGCCTCACACAAAAAGAAGCCATAATAGAGCAAAACGCTAAACTAGCTGCATGTAAGCTAGAAAAAGAAGATCTAGAAGCCCGCCTGGAACTACAGGTAGCTATGACTGTGGAGGTTCAAGAAAATGAGGACCACCTAGAAAAAGCACTAAAGTCTCGTACGGAAGAAGTAGATAGGAACCGCAAAATCATTCAGCAACAGAATGAGAATATTGCTCAACAGGCTAAGCGTATTCGCTATCTGGAAGAGCAATGGGATATAGCTAAAGGATCGAATGACGATCTTGCCGGGCGACTTAATACTAGCTACGGGAATCTAAAGAAATCTAGACTATTTGCAGAAGATCTAGAGGTGCAACTAGCCGATGCAAAAAGAGTTATAAAGCAGGAACAATCGGAATCTGATCGACTAGAGAAAGCTCATAGTGAAGCACTCCGGTCTGCTAACGCATATGCAGATACACTAGCTGAGAAGATAAAAGAGATCGCAGAGCTGCGAGAAAACCTAGAGGGTACTAACGAACATATCCGTGATATTCTGGCAGCCAACGATGATCGACTTGCGCGACTGTCTGAAACTATTTCCGCGCAAGTTACGACAATTAAGGGTCTCAAGAAAGCGCGAGATGCAGCAAAAGCAGACCGAGATAATGCTGCGCTAAAAGGGGCAAAAGAGGTTGCGCGCAGGCACAAAGTACAGCAGGAACTAGTTGATGCTGATACTGCTATTGCAGTCTACAAAAAGGAGAACTGTGCCCAGCACGAAGAAATTGGTCGTCTAAGAGCAGAGCTAAAAGTAACGCGAGATGCTCTTCACCCCTACGTGGAGATGGAGAAGCATGGTCAAGATGCCGAATCCCTAGAGCTAGAACTCTATAAGGAAAAAGACCTACATAAGAAAGCTAAGAAAGATCTAGAAGAATGTTACGAATCTCTGGCCAATTTACATGATCATGTTCGTACCCTTCAAGACAATCTCAAAGACGCAGAAAAAGCTATTGAGATATATAGAAAAGAAAACGCTCTTCAGGCTGAAGAACTTAACAGACGGATTAATGAAACCACCAAGGGCTACCGAGACGAGATAGAAGATCTAGATAGTATGCTTCTAACTAGAGATAATGAAATCTCTAAGAATCTAAAGGAAATCAAAGAACTAAAGGAATCTATTACCTTCCTTCAGGCAGCCCTATCAAAGTGCCAAGAAGTCAACACAGCCATTAGCACAAAATCTCTAATGGAAGAAAAACGACTATTGGCCCGTATAGAAGCTAGAGATGAAGAAATACGCCGTTTAAATGATGAGTTAACTGAGTATGAAAACGGCGTTACCGTAAGTAGATTAAAGAGTCAACTCGCTTCTGATAATCTAACTATCGACAGGTATCACCAGAAAATAGAAGCCCTTCGTGCGCAGATTGGGCGGTTGTATAAAGAAGCGCAAGAACCGGCCTAGAAAAAGTTATAAGAATGTTGGTGGCAGGAGGGATAGCTATGACGTTCACCGAAGAACACACGCACGAGTTCATGACTCGCATGAACATACTATTGGCTAGAAGTTTGTTTACAGAAGAGGAGATCCTCAGAAAGGATCTCGGAGACCCCAACGAGATAGTGAACTACTACGAGGACGGCGAACTCGTAGGACAGATGCCGCGCCACCAGGCACTCAAGCTCTGGTGGGAGGCGGTAATGGAGCGCGGCTCCGTCAACACCTTCATGACTATCGAGTAACCAAAGGGGGTCGCCACCGCCCCCTTCTTACCGAATACAAACCAAGTAGAGAAATTGATATAAGAATAACAGAAACCCCCCCCCCCCAATAAAGGAGTATGGTTATGCCAGCGCGGTTAATCACTGACGACCCACTGTGGAACGGTACCACAGTGTCAAAAGCAGCAGAGTTTCTCTGCTACTGCGAAGTCACAGTGTACAAAAAGCGTCATTCAAAGCTTCTGGTGGAAGCCCCCAATTTTGGGGGCGGAAGTGAACTACTTCGAGTTCGCTACGCGTCAGTAGACGCCGCCAGAACACTTTGGAAACAGTCTGTCCAGAACCAGCTGAAGGACGACAGCAACATCGTCCAAATGCCGAAGTGGTTTTACCTTGACCAGCACTGTGGGCAGAAGGTTAAGGAATACCAATGGGATCTACCCAAGAATGTAGTGTTCTGGAAAGACCTGCCCGTTGGTAGCGTATTTCGGCGGATCCTGAAGAGCCGTAACTCTTCATCGGCGTACTACCTGAAACTTCAGGGAACGGATTTCCCCGTTTTTCTGGGAAATGGCACACACCCAATTCTGGTTACTCGTCCGAGCATGAGTAGTTTGGTCTTCAAACCAGAGACACTCGTTAAGAAAGAGGCAAGCTGCATCGTATCTTGGAGTCGCCAAGGCACTGTGAACCGATCTGAACTCTCTACTTTCGAGGCTCGGGCGACCAGAGCAGAAGAGAAGCTGGAAACGCTTTCCGTCGAAACCGCGCAATACAAGCGACGGGCGGAAGAGTTGGAGTCCAAACACAAGCTGCTTCAAGAGACCCTACACTAACGTATCAGTAACACCAAACACTTATCAGAATATGGCATAAGAATAATAAGGGCTTAACCAAGGAGAGCGCCCATGAAAAAGATTCCGAAGTGGTTCTGGGGCTTGTTGGCACCTCTTGGTGTCATTATCGTGCTTCTGATCATTTCGATCGTGAACACCCCCTCTTCGCCGGCCACATCATGGGACTACGTGTTCCATGCCCCACGTGACAAGGACTGTGACAAGTTTCTCAGAACAAGTGGAGATGCAGGATGGCGGGTGGTTTATGCCCGCAGAGTCCAATCTAAGGGCGGGGGCGAGATGAAATACGAGTTCCTTCTAGAGAAAGCAAAGTGAACTTTCGGGTTCACGGGTGCGGGCCTAGCCCGTGCCTTTAGCAATTATTTTTAACTAATGCGGTATAAGGAAATTATAAGGCCCACCAATGTAAGGAGGTTCTATGTGGTTGATGTAAACAAGCTACCGCACGTCTGGTGGAAGGACGGGAGGCGTATCATCCATTTCCGCAATCAGTTGCGTCCACCAGGCCTGCCGCTCGGGAATGGGTTTCTACGGGTACAGCGCACTGAGAGTGGTGTCCTAGTAGAGCACGCCGGGTTTGATCTCGACACTGGTGCGTTGCGGTCGTGCGAGGTGATGTTGAGCCCCAACCAGGTCCGGTCGTTACGCGACTGGCTTGTTGAACAATACGGAGACAGCGATGAGTAAACCAGCTAGGCCCAAATATAGTTGGAAGTGTGATGCGTGTGGTGCGGTGTCGCACTACCTCGGCAGCCCCCGGGGAGACACAGCGTGCTGGGAATGCCCGACCGGAGAGCTGCACAAGCACGAAGAAATCGACGAAGGGCAACACGGTAGCTGTTGGCACTGTGGCGCTCCGGTACAGGAACACTGCCCACACTGTGCGGCGGTAAATAGCAGATACAAAGAGGTGGATCGTGGGTGAGGTATCTCCGGAATTGCGGGAAGAGATCGAGCGTGAAGTGCGCGTGGCTGTAGACGAGGGCGCAAAGATTGGAAGAGATGCCTACCGCCGCACCATGATCGAAGAGTGCGCGGCAGGGGCGGTGGTCGGTACGTTGCGTGCCCACCTCCGCGGTCCGTCGTTTGCACACGACCTCGATAAGCGGCCGGACAACCATCCCATCCCCATCGCCGCCGCCCCTCCATCGCTGGCGGAAGCTGTGGCGAGACTGCTGGTCGCGAAGCCTCCGTGCTTCGTCGAAGAGTGCAGAGAAGGGGACGAGTGCGTTCGTCCTGGCGAAGAGTGCGAGACGTGCCCACAATATCCATTTGCCGGCGCCTACTCCGACGCCAACGGAAGGCGGACGTATACGCTGGTGAGTCGGGAGTGTGAGACGTGCGACGGCATAGGTGGCTGTCCAGACCCCGACGGGCTACCAAAGCCGCTTCGGTGCATATCGTGCAACGGCACCGGCTCCACCACCGACGTAGGGGCCATCGCGAGACGATACGGCGGGGACGGCGACGCTCGGGTGGCGCGGTTTGAGGTGCAACTGTGACCGAACCAAACGGCCGCGTCTTACTTTTGCTCGTTGCCCTGCTAGTCCTGCTCGTTTTCGGGCTACTTATGCTGGCCACGATGTGCATGGACATCTGTGGGGTTTCCTACCAACTGCCTAACTAAGGAGAAAATGTGACAAAGTACTTCCTGAAGGATCACTGGAAGTGCGGATCGTGTGAGTTCAAGGCGTTCTGTGCCCGGGAACGGGCAACTGTGCGGATTCAGGGGCTCAATATCTCTCCGACCGGGAGAGTTCTGGCCAACAGAATCCGGGCACGACGCGAACAGGTAGGGTGTAGCTACTCCAAGGTAGCCGGTGCGCCCTTGCAGGAGATTGTACAAAATGAATAAGAGACTGGTACGCGTTCTCGCGACCGTGCAAGCGGTCGTGAAAGAGGGGTGTGATTCACCTGCTGAAGCCCTCGACGTGCTGCTCCTAGTAGCGGCATGCACGGCGTTCGATTATTCGAACGCTACGGAGGACACTTTCGCGAAGGCGGCGAGGCTCGCCTTCCAGGCCGCCAAGGCCACTGCTCCACCAAAGGAGCACGACATGGATACCTTCACGAGCCCTAGCGTTGGTGAATCTTAATACTCACGTCCCCTATGGGGGGAGGGTACGGATTTCGATCCGTACTTACCTAACAGGTAAGCTAGTACAGCAGCACCAAAGAAGGCGGTTGTGTGAATATACGAATGAATCCTTTTACACAATGTCATCGTCTTACCTTTAGATGCTATGCTTAGGGTATGGATATGTACGAATACGGAAAAATTGCTGTAGAATTAATCGAATTTCTTCAGGACAAGTTCAGGGATGCTGAACGTCCATATGAAGAGATTACGTATACGCTTATTCATACTTTAGCATCGCTAACTAGTCAAGCTCCGCTAAAAAGAGATAATCTAATTAATCTTCTTAGAGGACTAGAACTGTTCTACAACAAGTGGAGTTACCACACTGGCGAGATGTTAGATGATATTAATTGGTGGGGGGTTGTTTGGACAAAGATAATCACAGACCAAAAACTAAATAACATTCACCTTAAACTACTTCTAGATAAGGACTCTACTTCCCAAACCTAACGTTCCTACCCTTACGATTACCCTTTGTCTTAGAAAGCTTCTCACCCTTTTTCTTACGTAGGGCGTCGTAAACACCTTTACCTACTAAAGCTGCTGCTCCTGATACGGCCATACCTTTTAGATATTTACTCTTAATACCAAGATACTTCTTATCACCCTTAAAGCCAACTCCCCAAGGAACCCCAGCAGCAGTGCCGGCTGCGCCTGTAGCTACCCAGTCCCTTGTACTATCACTCATGGCTTGTTTCTCTTTGTCTTTCTTCTCTTTATACTTCTTTCTGCCTAGAAGTCCTAATGCATGAGCCAAACCCATAGCGGCCTTTTTCTCTTTGATGTCTTTATCGAAGTTTTCTGTATCACGACGTAATTTAGAGTCACCTTGAAATGAAAATGGATGGTTCATACGTTTAAACCTCCCGCGCAAACGTTTGTTATACGCTTCAGCTTCTCTATCATCAGCTTTAGTCTGAGCGGCTAGCTGTTTCTCAGTAGGAGGCTTAGGAGGTTTTGGTTTTTTAAACTTCTTCTCCGCGAACTCCGAATAACTACCTCTAGGAAGGAATGTCATTAAGCCCTCACAAGTTTACGCCCTACGCCAGCAACCAAACCACCAAACAACTTACCTAGGCCTTTAGCGCGTGTACGACTAATATTATTAGACATTCTAGTTGCTCTTCTTGCCTTGTCCGCCGTTACGTGTTGTTGCACAGCGACTCTTGTTGGTTTTTGTAGTCTTTCCTCTCGGATAAAAGATCTAGGTTCTGTCATTGTAGGGTTTAGTTTTCCAGCCCCAATAGCCGATCTCTGTTGTACGGGTTGTGTCCCCAAAAGCCGCTGTGCAGCAGGACTATTACCAAAACCACCTGCCTGGAATTTCTTCTGTAGCTGTTGTCTCTTTTTAGCCGCAGGGCTCAATGCACCTGGAACAGGGGGTGGGGTACTACGTTGTAGAGCTTTTTGAGCAGTTCTCTTAGAACTCAGTCCAATCTCAGACATTGTTTCTGCCCCTTTACGGGTTGCCTGCCTCTGCTCACCTATCACACTAACCGCTGCCCTGTACCTACCCTGCTGGTGAGAACCCGCTTGGGCAGCACGCAAACCCTTCCTAAAATGTTTTTCCTGCTTACCTAGTTGGGTACTAGTATTCAGGGTCCTACCTGCAGATCTTCCCGCCGCTACTGAGTGTAGTCGATCTCTCAAATAGGGATTTGTAGTAGCTCCTGCCTGAAATGATGCATCCCTCTTCCAAGCAGCCCTAGCTCTTTTTTCTAATTCAGAAATCATACTAGACCTATAGAGGAACTGCTTTCATAGCAGTGGCCGGATATTCCTTCACTAACTGTCTGCCTAATCGTTTTTCAGCAGCTGCCTCAATTAGGCGCCTGGCACGCGCCACATTACCAGTAGACCCACCAGCACGCTGCCCAGCATCCTGTACTTTATGCATTGTTTTATCAATAGCCGATACAATACGTCGCTTCGGTTCTTGTCTAGCTTGTCTTGCTTGGCGTATAGCTTTTCTAGCAGGGGCACTAGCATGGACACTAGCTGCGGTTCCACCCGCTAATGCTTTAAGGAAACCACGCCTACTAACCGACTTTTCTTCGACTGCCTTAACAGTGGCTCTTCCAACCTGTGCACCCGCACCTGCTTTAACAGCAGCTCTCATTAACTTTTGCGCTCTACGACCTTTCTCAAGTTGCCCCTCTGCCGCGTCCTGTAAAAACTCCCTACGTGTTTTCTTCTTACCACTTGTGCCCCAACGCTTTAGTTTACTTAACCAATGGAACTTACTTTTCCCAAACATGGCTAATTTGAGAAATTCCCTACGGGACATTACGGAAGATTTCTTAACCATCTGTAACCTGCGCATTCTATTAAGGTATTGTTCCTTTGTTTCACCAGGCTTAGGATTATTTGTGAGTTTACCTGGCGTATCAATAACCTTTTTTGTTGAATTAAGCTGTTTCAGATATTTGGTTGGACTTACTAGTGCCATATTAAGCCTCTAAGTAATCGGCTGCTCCAGCACCACCAGAGAAACCAGTAGGGCCGTTGTCTTGTGTGAATTTATCAAATCTAGCTGAATCTACAGGGCCTGTGAAACTGCCACCGAAAGAGCAATTATAGAACCCAGATAATAAACTACCTGCGCCTGCTGACCCGGCAGCAGTTACTGTAACATTGCCATTAAACCTTGTGTGCATAGCCTGCTCAATTTCTTTGGCAGTAGTAACGTTCGTATTACCGACACGATCTACATACAAGGTACTGTTTGGTACAACAATACCATTAGTTGCAACATCACTATTACGGACAACTAGATAAGAAGTACCATCCTGTCCATCCGGATGTTCCGTTATACCCCAAATAATTTGTGCTCCGTTAATATATACATTGGTCGCGTTTCCGCGATTTTTGTTCCCTATGCGTAACTGATAAAAGAAGAGAATCGCAGCAGTAGGCTCACCAATAATATGCAGCATAGGCTCTTCAGTTTCGTAATAGGAAAACGGCCTAGGAGTCCAATTCATAGTAGGAGTCTCTAGGTAACTTCCAACACGACAGGGTGCGATACACCTAAGAGTAATAGACTTAAATTCTGGGAAGTTCAGAGCTGTTTCTGATGGGTATTCCCCTGGGCCTATTACTACCTCAAGCGGTACCATTTCTTCATAGGCATTCGTAGGTTCCACAGCTTGAGCTAAAGCTTGACCAATTGGCCCTTCATAACCATTCGATTCCGCTGATGTTAGGTTGAACGGATTACCCGGGCTACCATCTGCTTGAGCATCACCAGGGACGGGGGTAGTGAAAAATTGATGGGTCTGCTTCGTACCTGTTAAGGAACGCGTTATATCACCCCTAATGTCCCCCAACGCTTTACCAAGTGTTCCTGTACGGAATTGCATACCAGGTGGGTTAAGCTCTCTTCCGAAAATACTTCTCCGCATTATCGTATACCCCTACACTGGCTACCTTTTAAACAGAACCTTGCTTAAGACCTTTCGGGCTTTATGTCTCAACTTACTAGCTTTACGCTTAGTCGCAATCTCACGCACCAACTTAGACAAATGTTTCTTACGAGCGGACCCAGCTCCACCACTCTCCAGCACAGCTTTGAACGAAGATGGTTTTTTTAGAGCCTTAGCTTGCCGCATTAGCCTTTCCCTCTGACTCTCTATCGCACCAGAATTTGGTAATTTAAACGCCATAAATAATCTCCTGATTTGTTTTCTTTCCTGTTACTACTCATTTCTGAGTCGAACCATATAAAGCTGCAGCTCCCAAACCTAATCCTAGTGCGGGGAGAGCAATTTTTAGGGCTAGTGGCCATTTACCCTTCTTAGGGGGTAATTTATTAGTTGGCACTTTTGGTTGAGGAGAAGACTGTGCCGCAGGTGCTGGTTTGGGGTTTAGTCTACGTCTCGCTTCCCGCTTCTTCTGGTTAGCCACACCCGCAGACATTGGCTCAGGCTGCTTTTTAGGTGCACCTATTTCACGCTTCCTAGTTTCCTTTTTAGAGTAATACTTTTCCTGCGCTTTTTGTACACTACGCTTTTTATCACTGTAGCGTTTCTGCCTGGTAGCACTAGCCTTAGGACCTAAACGCTGCCCATACAAGTATCTACCCACTCTCTCACGCTGCGCCCTAGGAAGCCTAGCAACAGCTTTGCTATCTTTAGCTTTCACTATTTCCCGTAAATATCGCGGTAGCCCAGCTAGTTTCTCAAGCCGTTGTTCTAATTTTGATTTCATAGCTTACCCTGTGTGCAGCGCAACATCGTTGCTTTATTCGACCAAGGGAATGGGAAAGACTAAGTCCTTGATATTATTAGAAACACGATTTTTGTGTGCAACGCACTATTTACCCTTCTTAAGAAGTTTCTTCAAGAGGTTTTTTGCTTTCTTCACTGGCTTACTGCCCCCAATAGCCGCACCTACTCCCTCTAGCTTAGCTTTAGTAGTATTGCTTACGCTTGGTGTACGAACGGTGTGTGTACCTGTTCTGGCGTGATCCCTAAAAAACTTCCCCTCAAGCTTCGCCTTACCGAAACCTAAACGATCATCAACCTTTGGACTAGCTTTACGGAACGCAGCTTCGGAACCTTTATTGGCCGCCTGTACCCGGTTGTAGATATGTTGGTCAGTACCAACAGTACCCCTACGAATGGTAACGCTCCTATAGGGGGAATCTTTGCGCTTCCTACCTTGGTAGTTCTCACGCACATATCTAGGTAAACCAGCTAGTTTCTCAAGTTTCTGCTCTAATTTTGATTTCATTTAAATACTCCTAACGTTCCTATAGCCTTAGCCACACCCTTAGTACGAATTTTAGCATCCGATAAGCTCTTAGGGAATTGCTTCTTCATAAATCCCTTAATCTTATCTGCTGTAATCTACACTTCATGATATACACGCAACAGGTTTATTAAATTATCGGATTTTTTTCTTCTTAGAGCCACGTGGGTTAAAAAAGTCGCGAATAAAGAAAACTTTCTTCGTAATAATTCACTGCGACTACTACACCCTACTTTTATTTCTGATTCTCTTTGATCTTCTCTCCAGCTTTGGGGATGTTACCAATGAATATATCTAGCTGCTCATTAGCCAATCCAAGTTTCTTTGCAAACTCATCGGCCTTACCCGACGCCCCACCTGGTTGCCCACCTGTCTGTGCAGCCTCATTACGTGCGCCTGTTTCCAAAGCAGTAGCAAACGTCTGATAGGTATCAGTGACGTCAGCACTAGTAGCAACATTCTGCCACTCTTCTTTACTCTGTGTAGCAAATAACGCCGAAATATCTTGAATAACACCTTTGGCTAAATCGGGTCCTTCTAATCCTAATGCATTAAATGTTCCCTTAAGTGCCTTTTCTAGCCCCGCTGCTTTAAGATCAAAATCACCACCTTCAATAGCGCGCTTCATAGACTTATCTAACTCTAGCCCGCGTTTACCTACGCGTAATTTTAATAAGCCTGCAGCATCTTTAACACCCATGCCTTCTAGCATCTTAACAATACGGGCTGCTTTATTCTCAGCACTAAACTTACCTTTCTTACCTTTACCCCATTTTCCAGTAAGGGACCCTCTGCCCATAGTAATCGCTTTGCCTCTGGCTGCAGCACCTAACACAGAAGTTAGTTGCCCTTCGGCACCTATTCCCTCTAAGTGTGATATTAGCTGACCACGAGTCTCATCGGTCATACCATCAGAATTAAATACTCCTGCTACTGCCTCATTTAGTTCTGAATTAGCCTCGCTAATCGCTCTAATTTTCTCTCTAGCGGACAAGCCATTATTATTAGCTATTGCAGTTTGCGTATCGTAGAAACCTTGTAGTGCGTTACCTATTAAATCAGCTCCTGGTATTTCAGACTCAGCCACAATAGCTCCAATATTTTGCTTCTCTTTATCTCCTGCAAATTTGGCTGCTGCCATAGCTTCATCAGCACGTCTCTTAACTGCTTCAACAGATTCTGTTTCTATTTGACGACCAAACTCTCTACCGACCAAAAGGCGCATTACCTCTTGCGCATTATCCCCGGTAAGGAATTCATCCATTGCGGAGCCTCCCTTTACATCCCCCAATTCTTGTCTAATGTCGGCTTGGTATGTAGCTAGTAGCTGTCGGGCACCTTCAGCTTTATTCGGATTACGATAATCAATAATCGCAGCATTCATTAGGCGTTTAGGGTCCATACCTTTAACGATTTTTCTCATCGCCTCTACAGCAGGCTGTAGATCGCCCATCTTTTCGATGCTTTCTTCTGTAATCTTAGCAGCTAATTTCTCGTATTTAGCTAACTGTGCTTCTGTTTTTCCTATCTTACCAAACTCTGCTCCTACCTCTTCCCACTTTTTGTTCTTCCCCTCACTAACCCTTTTTGCCCAGAAACCCTTACCACGTGTATCTCCACCGCCAGACCCCTGAGCAGCGGAAGCGAGACCTAAACCACGTTCTGCTAATAACATTGATGAGCCGCCTGCTCTAAGGGCTACATCTTCTGGGAGGTCTCCCTCGCCTATGTCTAGCATACTAAATTCAGATTCTCCCGCAAAAGTTTTGGTACCATCAGGTGCTACATCATATAAAGCAGCCCCCTCACGTATACGCTTACCCTCAAACGCACCAGTAACACCACCTACAGCCGACAGTATATTTCGAGATATTATCGTATTCCCACCTATTCTATTGCCCTCAATAGCTGCGTTTTGCATATCTGTGCGGCCTTCTTTCGCCAAATATTCTCCTATACCCCGCTTTATAAACTTGTCTCGGTTCATTCTAGTAAGGACTTCCATACCAAATTCAGTTTGGCGTTCATCCCACTGTGACTGAGAGTACATAGCGAAGTTTCTATCTCTACCTTGGCCTTCTTGAATAGCGCGTCTAGCCCTACCAGCTCTTCCAGACATCAGAAAAGCTTTACCCAATTGGGCCTCTGCTTCTTCCTCAGTCATATCGTCTGTTACGCCCAAGTCTTTTCTAGATACTTTGGCAACCTCCATAGCTTTTTTGAATCTATTAAAATCGCGTGTTGCCACTCTAGCACTAGCATTAACATTCCCTATAGCGCTTTCTATTTGTGATTCCTTGGTGAACTCAAAGGCGTCCATTCCCCGTTCCATGGCACGTCCTACGGTAGCAGCTCGTGCTCTCTGGTCGTCTGTTAACGCACCAGCATAATCAGTGGTCATGAATTTCTGTAGTTCATCCTCACTAATCCCTCTTTGTACTACATCCTTAAAGTCACCAGTGCGCCCTAAGTGTGCGTAATTATCGAAGAAACCCGCATCTGTATTCTTACCATAACCCTTAATGGAATACTCACGAGCCCCAAATTCTCCATCTACACCTTCGGTTATTCCAAATTCTTCATCTGCTTCGGTTAGTTTTTGGTTTTGTCTAACCATTCGTGTTTTAATGAGTCCTAATGAGCTGGCAACGGCTAAGCCTTCTGCTTTGGCACCGGCTATTTCTCCAAATTCAGATCCTCCAGCCATAAAACCAGATCTCTCTAACCCCCATTTTCCTGCTTCATAAACATCTAATAAAGCTAGGGGTGCTAGTGCTTTACGTCCTAACCAACCTAGCGCTTTAGTAGCATAGCCTAGTGCTCGTGCACCTCCACCTACAGCACCAAGACTACCACGGACAACGCCTCTGCCGCCCATGCCTCGGATCATACCACCAATGCCACCACCTTCTGAGAAAGCACCTCTACCAGCAGCTAATGCCTCACTAACACCTGAACCTGCTGCCCTAGCATCTCTAAATGCCCTAGCACCACGGCCAAGAGCACCCGGCTCCATTAAATCGCCTAATGCTGTACCAGCAGCATTTAAACCACTACCGGCTCTACCAACTATACCACCTCCCTCCGCAAAGTAGCCACCTACCCTACTCATACTGGTTCCGCGCTGAATAAGTTTTTGTGCGGCTGCAGATGGACCACCTGTAGATCGTAGTGAAACACCAATTCCCCGATCAATTAAGCTCTGCCCACGTGCAACAGCGGCTTCACCCAATAATTGACTTCCACCAACACCACGCAGCGTAGCGCCAAATGCATTATTACCTTGTAATATTGGTGGGGCTCCAAGATCGCCCAAATCACCTGTTTGCATAAAGGTGCCATAACCGCTGGGCATAAAACTACGAGCTATTCCACCTATAGTGGTAGTGGGTGGGGCCATACCAGGCCCACTTCCCACGTGTGCACCCGTGCCACGCATCCACGGATCCATCATCTGATTGGTGTAGTTAGTAATACCGGATAATGTGTTATTAAATAGATCGGGTCGGGCAGTACTAATACCAATCATTCGCTCCACATTACCGGAGCTTGGGGCCATGGCATATCCTTGCCCACTAATGTCTCTTGATATATCCTCTACGATATTGGATATGCCTTCTTGAATATCCCGCCCGAACTTTTGGAATGTCTTTTTAATGGGATCGGTGACCTTATCAAGCATCTTGCTAAAGATTTGGCCAATTGTCATCTTCGGCATACCGCTATCGCGTAGGCCTGATTCGGCTGCTTGCCTCATCTTCAATCTGAGTGAGCTGCTTACATCACCCATTTGAGACAGCTCTTCTACCTCTCTCCTACCTAGCCCCGACAAAGCCTGCATCATATATTGGGGCTTACTATGCCCCTCAAGCATTGACCCCAAGCCACCCATAGCGCCTTGCGGACCATATTGCTCCATAAACTGACCCATAATGTCAGTCCTATTAGCAAGAAATACATCCTTCTGCGCACCAGCAGTACGACTGCGATATTCCTTACCAATCTCCGTCTTAGTCGCTTGGCCAGTAGCAATTTTAAACGCCATAGTCGTATCAAGTTGACCATTTTCATCCATCATGGCGCCGAGAAGTCTCTGGCCTCTCCTACCAGAGAAGATATTGACGGCTGCTTCCGTAAATCTTTGGGTAGCCGCTTGTGCCCCACCCATATCATTTAGCAGCTCTCTATTAAACTCTCCTGATACATTAGCTCTGTATGCTATGTTCCTACCTGCTGATAGACCATAGTTTATTCCTTGAGCACCAGTAAGACCCATTCCGCGAAAAGTTTGAGCACCAAATGAAGCCATCTGTATCTGTTGTTGTGCGCCTAATCCTGTAGTCCGCACATTATTAGCTATATTAGATATAAAGCCAGGCACTTGTGCTCTACCTATGCCCATGCCTTGCATCTCACTAATGGTTTGGCTTGCCTCTTCAATACTAGTTTGCATGATGCTAGCTACTTGAGCTGCTTCACCTACTAGCTGTCTCATACGGGAGCGAAATTCATTTGCTGATTGAACACCTCTAAACTGTCCACCAGCCATACCCATGCCAACAACATTTGCGATATTACCTGAACCTAATTGTCCACCCATACCCATGGATGCACCGATGTCACCCATTTGCATAATGGAGTTAGTAATACCTTGTGAAGCATTGAAATCCATTTGAAAGCCCATTTGGGCCATAGGTGCTCCACCTTGTACTATGTTCTGTACGTGTGCTCTTTGTTGTGCTCCTTGAATGATATTACTGGTCATGAAATTGGCTGCTTTGCCAATTGCTAAATAAGCGCCTGCGGTTAATAAACCACCACCTAACGCACCAGAAACACCACCGCCTTTAAATCCTGTTATTGCGGCTTGTGCTGTAGTAGAGAACGGATCGAAATATCTTGGTGCCATACCAAATGCAGCAGCAGCGGCTAAACCGCTACCCGCCATTTGCATACCGCCCAATAATTTCTCTGTACCACCAGCACCAGCCATGGCGTAACCCATGCCTGTTTGTGATTGTGGTGCACCTAATGCTCTATTCTCTAAGCCAAGAAAGCGATTACCTTGAGCACCAACGTTGTACGCATAAGCATACGAGTTCATCACGTTCTGCTGTTGGCCTGCTAATAGATTAGCTACATCAATTGAACTTACTGGCATAGTGCTGTGTACCTACATATGTGGGTTCTTCTGAATGTAATTCTACACTACAAACCGCGCAAAAAACAGAGTGGTTATAGATATAAGAATATTAGGAGGTGGAGTTATGCCAATAGAACACACACATGTGTTTTCCACGGCTGAGCACACCTGGACGGTGTCGAGGCTTTGGGAACTGGCGGAGGGACTACCTATTGAGGTAATCCCAATAAAAGGGATACAGCATCTTGATGAGATGATGTGGGAAACCCACATGAATCTCCAGATGTTTGTAAACCATGCCATTCGTGTCGATGACGCCAACCTATGGTATCCAATACTCATTCATCCCAATGGCTGGGTAATGGATGGGTACCACCGCATAGCAAAGGCGATGAAGCTAGGACTGGAGTCTATCCTAGCAGTTCGTTTTGTGGAAGAACCAGAACCAGATCAGGAGGAGTAGGGCGAAAGCCCTACTTACCTAGTGCAAAAATAATAGGTAATAATGCTATAAGAGTAATGTGAAGTCTGGGATGGTCAACAACTCGTTGTCTACCAAAACGAGTTCCCTAATACTTCTAGTAGCATGTCGCTTTCTGTCTGTTTGTTGCACATAGAAGAAGCAAACCACAAAGAACAGAATCGGGAGCAGGCGCCCCGCTGGTAAGGTTTTGCGTTCGTGGTTTGGGAAGGATTGAAGCAAATTGAGTGTGGGAGAAGTGCTGGGGCCCTCTGCATCAACTATATGTAGTTGGCTCCCACACTCGCTTCTTACCCATTATTTGTGGTATAAGAATAGTAGGAGGTATAACATGTTCAGTCTCGGATGGTACCTGTTCTTCATAATCTTGGGACTTATCCTCATAACGTCAGGAGGTGGCAACAAAAGCGATGACTGATTTCTTCAAGGTTCTAATACTTCACCACGAAGATGATACGGAGGTGCTTGATCGTATCATTAGCTCCTATAAGGAGACAATCACCTTCGATTATATCGTTGGTGTTATACCTATAAATACCCAAGACCTAGCTACTGCCTACATTGACACAGTAAAAGCCCTATCTGTAAATTGGCCAGCAGAACCAGAGCTAGAAAATACTTCCAGCGTTAAACTCTTCTTTTATATAGGACCTAGCGAAGCATACCAAGCATACCAATTTGCGAAAAGTCTTGGTGTCTTTAATAAGGTCTACGCATTCACTATTCAAAACCAAAAGATAATTCCGTTTCGTCTACATTAATAGGGCGTGCTACACTAAAAGTAGCTCTTTTACACCCTAATGGTGCCGAAATGAAGAAACTTGGAGTAATGTCGGGACTAGTGTTCCTTTTTTTAACTCTTAGCTGCGCAAGTTTTCCGTTAAACAACGGATGCGCATTACCTCCAGAATCTCTGGAGAATCAAAATGCTCGTAATGCAGTGGTTCGTATTAACGTAACCGAAAGACTAAAGATGTGTATCGGTGATCACTGCCAAAAAATGCTTACTAACAAATGGGGCGGAACAGGTACGGTTATTTCCAATAATGGAAACTACACGAAAATACTTACAGCGGCCCATGTATGTTTGTCTGTTATGGAAGAGCAACAACCTCCAGACCTAGACCGAGAAATTGTTGTCATCTTTCAAAACGAAAAAGAAGAGCAAGCAACTGTCGTCAAAGTTGACGTACGAAGACACATTGATCTATGTCTCCTACAAACTAAAAGAGTTGTCTCCACCTATATCAAGCTATCACCCACCCCTCCTAGAATTAGAGCCAATTACCACTACTTTGGATTCCCCGGTCTCGTCTATGCTCACGTGGAAAATCAAAAACCAATGATCCCACACTACTGGGGAGAATTCTTCGGTTACGACGAGTTTCGTAGTGGTATGGTAGCTACCTACGGAATCTATGCAAAAAAGGGAGCATCAGGCTCAGCCATCCTAAACTATGATGGTTACTTAGTAGGTGTCCTGCACTCTCTCAATATTCGTAACGATAAAATGCTTTATGCCTCGCCTTATGATGCGCTAAAGGACTTCCTCAAAGATGTACGCTAACATGGTATAAGAGGCACAGTTAACCAACACAAGGATTCCATTATGGAATACGCAACAACACCTGATCCAGGTGAGCGTGTAGAACTATGTACACGCTGTAAAGGATTTGCTATTAAAACAGTCAGGAAAGGATTTAGTCAATTCTGCCCTGACTGTAAAGGCACAGCTAGAAGAGATATACAAGAAAGCACGTGCGCTTCACGCATATTCTTTACTATGGCTAACATAGCCTGTTATTGCTTTGAAACAAAAGCAGCAGAGATAGGACTGCAAGGCTGGATACCAAATCCAGAGAAACTCTGGCGAAAAATCCTCGCTAATTGTCAAGTGGAACTTGGTAAAGCTCTACCCTTCGAAACAGTTCTCAAGATTAGGGAAGAATGTAAAAAGAAGAACAACTACACCCGCTCTTTCATTAAGAAGCAAGTACTAATACATGGTAATAAAGTACCAAAAATGTTCTCTAAAAATGGGGTCATGTACTCTAACGTACTTGAGGACATTAAGAAAATAGAGGATGAGAGATTCCTTAAAGCTTGTGACGAGGCTATTGAAGAATTAGCCAGTAATATTACTGTAGGCAGAGCCACGCCTAAGAGCACAGAATTCTCCAAAGTACTATTCAATCAGGATGGTGCA
>Ga0316201_10000471_pt1 | contig 22872 bp, 22 predicted proteins | sample CS6wburrow_MG_FD_204516 | JGI IMG/M metagenome (GOLD analysis project Ga0316201, IMG submission 204516) | Coastal sediment microbial communities from Delaware Bay, Delaware, United States - CS-6 worm burrow | ecosystem: Environmental > Aquatic > Marine > Coastal > Sediment | place: USA... | reverse complement strand
GGTAATCCCCGGAGGTCGCAATGCCCGTATTATCAAGTTCAACGATAGCGTGTAACGAACGGGATCCGGTGGATGGTTTTTCGATGGCGATCCTCCACAAAGTTCCCCTGGCGTTACGCCCTCCTGCCCTGACTTCACCACCGATCTCAACCATGTAATTGTCGATCCCCAGACCCCGCAAATACTCCGCGATCACATCTACAGCATAGCCTTTGGCGATGGCGGACAGGTCCACATAAAGATCGGCGCGATTTTTTTTGATGGCGGGAGGTGCGCTGCGCAGCTGCAGTAGCGCGTATCCCACACGGCCCATCGCTGCGCGGATTTCCTGCTCCGAGGGCAGCTGCTCATCAGCAGCTTCAGAACCAAACCCCCATAAATTGACCAGTGGCCCCACAGTGACGTCGAAGGCACCGTTGGTCTGGTCACTTATACGCCGGGCCTGCTGCAACACATCAACAAGTTGCTGAGAAACATCGATCCAGTCAGTCAGCTGGCTGCGATTGAACAGCGACAATTCCGAGTCCTCGAGGTAGGTCGACATTTGAAGATTGATGTTTTCCAGGCGGGTATCGATCTCCGCCTGGATGCCATCCGGCTTGAGCCCCGGGGGCGGTTCGACCAATTTCACCGTGTAGGTCGTCCCCATGGTCGCACCCTGAAACTCGATCAGGGCGTGCTGCGAAGTGCCGGACTGGCAGGCCGGCAGCAGCCAGGCGGAACCGATCAACAGGGCAACTGCGCGGCTATAGCGCAATACATTCATCATCGAAGTTTACCGACTTAAATCAATACCGGACCGATTCTGGAATTATCAACCTGGCAGTTAAACAGACAGCCCAGGAACGGCCGCCCGGCGGATTCTCAAGGCGAAATACGGCGCTCCCACGACAGCTATTCTATCACCGCATTTTCAAGGGCCTGGTTGCCACCTGGAAAATTCCACCTCGACAGTCAACGTTCCGGCGAACCAGGTGTCGATGTAAACATGTTGGCCCGTCACATCGACCGCGAAACCAGGCTGCGATTGAGGCGAGGTGTCAACGAAGTGCAGCAGCTTAGCCGGGAACTGAACGTCCATGCTGACATGCAGCGGGAAATAACCATCCAGGAACCTGCGGTGGAAAGGGCCGTTACGAAGCAGGAAGCGGCCGTCGGCCTGGGGGTAAAGGATCTGCACGTCCGCCCGAATGCACAGCGTCGCACCCTGCCGCACGTCGGTCAGCTGTACTGTCTGCCGGCTGGTGACCGCCTGGCCAATACGGGTCTTCGAATGGATACGCAGTCGGCGCAGGTTCCTGTACTGATAGATCACTTCGACCGCGGGCACCGCATCGAGCCCTTCATAGCACTGCACGAGCTGTACCCAACCGTCGTCAAGACTGGCGCGGGTGACGGTGATGGTATTGATAGAATGCAGTGTGCCGGATTCCGGGGAAGGCGAGAGAAAGACCAATTCGCCTTCATTTACCTGTACTACGCCTGCCAGTGTATCTTCATCGAAACCGTCTTCCGCTTCAAATGCGCCGGAAGATATGTTCCCGGCACGAGCGAGCCCGGCAGGCCCCGGGCATACGGCCAACAGGAGGATGACGACCGCAGTCCGTGCACAGGTTTGTAACTCAATCGTCCGTTTCACCTGCTGCACTACCATTCCCGGCATTGAGGTCGCGATTAATATCGGTAACAGCCTTGTCCAGCGGTGAAAAAACCCTGTCGATGATGTTTTTGTTTTCACCAGGCGTTTTTTCATCGGCATGTTCGACGTCAGCGGTGGTCCTTTCCAAAGACCCGGTGGTTTTAACTGTTTCTGCTTCAGCAACCCTCAGACTTGCGTTCATACTGCCGTTAAACAGGTAAACACTGGCAATGGGGACTACCGCAAACATCAACTTCTTCCGACCATGCATCATAAGCTTACCCTCGGATCATCATAGTAATTCAGTTTGATCAAACCGGCCCACGGGAGGCCCGCGTCGATGGACAAGCCGCCGGAATTGGCCTACACAGGAAAAAAAGCGCGCAAAACGGAAGCGTCCGGATTAAACAGGGATCGACTCCATGACCGAGAAAAAGGATAACACGAAAAACCCGTCATCACGGGAGACAGACGATAGCTCGGAACCCGAGGCTCTCGCCAAACTGGAAATTGCGCTCACCCACTTCGCACAGACCTTTGAAGCCAGCGCCAGGCGCTGGGAACGGATGGTCTACCCGGCGATCTTTATATTCGGCATTCTCGGCATCTCCGGTTTCTGGTTGATCTACAGCCTGACCAGCGATGTACATGAGTTGGCGAGTCATGTGGACCCCAAAATGGAGCGGAATCTGGCAACAATGTCAGAGAATATTTCCGCTCTTTCTGAAAGCGTCGGGATCATGACCAACGAAGTCGGTGAGATGAGGGGCCATATTTCCCAACTGGATTCGTCGATTCTGCTCATGCAGCAGGACGTAAGCGTAATCTCCACCAAGCTGGACACCCTGTCCCCCCTGTTGTTCAACATCGCCGAAATGAATCAAGCCATGAAAGCCATGACTGCCAATACCGCGTTTATGAGTCGTGACATGGGAATGATGAACCAGAATGTAGGACGCCCCATGTCATTCATGAACCAGTTCGCACCCTGGTAAACCTCTACCTGCAGGTCCGACCCGTGTTGAGGTACTATAATTCCCTGAGGGCACACTCAGCAATAATGCAAATAGACAAGGTGAATAATGAACGAATCAGTGGATCTTGAGCAGACTATCGATAAAGCCAGGTTTGAAGAAGAATACCTGAAGCTGCGTACCGAACTTCTGGACGCCCAGTTTGATCTCATCGAATCAAAACAGTTTCCGGTCATCCTGGTTGTTGCCGGTATGGAAGGTACCGGCGTCGTCGATGCACTCACCAGTGCGCACAAAGTGCTTGATGCCCGCCACGTGGTCACTTTCGCACTCGACACACCCACTCAGGAAGAGGCGGAACGCCCGCGAATGTGGCGTTTCTGGCGTGTGTTGCCACCCAAAGGTGAAATAGGTATATACGCAGGATCCTGGTACAGCACACCACTCACCGATCGCGTACTCGGCAAGACCAATGCTGGTCGATTTGATCAACAGCTGGATGCCATCAAGCGTTTCGAGACCATGCTGGCTGCGGAAGGCGCCCTGATCCTCAAATTCTGGCTGCACCTCAGCAAGAAAGATCAGAAAAAGCGACTGAAAAAACTCGAAAAGAGTGAACGCACCAAGTGGCGTATCGAGGAATCTCCATGGGGCGGCAACAAACGCTACAGTGATGTCAAAACCGCTGCCGAGCAAATGATGCGTGCGACAGGCACAGAGCAGGCACCCTGGATCCCTGTGAATGCGGTGGACAACCAAAATCGCACTCTGAGGGTCGGCAACACCATTCTCAACGCCATTCGTTCACGCCTTGAGCAAGCACAGGGCAGCGGGGCTCCACCGGCAACTGAAGCGGCGGCACCCGTCAGCACTCCCGATCATGGCCAGCAGACATGCCTGAAGACACTGGATCTGTCACTCAAACTGGAAAAAGAAGACTACAAGAAACAGCTGGCCCATTACCAGAACCATCTCAACGAGCTGTTGCGGAGCAGGAAATTCAGAAAACGTTCACTGGTACTCGTATTCGAGGGCAATGATGCCGCGGGCAAGGGTGGCTCCATACGACGGGTCATCGAGTTTATTGATCCACGTCGCTACCGCATCAATCAGTTTGCTGCCCCCACCGACGAAGAGAAAGCCCAGCCCTACCTGTGGCGTTTCTGGCGCCGCCTGCCGCGCCGCAATCATATCGCGATTTTCGATCGCTCCTGGTATGGCCGGGTACTGGTGGAACGGGTCGAAGGCTTTTGTGCGGAAGCGGACTGGCGACGCGCTTACGATGAAATAAACGACTTCGAAAAACAAATGGCCGACGCCGGCAGCATTATCATCAAATTCTGGCTGGCCATCGACAAGGACGAGCAGGAACGGCGTTTCAGGGCACGCGAAGAGACCGGCTACAAGCGCTATAAAATCACCGATGAAGACTGGCGCAACCGGGAAAAGTGGGACGAATACGCGGACGCCGTGTGCGATATGACTGATCTCACCAGCACCCCCCTAGCCCCCTGGGTCCTGGTCGAAGCCAACGACAAGTACTACGCCCGCGTCCATGTACTGCAATCTATCTGCGCGCAGCTGGAAAAAAACCTATAGGGCTGACATCCACGTGGCGGACCCTGTTCAGGGCCCGCCACCATTTTCTTCATTTTTCGGCTCCGCCACCCAGTACATCAGGTCGCGCCCGAGAAGCTGCGATAATTTTTCCACGTCGGCGCGATAATAGCCGCGCAGTGTTGCACGCATGCTATCCGACAACTCCTGTTCTTTCTCGGTTGCCTTATTGAACTTCTTGATGCGCTTGCGCAGGCCTTTGAGTTGCGACAAAGTCTTTGCATTGCTGAGCTGAATCAGACGATACGCCCAGGATGGCGGATTCATGACAAACTGCTGCAGCATGTGCGACTTGTAACCGGCGTTTCCACGTTTTGATTTGAATTCGCGACGGCCGTCATCATCGACACCGATAAACTCGAGCAGCTGTTCATAAACACGACGGGAATCCTTGATGAAATCATCAAACACCACCACGTGGCAGCGTTCCCGACCTGCTGTCTCGAACAGGCGCTCGACGTGACTCCCCAGACTCGCCACCTCCCCGTATTGCAATAACTCCGGGAGCCGGCAACGCTTCGGGATACTGCGCCCGGCACGCCGCTCACCCTGCAGCGCCCAAGCCTGAGAGAAATCCTTGACGTCCTCGTCGAGTGAAAACAGCAGCCGCGCATGGTAGGAACGCAGCATATCCACCGGATTTCTTACCGAGGCGATAAATTTCGCCCGGCTGTCGAATGCCAGCGCCCGTCGAATGGCATCAGGTTCATAGAGATAGGACACCGAGCCGTCACCAATGGCCTGGGAATCGCGCGCCAGGTTGGGATGAAAACGCTCGAGATACAGCCGCCGGACATCCTCGATCGCCAACGCCGAACGATCCTCCATGAAAAAATGGGTTTCTTTCGGTTTCGAGAAACTGATATGCGGATTACCGGCCAGCGCCTTGCTCAACGCCGTGGTCCCGCAACGCGGAGCGCCGACCACATAGAAACTGGGCGGCATATCCGCCAGGACATCGGTCACCAGCACAGGATCCGCGCCCTGGACAAAGGCCATGATATCGGCCTTACAACGTGGTGCTTCGACTTGTGGTGTCGTCGTCATAGAGATTCGATCCAGTAGCAGGAGAAAAGCCTGGTTTAGTGCTGACGCTCCCATTCGTGCAGATTTTTCATGGGATCCTTGACGTAGGCGCTGTATTTGAATCCATTGATCAGCGATTGGGTCAGCAGCCGTCCCGGCAGGCGCATCGGGCGGTCGACATCAAAGAACAGTACAACCCGCTCATCATCGGTATTGTTCTGCACCTCGTGCTCATAGTAATCGTCAAATACAATACATTCACCCTCTTTCCAGTGCAGAACCCGGTCGTCAACCCGAATCCAGCAACGCTCGCTGTCGCGGGGAATCTTCAAGGCAAGGTGGATACGCACAATGCCATTGGTTGGTCCCCGATGCGGAGGAATATGATAGTGCGGGGCCAGTATCGAGAACCCGGCGTTACGCAGACCGGGAACCGTCTCCAGCAGACGGGTAGTCTGCGGACAACGCCGACAGTTCGGCTCAAACCGGTCACCGAACACGTTGAGCACGAAGGTCTTCCAGTTGTCGCCCTTGGATATGCGCTTTTGATAGGGTGAAAGTTCATGAAAGCTGGGCAGACTGTCGCGGTGCCTGAGGACATCGTTTAACTCTTCCCGGATTTTCTCCCAGTTGCTTTCCAGTCCCTCAATCCACGGAAAAACGGAACGCTGGAAAACCGGTTGATCGCCGATCAGGGACTGACGCCCTATAAAATCGGCCAGAGTATTGAGCAGAAAACGCCCCGATCGCTTGACCGTTTTACGCCTGACAGAGCGGATGAATTCACGCATCGTATTGCGCAAGCATTAATTGTTTTAACACACCATCGCAACCTGCGCCCTGCACTCGGCGCAACCCACACGTATTGGAATACCTGAGCATCATAATTATTGCAAATTCACCGAAAATATCCGCTGTTTCCCCGGGAAACAGATTTACCTCAAGCCGTCGAAGGCGCGACCATTCCACAGGCCCGAACATCCCGATTTTAAAGCAATTATGTCTGACTTTTCCACACACGGATATCAGCCTGCCGATAAAAAAACGGCAGCGGGCTACAAAAGCCTGTTGATCAACAACGAGTTAAGCCTAAAACAACACTTTTATGGGCCTGCAGCCAGTTTCCGGCAGCTGAATGCCGTGTATTGCAGAAAGATCAGTGCGTCAGGAACGGCTGCCTGTCGCTTACGTTTTCTGCGCCGGAGGGCGGCGCTCCCGCGACCTGCATTCAAGTGCCGGTTTGAAAATAACATTATGCCTGCAACAATCGGCAATCTGCATTACACTGCGGATTGCCGGGATAGTGAAAAGTCAACAACCATCCGACATGACTGCCGACGCAACTGACAACGGATACCTGCTGAGTTTTACAACACCGGCAGCGGGCACCTTGCAGATCACCCTGGCGGGGAGCTGGCAGGTCCGGCAGGCCTTGCCGGCCACCACGCAACTCGACTCCGAACTGAAAAATCACCCGGACCTGCGGCAGATCCGTTTCGATAGTGACGCCATGACCGGCTGGGACAGCGCCCTGCTGACCTTCCTGTTGCGGGTAACCGCCCTTGCCGAAGAGCATAAGCTCGAGGTTGACCAGAGCGGCTTGCCTGACGGCGTGCAACGTTTGCTGCAACTCGCCGCGGCGGTCCCTGAACGCAAGGGCGCCCGTCGCGAATCGAGCAAGATAAGTTTACTTGCCCGCGTCGGCATCCAGGCGACCGCTGTCGCCGGTTCAACAACCGAGATACTGGCGTTTGTAGGCGAAGCCACCCGCAGTCTGGGCCGCCTGTTTCGCGGCAAAGCCCAGTTTCGCGCTTCCGACCTGCTGTTGACCATTCAGCAGACAGGCTCCAAGGCACTCGGTATCGTCGCCCTCATCAGCTTCCTGGTTGGCCTGATCCTCGCTTACATCGGTGCCGCGCAGCTGGCGAGTTTCGGCGCCACCATGTACGTCGCAGACCTGGTCGGCATCGGCATGGCGCGTTCCATGGGTGCCATGATGACCGGTATCATTATGGCCGGCCGCACCGGAGCCGCGTTCGCCGCCCAACTCGGCACCATGCAGGTCAACGAAGAGACCGACGCCCTGGAAACCCTGGGCATTTCTTCCATGGACTTCCTGGTGCTGCCGCGTATGCTGGCGCTGATCCTGATGATGCCGCTGCTGTGTATCTATTCCGACCTGTTCGGCATTCTCGGCGGCCTGTTCGTGTCGGTGACGACATTCGATATCGGCATTGTGGAATACCTGCACCGTACCCGCGAGGCCGTGGAGATCAGGCATTTCGTGGTTGGCATCATTAACGCCACCGTGTACGGGGTACTGGTGGCGATTGCCGGCTGTTACCAGGGCATCAAGTGCGGCCGCAGTTCCTCGGCGGTGGGTGCTGCGACGACCTCGGCGGTGGTCAGCGGTATCCTGCTGATTGTGATTGCAACGGCATTTCTGACGGTGATATTCAATGTACTCGGTGTCTGACAGGGAGAACTTTCATGTCGTCGACAACTGAGGCGCATATTGAGGTTGAAGACCTGACCATGGCCTATGGAAGTTTTGTGGTCCAGCAGGACCTGACCTTTACCATACGGCGTGGCGATATCTTCATCATCATGGGCGACAGCGGCTGCGGAAAGAGCACCTTGCTGCGCCACATGGTCGGCCTCAAGCAACCGGCAAAAGGGCAGGTCTTGTACGAAGGCAGGGATTTCTGGTCCGCCAATCCTGTCGAACGCAAGGGTTTCATGCGCAACTTCGGCATGTCCTACCAGGGCAGCGCACTGTGGAGTTCCATGACACTGGCTGAAAATATCGCGCTCCCCCTGCAGGAATACACCGACCTGAATGCGGCGGACATGCGCGAAATCGCACGGCTCAAGCTGGCTTTGGTCGGTCTGGCGGGGTTCGAGGATTACTACCCGTCGGAGATCAGTGGCGGCATGATGAAACGCGCGGGGCTTGCGCGGGCCATGGCGCTCGACCCCAACATACTCTACTTCGACGAACCGTCGGCCGGCCTGGATCCGATCAGTTCCAGCCTGCTCGACGATCTGATCCTGGAACTACGCGACAGCCTTGGTGCCACCATAGTAATCGTCACCCATGAACTGGCAAGCATCTTCGCTATCGGTAACAATTCCGTATTCCTCGATGCCGAGAAAAAAACCATGACGGCAACAGGCAACCCCAAACAACTGCGGGACGAATCAAGCGACCCGAAAATCCATCGCTTTCTCACGCGAGGTAAAACATGAGCCAGAAGGCCAGTGCCACTGCGATCGGCGCCTTTGTACTCGGGGCGATCGCCCTGATTGTCACCGGGCTGCTCACGTTCGGGTCCGGGAAGTTCCTGAAAGACGTCGAAAACTATGTACTGGTCTTTCGCGGCAACGCCAAGGGTCTGAACATCGGTGCACCGGTCAGCTTCCGCGGTGTAAAATTCGGATCAGTCAGTGATATCCAGCTGATCTGGGACGCATCAACCGATCAAGCATTCGTGGAGGTCCTGGTAGAGGTCGACGGCGACGCCTTCCGCGAGGTTCAAAGCCAGCCGGGCGTGGACCTGGCGGAAGACAGGAACATCTTAACCCACCTCATTGACGACCTCGGTCTGCGCGCCAAACTGGCCCCCCTCAGCCTGGTCACCGGCCAGCTCTATATCGAGTTCGACTTCTTTCCGGATACCGAGGCGAAGCTTTATGGCTTTAATACGAAATACGATGAATTCCCCACCCTGCCCTCCACCATCGAGGAACTGGAGGGTATATTGCGAACTGCCGTTGACAACCTGAAGGACCTGCCGTTCCGGGAAATTCTCGACAAGCTGGCGTCAGCGGTTGAAGGCATCAGTAGCGTCCTCGATAAGCCTGCCATCAAAGACACACCTGAAGTTTTGCACCGCGCGCTGCTCAATCTGCGTGACCTGACCGGCAAACTGAACGAACAGGTTACGCCGTTGACCGAAAGCCTGACGCAGACATCGGACGAAGCCAACGCTGCATTCGCCGATATGCGTCAGATTATGCGCGATGAACGCGGTGACATTGTGCGCCTGGCGGAGAGCGTGGAAAGCGCTGCCGGGCAGGCGCGCGAGGTCCTCAAGCAGACCGGGACAGTCATATCAGCGGTGGATGCCGCCGCCATAGATCGTCTAGTCCAGGAACTGTCCAGAGCGGCGGTATCCATCCGGGTATTCGCCGATTACCTGGACCGGCACCCCGAAGCATTGATCCGCGGCAAGAAGCAGTAACAGCCGCTTCAAACCGCCCCTCACAATGGCCTTTGCCCTACGGCTTTGGCAATTTACTGAACATCTCGCTGACGGCATATTCGAGACGTTTCTTGCTGTCCTCGCTGCTGCGCTGCGCCTGCACATTGGCAGTGGCCACGCCGGCCCAGAGCGCTTTGCCGTTGATCGGGCTGATGAATATCACCGCAAGGGCACCCTTGGGGTTGTTCTGCAGCACTTCCATCTCCTGCTTTGGATCTTCCTTCAGCTCCAGTGTCGCCATGTCCACGCCGGCGATATAGGCGACCAGCATGTCCGGACCCAGCTCGACTTCCGAAACACCGCGCTTGCGCAGTTCACGATCGATCAGAAACTGTATCTCCGCATCGGCATCGAACGCCCGCGGTTCCCACTGCCCCTGAGGATCATTGAGTATCTGCGCCGTGGCGACCCAGGCGTAGCTTTTTAACTCGTTGATTTTGGCTCCGGGGGCAGCCTGCGCCTCGACAGTGATATCGCTGGTAAGCGCCGTGGAGGCGCAGCCGCTGATTAGGAGCGCCGTAAATACTGCAACCAGGATAGAATGGCATTTGATCATAGTGACATCTCCCTTTGTTTCAGATCAGTTGTTATACAGAAACTTCATTCTTCGTCATCCCACAGCGGTAATACTCTTTTCCACCTGCGGTCCTTTTTTTCGACCGCCTTCCCCGCCGCTTTTTTCTCCCGCGATTTTATCAGGTCCTTCTCATAATTCGCACACACCGAGGCATCACCGTCGCCGCGATCGAGCTTGTCCTGCGCATAGTCAGCCGCAACCATACCGGCGAACACATAGGGGGCGAAAATGAGCGTGCCAAAAGTCAGGGCGGCTGACTTCACCGGGATTGCCTCAATCGAAGGGTCGTTCAACGCCCCCCTGATGTTGACAGGTTCGGCCTTGACAATCAGCCGGCTCTTCTTTTTGGGTATGAAAGTGTAATCGACCTGTTCCCTGCCCAGATCGACTGTTCCCTCACCCGCGATGGTGATGCGGTCGGTGTCCATAAAGAAAGCGTTGGTGATTACCAGGCCCTGTTCGATGCTGTAATCCGCGATGGCACAGTTGACATCGTCGTAACGTCGCTTCGCCTGATTGGAGGCCCAGCCGACAATATCCACGAACAACAGGTTTAACTTCGATTGACTGATCTTGCCGTGCTTCATGGTGACATAGAATTTGCCCTGCAGATTGGCAGCCAACTCGTGCGGACTTTTACCCGCACCGGCCAGCGATATATTGACGTCGACCTTGGCATCCTTGGATTTGAACTGCCCCCTTGTTTTCGACTCCTCGAAGTTAAAGCCCCGCCAGGGATCAAGATTCTCGCCCGACAGACTGAAACTGAACTTCGGCTGCTCCCCGGTATCGAGCTGCAGGTCCAGACTGGCCTGGCCTTTCGGGTAGACCAGGGTGGCAGGTCCGACCGACAGACGACCGGATTTCAAGACCGCCCGGGCATTGGCCGACAGGGCCTCCGAATTGGCACGATCGAAAGACAGGATATCAACGGTCAGATCCACATCTGCCTTTTTCAGCCAGTCCAGATCCATCGGCTTGCGGGAAAACACCGGCTGCTTTGCTTTCTTGTTCTTTTTCTCTTTCTTTTTCTGTTCACGGTCCCTGGCCAGTTGTTCGCGCTTCTTCTCAGCCGGGTCCGGTAAGAAGAAATTCTCTGCCGTGATTCTTCCCTTGATCTGCGGCGGACTGGACTGAAAATCCGTATTGAGCAGCAAATCGAGCTTCTCCTCACCCGAAGTCAGGTGCGCCTTTAACAGGCTGCCTGCATCGGCCCCTGTAAGCTGGGCATCCATCTCAACAAGCCCGTGTCCCGGCCATTCCAGATCAAACAGCGCCCACCACAGATTGGCATCCCTGGCCTTCACCTGGCCGTTGAGCTGGAAAGTTTGAGGCTTGCTGAAGTCGTCGAAGCGACCCTCCAGCTTCAGGCTCAGCAGATCCGGTTTGTTGCTGTCAATGCGAAGTGAATCGATTCCCAGTGCACCTGTACTGTCGGAAATAATCATATGGCCGGTCAACTCACCCAGATCGGGCAGTTGCTGATTGTCTGCCAGGCGTGCAAAGTCACGTCCGCTCATGTTCAACACGGTCTCTATGTGCACCTTGCCGGGCGTATACAGATCCCCGATAGAACCGGTGGAAGTCAGTGCCGGGCTGTCCCGCTCACCGACCACCATCCGCATGGACTCAACGCCAAGCGCCTTGTCCTTGTCGATGATCGCGGCGTTTGCGACAACGGGACCCAGATCCGGCATCTCGAAACCGAATGCCTGTGCCAGCGCCCGGCTGCTCGATGAATGCACCTTGAGTTCCAGATCCGTATCCTCCAGACGCCACTTCTTCTCGGCGCTGAGGTGGCCTACACGACCGCTTGCCTGTACCCGCAGGATGTCCTCGTCGCCGATGTTGAGCTCGAGTTCGTCGATAAGCAGTTTGGTATCGGTACCTGTGATTATCGAACGCATGTCCAGCCGACCGATAGGCGGTATCGTCCTGTCCAGTTTGAAGAGTTTATTGAGCTTGCTGACGTCGTCTGTCCTCGCCCTGTGATCGATCCGGAGACCCTCCATACTGAATGCCGGCAGGAAGGTGACCCTGTCCGCCGAACCCTTTTCCCAAATGTCCAAAGGCTCACCCGGCGGTGTCACCAGCTTGTAGTCATCGATACGGTGTTGACCGTCCACGGTGTGCAAGCGTCCCTGTGACTGGTAGGCGAGCGGCGGAAAGTCCTGTTCAGTCCAGGCACTCAGGAAGCCGGTATCACGCCCGCTCATGCTCACTGCGAGATCCATCGATGCAATAGGATCGGGTTGATCCCAGTCACCGAAATATATCCGGCCTTCGGCAGCGATCAGTGTCTTACTCTTGTCACCGGCCGACAGCCTGATCTGATTCAGCTCAAGTGCCCGGGTATCGCCCTCGATGCGGTAGCCCAGTTCCAGCGGGCCAGATAGCGGTAATTCCATGCCGGCACGTTCGGCCATGAGCGAGGTCTGGGTCGCTTTCATGCTGACGTCCAGATCATAGCCCGTGTTGGGCTCGTCACTGAGTGGGAACTGCGCGATGCGGCCATCCAGGTCCACCTCGATACCCTTATCATCGCGTGTCCGGATGACGATATTCCCCAGCGCCGGGGCACCGCGCGTGGAACCAATATCAACCGTACCGGTAATGGCGCCGAACTCGGGGATGTCATCGAAGATCAGGATGCGTGCTGCACGGGTGGTGGGCGCATTGAATGCGAGCTTGAGGTCGAGGTTTTCCACTTCAGGTGCCTGCAGCAGCTGCGTCAGATCGAACTTACCGGTGAGCGACAGATCGAGTTTATCCGCGCTTCTGGCGTTGAAACTGAATTCCTGCAGTGTGAGTCGTGACTGATCACCGCTAATCCGCGCAGTGAGTGCAGCGGTATCCAGTGCGCCCAGGGTGTCCGGTAAAACCGGTGTCAACCAGGCGGCGTCGCTGAGCCGGCCGCTCAACGCAAGTTCGGCACCTTCCAGTTTGACGGCGTTGGCAATGCGGCCGTCCAGCTTCAGGTCGGACTGCCCGGGACCAGACCAGTTGGCCGACAGATCCTCAACGGCTAGCTGCGCAAAAGGCCCCTTGAGCTGCCCACTGGCGCTCAGCCCACCCGGGATACTGATCTGTCCGTTCACAGCGGGGATTTTGTTCAGGTCCGGGATATGACTTTGCAACCTCGCCTCGACAACAGCCTCAGCTTGACTGTAGTCGACCTGGCCCACGGCAGAAACTTCGAACAGGGCACTTTTCACGGCAACCGAAAAGGGCAGCTGCTTCCGCGCCAGCGCCTGATGAATATCCGGCAGCGTGGCGTCTATGAAAAATCGTTCTCCCGCCACGTCAACCTGGGCGGAGAGTCGCGGTATATGCTTATCCGGGTCCCGGCGCAGCGAAAGCTCATTGACCCGGGTGGCAGGCAGCTGATGCTCGTCGCTCTCGTGGAAAATCGAAAGCTCCGCAATCTGCAGCTTGTGTAACACCGGTCGCAGCCTCAGTGCAGAAAGATCCAGCTGTACCGGCCTATCAACACCAGGTTCCTCTGCCACGACACTTTTCAGCACATGAACACGGGTGTCGCCGAGCAGCAGGTGTGGGATATCCACGCGGCCTGTCAACAGGGCCGGCAGGCTGACCTTCAGTCGCAGCGAACTGGTCTCGACCCGGTAACGGCCATCGACATCATCGACAGCCAACTCGCTGATACTGAGTTCCGGCGTCCAGGTCCGCGAAAGACTGGCGCCGTCCTGGTAGCTGATGCGGGTATCAGACGCCGTTTCCAGGCGTTTGACAAGTAGCGGTACCAGTGTCGAATCTCCAATCAACAGCCAGCCACCGGTTGCGCCCAGCAATACAGCAGCGAGCGTTATCAGCAGGGCAAACAGGATTCGTTTGACTGTTGTCATGCGCCGTTAATCCATAAAAAAACCGGGGCTGTTGGAGAACAGCCCCGGCTATTGTACAAGCTAAAAAGGGTGATCGGTGTTCGTCAGGAAGGAACGGCCCGAATTCCCGGATATTTAGTGTGTGACAACTTCGATAACCACACGCCGGTTCTGCGCGCGGCCCGCATCGGTGTCGTTACTGGCAATCGGTTCACTCTCGCCCCTGCCGCTGACCTGCAGAGTCTGCTGCGGCACATCACCCTCGGTGGCAAAATAATCGGCGACGGCCTGGGCACGGCGTTCGGAAAGTTTCTGGTTGTAGGCTTCAGGACCGACAGAGTCGGTGTGACCGATAATATTCATGTGTGCCACGTTCTGGCGCAACAGCGGGCGAAAAGCCTCGATTTGCTGATTGACAGCGTCGAGTTCCTGTCGGTCTGCCGCAGTCAGATCAGCACTGTTGAACTCGAAGCTAAGGTTCTGGATAAACTGTTCCGCAACCACTTCTTCCTTGGCTGCCAGCACTTCACCGTCTTTGACCACCGTGGTTGCCTTGACAATAGCGACGTCTGCCCCCACCGGCTGATTGTCCGCCTGGACCTCTTTATCGACAATGGTCTTGTAACCGCACTCTTCGAGTAATTCCTGGCTATCCACGAAAGTGGTTCTCACGCAGTCACCGGAACCGGATTGCACGGCTTCCCCGGAGGAACTCTTGACATAGCCGTCCACCGTCAAATCATCGACGGCGTGCGCCGGCAGGCTTACCACCAGGGTCGTTGCCAGGGCGATGGCGGTTTTACAGTTCAGGTGTAACATAATGACTCCTTGATCTTTAATATTAGGCCTTGACTAAAAGGTACTGAAAAATCGGCGTTGAAAACTTCATACGGTTTGCTGGCGGCGGAGTATAGCCCAAGCCCGCTTAATTATTACCATTTTTTACTCACTTTGGCATATTTTGCACCATGTTATCAAGTATTTCAATGTATACTTAATTTATGTAAATCTATGATAAAGATCAAGTTTATTGGCTTCTCGCCTGGCCAACAGCGATAACGCTACAGAGAGTAAGACAAATATAGACAACCGTCTAGCCCGCTAGGCAGCTGTTTGTTAATTTCCTGATGACCCTTCAACGGAGCACCTGTATCCATGACCTATCGTTCCATCCTGCCAATGATCTGCCTGTTGTATTTTTCCCCGCTGCTGACGGCCAATGAGAGCGGCATTCGCGATCAGATCCAGCGTCATGTAGAGCGCATCCAGGCGGGCGGCGATGCGGCTATCGATGGAGAGGCGGTGGCGTCGGTGCAGGTACTGCCGGCGCTGTACGAGCAGCGCAACTACACACGCATATGGACCCGCCCTGATTCGGTCAAGCAGCTGTTCGACGTACTTGGAAGTATCGATGAAGACGGACTGGATGCCGCTGACTACCATGCCGAGGCATTGATGGCGCTGCAGGCACAGTTACGTGAGACCACCACAGCCAACCCGGCGCTCAGCGCCCAATACGACATTTTATTGACAGACAGTCTGATCCGTCTGGGCTACCACCTGCTGGTCGGCAAGGTGGATCCGCTGGAGCTGGATAACCACTGGAACATGGAATACACCATTGGAGACCTGGATACCACACTTGAGCTGGCGACAGCCATCCAGCAGGGCAAGGTAACCGGACTGGTCAACCGTTTACGTCCGCAGGCGTCGATTTATGCAAACCTGAAGGCGGCTCTCGCCCGCTATCGCAACATCCAACAGCGCGGCGGCTGGAAGCCGATAACACCGGGGCCGACGCTGAAACCAGGCATGAACGACGCCCGCGTCAGCGAGCTGAGAAAGCGCCTTGCGGCAAGCGACGACCTGTCGTCTGCCGATCTGACCTCAAGCCTGTTTGACGACGACGTGGAAACGGCTGTGAAAAAATTTCAGCGACTGCATGGCATGGAAGCTGACGGTCTGGTCGGCAAGGCAACGCTGGCGGCGATGAACGTACCGGTTGAGGCCCGCATTGACCAGATCCGTGTCAACCTCGAACGCGCCCGCTGGGTGCTCAGAAACCTGCCGGATGAGTATGTAATGACAGACATCGCAGGTTTCCGGGTTACCTACGTCCGCGACAATGAAGTGATCTGGCGATCCCGCGCCCAGGTTGGCAAACCCTACCGCAAAACACCCGTATTCAGATCAGAGATCACCTATCTCGACATCAATCCGACCTGGACCGTGCCACCCACCATCCTGTATCAGGACATCATACCCAAACTCCGGAAAGACCCGGACTACCTGAACAGGAAAGACATGCGGGTACTGGAGTACAGCGGCAAGCCCGTGGATGCCAGCACGATTGACTGGTCAAAATATTCCAACGGACGATTCCCCTACATGATCCGTCAGAACCCCGGCCCACAGAATGCGCTGGGGCGGATCAAGTTCATGTTCCCCAACAAGCATTCTGTTTATCTCCACGACACGCCAAACAGATCGCTGTTCGGGCGAACCGAGCGGGCGTTCAGTTCCGGCTGTATTCGCGTCGAGAACCCCTATGACTTTGCGCAACTTCTGCTGAAAAGCGATCAGTGGAACAAAGCAAGAATAATGGAGATTGTCGATTCCAGAAAAACAACCTCGGTACCCCTGCCCAGTCCGGTCACCGTGATCCTGCTGTACTGGACTGTGAATGCGGGTGACGACGGCCAAATCGTTTTCAAAAAGGACATCTACAACCGTGACGGCCCGATACTGGCCGCGCTGAAACGCCCTTTCCGGTTCAGAAAAGGCCCGATACTGGATCAGGCACAATCACCGCGTTAACTTTTGCTCAGCCAGCTCGTTAGTCATCCCTGTAAGCAACAGAGGACTACACGATGCGAACCATCAGACTGACAATTACTACGTTGATACTAAGCGTTTCCAGCCTTGCCCTCGGCAACGCCGCACTGGCGCACGGCTACAGCGGCAAAGCGGCCTACCGCGACCATGGACATCACCAGCGTCACTATCACACGCCGCGTTATCCGTCGCCGCCTCACGCCTATAGCCATGATCACTATCAATACAAGCACCATGGCAATCACAAAAAACACAGCTATTACAGACACTTTGGAAAAGTCTCTGACTGGCGTCGCCATCCGCACAGGTTTAACGGCCATCGTTCTGACGACAGCAACTACCGCGGTCACCGCGATAGTGATGGTCACCGGGCCGGCAGGGACGGGTACCGCAAGGACCAGACCCATAACCGCCGCGGCCGCGATCATTCGAAGCGAATACATACCGCTTCTGCGGGAAACGGCCGACATTGACTGAAACCGATCGTTCAGAATTGGTGACGACACGATGGAGACGGTATTCTTGAGACCGATGCAAGCGGACATCCCCACAGGCGAGCGGACAAGCGACCAGGCGTCATTGAACGATTTCCTCGCCGCGCTGCAGCACAAGGCGTACCACGTCGCTTATGGCGCCCTGTGGGACAAGGAGATGGCACTTGATGTGGTACAGGAAAGCATGCTGCGCTTCGTCCAGTATTACCGTGACAAACCCGAAACGGAATGGCCGGCGTTGTTTCGCAGTGTACTCAACAGCAGGATCAACGATCAGCGCCGAAAACGCCTGCTGGCTGCCAGCAAACGCAAGCTGCTGTCCTTAACCGGGCTGGCACTCGCCGATGCAGAACGGGACGAACACATGACCGAAGCCGAGTTATCCGGCTTCCAGCACGATGAGGGGATCAGCGATGCGGAAGCCGGTGTTACCGCTGTCCAGCTAAAGCAGCGGATCGAGCGCGCATTGGCGACGCTGGCAGAGCGTCAGCGCCAGGTATTTCTGCTGCGCGAGCAACTGGGTTTGAGTATTCGCGACACGGCGGATATTCTCGGTTGTTCGGAAAACAGCATCAAGCAACACCATTTCCGGGCACTGCGCGCGATGCGGGCGCAACTTTCGGAGGTATGGGAACATGAACAGGCCTGATCAACACCCGGATTCCGAATCACTGGACCAGCTGCGCGCTGGCCTGCTGGACGAAAATCCGTCACACAAATCCGTACTCGAGGCACATCTACAGCAGTGTTTCAGGTGCCGACAGCGTTATGACTGGCCGGCCGTACTGCGCCCGGATGACGCGCAGAAACAGCACCTGGACAGGCGACTCGAGCAGGCGCGGAACCAGGCACTACGGGTGCGGAATAAGACCGCCCTGCGCCGTTTTGCACCGCTGGCCGCCGCTGCCGCCATTGCACTGGTTGCCGTGCTGGTGGTCCAGCCATTGCAGTCGCCCGACACGGACGACACCCGGCTGGCGGGTGCGACACCCGGCGCAGTCCCCGAAATTTACGAAGATCTGGACTTCTATCTGTGGCTGACAGAGCATAAGACCTCGTCTGATTCTTCAACCTGATGACTATGAGAGCACACCTGAAACCACTGACCTCGACCCTGTTCACGCTGACCCTGTCGCTGTCGCTGCCGGCTGTGCCGCTCCATGCCGGCGTCGATGCCCAGCGTCTTTACCTGGCAGCACGTGGCGAGATTCCCTGGCAATCGCTGAGCCCGGAAGAACAACGTGCACTGCAACGCCACCGTGGCAACTGGGGCGATTACGACCACGAGCGCCAAAAGGACATGCGCAAAGGCGCACAACGCTACCTGGAGCTGCCGCCGGACAAGCGCCGCGAGGTGGAACAACAGCGCCGCAAGTATGAACAACTGAGCCCGCAGGAGCGCCAGCGACTGCGTAAGGAATACCAGCGCCAACGCAGATAGCCCCTGGGCTTCAAAACCCGAGCGGTGTCCCGAGTACGATGACGCTGCAGCATCATCGCGCCGGAGAACGGCGTTTATGCCTGGCTGTTTTCCGGGTGCTCCTGCAAGGTTAGGAGTAGTGGCCTATTCCCAGCCCAGCAGCAAGCCGGTACAATCGCGTCCCCCTTTGGTACCAGCCGGACGTCCCTATGCATCCCATGCACCCCATGCTGAACATCGCGGTGCGCGCTGCGCGCAACGCCGGAGATATTATCGTCCGCCACCTGAGCCGTCTCGACAAGCTGACTGTCGCCAGCAAGGAACGCAATGATTTCGTTTCCGAAGTTGACCGTGAGGCGGAAAACGAAATCATCGCCATCATCCGCAAGGCTTACCCCCATCACGCCGTGCTGGCGGAGGAAAGCGGCGCACACAAAGGTAACGAGGAATTTCAGTGGATCATCGACCCGCTGGACGGGACCACCAATTTCCTGCACGGTTTCCCGCAGTTCTCTGTTTCCATTGCACTGAAACACAGAGGCCGCCTCGACCAGGCCGTGGTTTACGACCCCATGCGTCAGGAGTTATTCACCGCGAGCCGCGGCAGCGGTGCGTTTCTCGATAACCGTCGCATCCGTGTCAGCAAACAGAACAGCCTCACCGGTGCCCTGCTGGGGACCGGTTTCCCCTACAAAGACCAGCAACACCTGCACGCCTACCTGGAAATGTTCAAAGCGTTAATCGTGGATACCGCGGGTATCCGTCGCCCGGGTTCTGCAGCGCTTGATCTGGCCTATGTCGCAGCGGGGCGCTTCGATGGTTTCTGGGAAATCGGTCTCAACGCCTGGGACATGGCGGCAGGCGTGTTGCTGGTACGCGAAGCCGGCGGACTGGTGGGTGATCTCGGTGGTGGCCACGACTTTCTTCAAACAGGTAATATCGTGGCTGCCGCGCCCAAGCTGTTCCCGCTGATGTTGCGCGAAATACGCCCCCACCTGAGCGACACCCTGGCGCACTGAATGTTAAAAATCGCGCCGGAAGCCAGCGTTTGCCGAACCATTGGAGCGCTGCAGGAGGGTTCTCCTGAACGCGACAAGCCTCAATAATGATGGCGGAGGACGGTGCTCCCGCGAGGCCCGCTATAAGATTTAGCCTGCCTTTCTCACCGGGCAGTGGGCGAGTGACGGACTCAAGCCTGTGCCTCATCCGCCGCTACCGAACGAGAGCCTGCAGCAACAGAACGAACCGTTTCTGCACAAGCAACCCATTGTAAAACAACTATAAAGAAGACCGCTCTTGTTATGAAACTCAGCGAAAAGGCACTCAGACTCATTGGTCTGACCGTATTGAAGAGCATGGATAAGAAAAACTTTCAGAACAACTCGAAACACCCCCGCAACAGCGCACCGCCAGGCGGCTACGGCCGGCCCAGGTTAACCATGGAAGCCAGGCTTAATGCCGCAAAAGCACCTGTGATACCTTTTCACAGGAAAAAACCCGCAAGCTGAAGCTGCCAATCTTGGCGTCAAACAACCCGGATTCTTTCCAGCCCCCCGGGATACCCGCACTTTTCAGGCCGGCTGCAGTGTGATATAGCGTAGAACGTTTGCGACGTGGATTTAAGCACATACATGAAACGAGTGGCGCTCACACTGTTTGCACCGACGATTGCTGTGTGCCGATTCGGCTGTGCAAGCTGCTGCGCGGCACCGATTACCGTGTTCTGGCTGGCGGGTATTGTCGCCATCGTTTCCGGTTTCCTGGGCGGACCGCTCGGCCTGACAGGACCCAGCTGGAGCACAGTGGCTCTGGGTCTGGCCCTGTGGGGTATCGCCTCGCTGTGGACAGCCATCTCCATACGCGGCAGCGCTGAAGCGCTGTGCGACAAGCCTGACAGCGCCGGGTGGCACACCATCAACGCTGCCCCACACGAACAGGACTCTCGCAAGGAATCCAACGACGCGCGCTGACCCGCGTCCGCGGCAGACGGCTCTTTCAATCCTGTTGAACTTTCCCCAGCAACCCCGCCAGCAGAATGCCATCCGCGGGATTCAGACCGTGTCCGGCATCAGTGAACAGTACATGTGCGCGACCCTGCAAGGCGGGCACATTATTCATGTCCTGACTATAGGCTGGAACCACGTCATCCCCGAGAGCGAACGGGGACTTGCGCACCACCGATACATAGACGATATCGGGATGCGGTTGCAGGTTCATCCAGGTCAGCACATTGCCCGACTCGGCGGGCAACAGGTCGACCAGCACACCGCGCGAATATCTGAGGTAGTTATAACTGGAACCGCCAACCAGTCGCTTGAGGAAATGAATACCCGGGCCCGGGCAAAAAAACGGTTTTGAATCGACCACATTGAGACCCTGCGCAGCCCTCACTGTTCCCAGATGGGGCGATGCAATGGTAATCAGTTCGTCGACCTGGTAAGGATTGTTGCCGAGCAGAATGAGGCGGGCTACCACACCGCCTGCAGAGTGCCCCACCAGAATCAGTTTCTCGTCCGCATAACGCTGGCGTATACCATCCAGCAGAGCCCTGAGAAAATTCGCCTGTACCAGCAATGGCGCTTCCGACGGCAGGTTGACAGTAAAGCTCTTATTGACCGCTTGCTGTGCCGGTTCCGGCATGTTCGGCGCCGGAATAATCGCACGCGGCCAGCCATAGGCCTGCAACTCGCTGTTGACGCCGCTGCGCTCCCAGGTGCCCGCATCCGAGGCATAACCGTGTACAAGCACCAATACATCGCCGGCGACTGACTGAACCAGCAGTAACGCCAGCAACCCGAATAGAAATGAGACTCGTTTTGACATAGCTGAACCTGCGACAACACGGCCGCTCACGCGGCGACAAATTCAGCTTAATGCTAATGAATGCCTGCTACCTTGATCCCGGTCAAGCAATGAGGCGATGGGAAACCGGCGATCAGCAGAACATCCCGTCGAAGGCAAACCCCGCGGCACGCTCGGCTTCCATGGAATCACGGACTTCCAGCACTTCAAACTGGAAAGCCAGGTGCTTGCCGGCAAACGGGTGGTTGGCGTCAAGCGTAACCTGTCCATCAGAGATCGCGGCAACGGTGAAGGTAAGCGCCCGCCCGTCCGGTAATTCCCCGTCGACCGGGGTACCCGTGTGCAGAAATTCCCCGGCAAACTCTTCCGAGGGCAGCACCAGCACCAGATCGGAGCGGTGGTGTCCGTAGCCTTCTTCAGGCGCCAGAGTCAGCTCGATATGATCTCCAACCCTGCGACCTTCCATGGCCCGCTCCACTTTCGGGAACGCACCACCGTATCCTCCATGCAGGTAAACCAGTTCATCACCATACTGCAACAGGTGCCCGGTTGACTCGTCAACGATCCGGAAACGCAGGCCAACCACCTTGTCAGGTGTAATCCTGTCGGTTTTACGACTGATTTTTCGTAACTTACCGTCCCGTGTTTTCATCGTTAGTTGCCGCTCCATGCATCCCCTGTTACGGTACTGTCAGCTCAGCTATCGGCATGGCGGGCAAGAACTGGATCAGCAGGAATAGTGACATTTATGTATGTGCGCATAAAAAAGTGCTATCTTTAGCGCAGAGTGGTGTTTCAGGTTAGGTTTTCGATTGGCTGGCTTGATCAAAGATTCGCATTCGGGGCTGCTATAACAACAAGTTAGGTTGCTCTATCCAATAAATTTTTTATTTAAGAGAGGAGAAAACGACATGTCTGAAATGTTTTCTGAAGATTTCATGAACGGATTCAAAGATCGCTGGAACGCAGACGGCGAACTTGCCGGGGCATTGGAAAAAATCGGATTTAATTCAGTCATCGGCTATGGAATTGATGGTGAAGACAATCCCCGCGGTATACTTAGCATAGAAAACGGACACGTCGTCGAGGCTGGAGCCTATACCGGCCAGGAACTCAACTGGGATCTGCGTGCCACCGAAGACAACTGGAACAAATGGATGAAAAAACCACCGGGCATGATGGGCCTGGGTATGGCGTACACGTCCAGAAAGCTCAAGTTCAACGTGGGTGATTATACTGCCATGATCAAGGATCCGCGCATGGCCGGCCCATTTATCCGCAGCTTCGCGGTCATGGGTGGCTAGGCCGGTAATCGCTACCCAGGCACACACGAAACAGCGGCCTTCAGGCCGCTGTTTTTTTACCCTGCAACTTAATC
>Ga0316201_10000470_pt1 | contig 22883 bp, 29 predicted proteins | sample CS6wburrow_MG_FD_204516 | JGI IMG/M metagenome (GOLD analysis project Ga0316201, IMG submission 204516) | Coastal sediment microbial communities from Delaware Bay, Delaware, United States - CS-6 worm burrow | ecosystem: Environmental > Aquatic > Marine > Coastal > Sediment | place: USA... | reverse complement strand
CTACTAATACATGGGGAACAAAGCTAAACGCTGATCTCGACACAATTGATGCTATTTTTGCTTCTAATGGTACTTCAATAGCATTAAACCTAGACGGAGCAGTTATAGATAGCTCTGTCATTGGTGGTACTACAGCAGCCGCAGGATCATTCACAACTTTATCGGCAAGTACATCTATAACAGGAACACTAGCTACAGCAGCTCAAACCAACATAACCAGCGTAGGAACATTATCTAGCCTTACAGTTTCAGGTGATTTAACAGTTGATACATCTACTTTAGTTGTTGATGCTACAAATAATAGAGTTGGAATTGGAACGATTAGTCCTAGTGAGAAGCTACAGGTAGATGGGAACATTAGGATTGGTGACACAGCAACAGGTAATAATGATGATGAAGAATATTCAATCACTTCAGGCGGTCAGTTAATTATTAGTGCTAATGACTCTGCCGCAGATGTTTCTTATAGTGGTTTGATACTAAACGCAGGTAAAGCAGGAGGGGCAGCAGCATCCAGTTCTGTTGTTATGATAAAAACCAATGACGCAGAAGCCATGCGTATTTTGAGTGACGGAAAAGTTTCTGTGGGTGGTACAAGCTCAAATCATCTTTTAAACGTAACAAGTGCAACAACTCCAGCTTTAGAATTTACAAGAGGTTCAGGAAATGCAACTATTGGTATTGATAATGGTAATTCTATTGCTGTAGGTGGTACTGCTGGTGATTTAATTTTAAGAGCTACTGGCACAACAGGAGTCACAAAGATTACAGATAGTGGTGGAAACATCACAATGACCTTAACTGAAGCTAACAACGTTGGAATTGGAACGACTAGTCCTAGTGCCTTGTTACACAGCACAGTAGGAAGTTCTGGTGCAGGTACTTTAGCTCAAACTATGTTTGGATACGCAGGTGGGTCTACACACTATCTTGATGCTAACAACATTATATTTAGAAATGGCTTTGCGTCTGAAAAGATGCGTATTAATTCAGATGGCAACGTTGGAATTGGAACGACTAGTCCTTCAGATATATTGCACATTTTTAAATCTACTTATCCAATTTTTAAAATACAAAGCTCTAGTTATGTTTCTACCTTAGGAATAGACACAGCAGATGGAACAACTGTTTTAGCTAATGAATCTAATTCTAATTTAGCTTTTAAAACAAACAATACAGAAAGAATGCGTATTGATTCTTCAGGCAACTTGTTGGTGGGGACTACGAGTTCATCTGCATACGCTAATGGTCTTTCTGCACTTGCAACAACAACTGCTGCGGTTATAAGTATTGGTCATATTAGTGGAACTGGAAGTGGAAATGCTTATGCTGCTTTTGGTTACAATAATGTTGGTATTGGTTCTATAACACAATCTGGAACAACAGGGGTTGCTTATAACACAGCATCAGATGCAAGATTAAAAGATGTTACAGGCGAAGCTAGAGGTTTAGAAGTTATTAACGAACTTAACCCAGTAGCTTATAACTGGAAAGCAGATGGTAAAGCTGACGAAGGTCTTATAGCTCAAGAAGTATTAGGCATAGTGCCTAACGCTGTAACAGGTTCTGAAGAAGAAATGTATTCTATGGACTACAGTAAATTAGTAGTACATTTAGTTGCAGGAATGAAAGAACAACAAGCACAGATTGATGCCTTACAATCTGAAATTAACTTACTTAAAGGAGAATAAAATAGAAGTTTCAGAAAGAACTTGTACAAGTTGCAATGAAACAAAATCTTTACAAGATTATTATTTTGAAAGTAATAAAAAAGGTGGAAAAAGACCCAGAGCAATTTGTAAGCTATGTCATTCGGAATATAACAAAAACTGGGAAAAAAATAATAAAGATAAGGCGGCTGCTAAAACCAAAAGATATAGGCATAAATATCCTGAAAAGACAAGAGCTGTAGCTTTAAAAAGATATTTTGACATGACTCTTGAAGAGTTAAGGCAAATAGAAAAAGAACAAAATACTTCTTGTATGATATGTAAAATACATCAAGATGATTTAGGTGAAACATTGTGTGTTGATCATAATCATAAAACCAAAAATGTAAGAGGTATTTTATGTAGAAGATGTAATTTGGCTCTTGGTCATTATAATGATGATATTAATTTATTAGAAAGTGCTATAAAATACTTAAAGAAATACAACAAAGGATATTTTAATTTAAAGGAGAATAATAATGAGTAACACTTACACATGGGACTGTAAAACAGTAGACGTTTATCCAACACACGATGGGCATTCTGATGTAGTTTATACGGTTCATTGGCGATTAAACGCAGAGAGCGATCAACAAGACGCTGAAGGTAATAACTATTCAGCTTCTGTTTATGGTACTCACAGCGTTAATGCAGATGATATATCTAACTTTATACCGTTTGCAGATCTTACCAATGACATAGTAACTGGTTGGGTTACAGCTGGACTAGGTGACGATGAAGTTGCTAATCTTAAATCAGGATTAGACAGCAACATTGATGGCCAAATCAATCCTACATCCGTTACTAAAACTATAGGTTAAACATGGCACTATTGCCTGTAACTCCGCCCGCTGGCATAGTCAAAAACGGTACTGACTATGCTAACAAAGGTCGTTGGGTTGACGGCAACCTTGTGCGTTTTGAAAATGGATTTTTAAAACCAATTGGCGGTTGGACCAAGCTAAAAGCTACAGCATTAGACGGTGAGCCTATAGGCATGTACGCCTATAAGGACAACTTAGGGGTTTCTATTTTAGCTGTTGGTACAAGACAAAAGGTTTATGTCTTATACGACAATACATGGACTGATATAACACCAGTTGGTTTTATAAACGATGCTTCTAATGACCCTCTTGGTTATGGCGCATACCACTATGACGTAGAAGATTATGGCGATGCTAGAAGTCAATCTGGACTACCTTTTGACACAGGTCATTTCTCTTTTGATAACTGGGGTGAGGATTTAATCTTTTGTTTTTCTGGCGACGGTAAAATATACAAGTGGAGGCCAGTTTCAGGCGGTACAGCTGATACCATTGCAACAGTCGTAACTAACGCTCCTACAGGCTGTCAGGCTGTTCTAGTGACCAATGAAAGGCATTTAGTTGCTATTGGTTCTGGTGGGGATCCTAGAAAGGTAGCTTGGAGTGACAGAGAAGATAGAAACACTTGGACATCTAAAGCTACTAATACAGCAGGTGATGTGCAAATACCTACAGGTGGTCGTGCGTTATTAGGCGTTAAATACCAAAACGATGTCATAGTCTTTAGTGATACTGGTATAGATAGAATGAGCTATGTGGGTTCTCCGTTTGTTTATGGTATCGCAGCAGCAGGTGCAAACTGTAAATCTGTAAGTAGAAGATCAGTCGTACAAACAGGAAACTTTCTTGCGTGGATGGGTGAAAACTCATTTTTTGTTTACGACGGCGTGGTTAAAGAAATAGCATGTGATGTGCATGATTATGTGTACGACCAACTAAACGTGTTAGGGAAAAAGTCTTGTTGGGGTGGACACAACTCTAACTTTAACGAAATATGGTGGGGATTCCCAAGCGGAGAAAGTCAATACAAACCAAATAAATATGTGATTTGGAATTATTTAGAAAACACTTGGTCTATAGGAACAATGGATAGAGGGTGCTGGATTGACCAAGGTGTTTTTGATTTTCCTATAGCTGGAGATTCTAATGGATTTGTCTACGAACAAGAGGCAACAACTTTATCTAACTCAACAGGTTTAAACTCAAGCGTTCCATTTTGTACAAGCGGTCCAATAGAATTAGGTAATGGTGATAACTATGTGCAATGTAATCAGATTATTCCAGATGAAGAAGCAAACACATTACCAGGTGTAACAATAAGTTTTAAAGGTAAGTTTACCCCGCTAGGCAGCGAAACAGACTTTGGTAGTTTTACCTTTGAAAATGATGGATATACCGATGCTAGGTTTACAGCAAGACAAGTACAAATGACTGTAACAGGTAGTACCAATCAAGACTTCCAAGTTGGTAATATAAGATTAAATGTAAGAACTAGAGGTAGAAGATAATGGATTTATCCTCACAAAGACAGTATATACAAAGAGCTGTAAACGCTAAATTAGATGTAAGCGGTACAGCGTCTTTAGAAACTATATATACAGCACCTTCTGGTGGGGATTTTGACTTTGCAATAGTAGAGTCTTTATTGGTTGGTGATGACGGAAACCAGCAAACAAATATAGATATTGTTATAACTTCTGGTGCAACCAATCATTATGTTTGGAAATCACATAATATTGCATCTTATGAAACCCAAGAAATGTTATCTAAAAGTTTAATTTTAACAGCAGGTGAAATACTTAAAATACAAGTAAACCATGCAAATATTAATGTAACAGCTAGTGTAGTTGAATATGCAAGAGGCGACTAATAAGGTAATTGATATAAACCAAGCGAAAAAAGATCCTTGGGAGATTGAATGGGAAAGATGTAAGCCTTATATAGCAAAGGCTGTAAAACATCAAGATTCCTATACAATTGACGATATAGAAGATAAAATAAGACATGGTATATTCCATTTATGGCCAGGCAAAAAGTCTGCATACATAACAGAATTTGTAATATATCCACAGGTGAAAGCCATGAATCTTTTATTTTGTGGTGGTAATTACGAAGAATTAGAAGAAATGCTACCTTATATAGAGGAGTTCGCTAAGAAAGCTGGCATCAAAAGGCTTTACGGCGGTGGCAGAAAAGGATGGATTAGAAAGATAAAACATCTAGGATTTGAAACAGAATATTTAATTAGAAAAGACTTATGAGTAAAGGAAAAACTAGAACAGAAGAAGTAGCAAGTTTACCAGCATGGCAAGAAGCACAATATAAAGAGCTTTTTGGTGCAGCCAAAGGTGTAGCACAACAACCATTTTTACCCTATACAGGTCCAATGGTCGCTGGTTTCTCACCAGACCAACTGCGACAGTTTCAAGCTACTAGAGGTATGTTTGAATCTGGTATGGGTTATGACCCAACACAAGCTTTACAAGGTATGGCACAAGAACAGTTTAAGCCTACCATACAACCTGTCACTGGTTTTGAAGCGCCAACTATAGAAGCAACACAAGCTCCAGGCGCAGCTCAAATAGGTCCAGTATCTACTCCACAATTTCAAGGTTTATTAAGTCAAGACATAGGTGCATATCAATCACCTTATCAACAACAAGTTATAGATTTAGCTATGCAAGATATACAGCGACAAGCTGACATAGCGCGTGGCGGTGCGCAGGATAGAGCAATCAGAGCAGGTGCTTTCGGTGGTTCACGATCTGCATTACTAGAGTCTGAATCACAAAGACCTTACGCAGAGCAGATGGCTAGAACAGCTGCTGGTTTAAGACAGTCAGGCTTTGAGCAGGCGCAAGCGGCGGCGCAGTCTGACCTAGCAAGACAACAACAATTAGGCATATTTGGTGCTGGTCAAGAGCAACAACGTGCATTACAACAAGCACAACTTGGTCAACAAGCAGGTATCTTTGGCGCAGAACTAGGACAACAAAGACGTATGCAACAAGCACAGCTACAACAACAAAGACAACTAGGTGGCTTAGACATTGCTGGCAGAGCAGCTTTAGCACAACCATCACTAGAGATGCAGGCAAGACAACAGCGTGCTGGTTTACTTGGTGGCTTACAAGGACAGCAATTACAACAATTAGGATTGCTAGGAGCAGCAGGAACACAACAACAAGCGCTACAACAAAGAGCAATTGATGCACAAAGAGGCGAGTTCCAAAGAGCGCTTGGCTATGGCCCACAACAAGTTAGTTTATTACAAGCTGGTAGCATGGGTACTCCTATCGTTAGCAAAACAGGTACTGAACAACAAAAAACTGGTGTAGGTGATGTTTTGTCTAGTGTTTTTGGACTTTTTGGGTAGGTGATTAAATGAGTATAGGAAAACTACAAAACATGGGCGGTAACTTTGTTTCAAGACTTGGCGGTGCAGATATAATGAAACAAGACGAATTGTCTAAACTAAATCCACAACAATTGATGGCATACAACCAACAAAAAGAAGCCGCTAAAAATCTTGGTATGCGTGAGCTTTCTGCAAGACTTAGTGATGCGTTTGGTGGTAGAGATGTAACTGCTAGAGCGGCTCAAAGACGAGCCATGCAACAAGGTGAAGAAGAAAAAAGAAAAGCAGAAGAACAAATGCAAGCTTTCAAAGATGTTCCAAAAAACATATCTGCAAAAGATTATAGTTCAAATAAAGAATATTTTACAGCTCTTGGAAAATCATATTTATCAAAAGGATTTGCAGATCAAGGAATAAAATTTTTAGAACTTGGAAAACCAACAACTGCAACAGATTTAACAAAACAATTAATATCATCAAGAAAGGATGAACAAAAAACTTTTAACGCAGTAAAATCTGGCGTAGATAATTTTAAACAAATAATGGATGCTGCTGAATCAGAAGGTGGCGCAGCTTCTTATGCTTTAATGGTTAAGTTTATAAAACAACTAGATGACTCTGTTGTAAAAGAGGGAGAGGTAAGAACTTTTGGAGATTTTCAAGGTCTTGCAGCTAATTTTAAAAATGCTGTTAATAAAGCTGAAGGAAAGGGTTTTACTGGAGAGACTAAAGCAGAAATTTTAAATTTAGCAAGACAAACAGTAGACAGGTTAATAAAAGACTACAATGACTACAGAGGCGGTACAGATATTTTTTATAACCAAATAGGGTTAAGTCCTGAACTGCTTTTTTCTGGATTAGAATTAAATACAGAAGGCTTGGATTTAGGAAAAACATATACAGCAGCAGATTTTGAAACAATTGATGTATTAGACTAATGATTAAAAAAACAGCACAGTATGGAGATTTAGAAGTACCAGATAATTTTGATGAGTTAAGCCCTGAAGAACAACAAAAAGAACTAAGAAAAGCTGCTGCTGGTAAACAAAAAATTTCCCCTCAACTTGGCTCTATGTCTGCTTTAGAACAAGCACAGGGTTTTCTTGCAGAGTCTTTGCAGGGTTTGACCATAGGAACTTCTGATGAGATAAAATCTGCTCTAGCAGAAGCTTTTAATTTGCCAAAAACAATTTTTACAGAGCAAGAATTGGGCGAAACATACACAAGGGTAAAAGAAAAAGAAAGAAAAGAATTAGAAGAATATGCTAGATTGTACCCAAAGTCAGCAATAGCAGCTAACATTGCTGGTAGCGTTTTGCCAATTGCGGCATCTACTTTGTTGGGAGGACCAGGCGGCACTGCTGCAACAACAGGTGCTACAGCAGCTAGAGCAAAACAAATTTTAGATAGTAGTAGATTGCTTGCTGGCGGCATGACTAAACCAGGAGCTTCTCTAACAAAAAAAATGGTTGAGGGTGCAAAAATGGGTGGCGCACAAGGTGCTGTTGGTGCTGTAGGTTATAGCCAAGAATCAGATCCAAGAACTTTAATAGGTCAGGGAGTGGGAGGAGGTGCATTAGGAGGATTATTAGGTGCATCAGTTCCACCAACTTTAAAAGTATCTGGATATGTTCTTAATAAACTTTCACAACCTATAGTACAAACTTATAAAAAAATATTTACTCCAGATTCTACGAAAGTAAATTTTACAAAAAACGAAATAGAACAAATCAAAAACATTAGCACTGATTTTTTACAAGATGAAATAGATATTGACCAAATAATATCAAAAATATCTAATAATATTTCAGCCGATAAACTTGAGGGTGTTACCCCTGTTGAAATACTTGCTGACTATGGTGGAGATGCTGTTAGGAAAAAACTTAGCGCAATGAACTTAGAAATTCCTGGAGGAAAAATTAAAGAAACTTTGGTTGAAAGAGGAACTGGAAGTGTTGAGGCAAAAGGAAAAGACTTATTACAAGACAGGGTGTCAAACATACAATCAACAAGAATTATCAGTTCTTTAAAAAATTCAGCAAATAAAGTTATTAAAACAAAAGGAATAAATCTTGAGGGTGGGGTGGACAGTTTGTCAGAAACCATACAAAAAAAGGTAGGTCCTTTGTATGATGTGGCATACCAAAATAACAGAGCGGTTGACAATCTAAATATTTATAAATATTTAGAAGTTCCTGTAATAAAAGAAGCATACGAAAAAGCGAGAAAGAATTATTTATTAGAAACAATTAATAGAAATCCTGGTATAGGTATTAGCACAGCAGATGAAATTGGAATACCTCCATTAAAAAATCTTTTAATAAAAAACGAAAATGGACAAATAGTTGGTGTAACTAAGAACCTACCATTAGCATTTTTAGATCAAATAAAAAGATCAGCAGATGGAACTACTTATGCGTTAAAAAGAGCAACAGACAGAAGCAAAATAACATCAAGAGAGGCTAGCAATAGAAAAAATATTGCAAATCAGTTTAGAGATTTATTAAAAAATTCTGTTAACGGCGATGAATATGCAGATGCTTTATCACAGGCTGCTGATAATTTTGCATTAAAAGATGCTTACGAGTTGGGTCAAAAAGCAAAAGTTTTATCAAAAACAAAAACTGGTAATGTTTTTAGTCAAGAGTACGATAATTTAAAAACTACAGTTGAAAAAGATGCTTTCAAAATGGGTGTATTTAATAATATTCTAGACGGCATAAATGCAATGACAGATAGCTCAAACCTTGCTGAAAAACTAACAAACAACCCAGCACTTAGAGATAAAATACAAATTTTATTTTCTGGAACTGATGGATTTGAAAGTTTTATTAACAGACTAGGAAGAGAGGACCAAATTGCAAAAACTGGTAAAGATGTTTTAAGAGGCACAGGTCGACAATTGGCAGATGATAGAAGCGGATTTTTGCAATTTTTATCAGATGCTCTTGTTGCAGGTACAGAGCCAACTGGATCTGCTGGCATAAGATCTCAAGCAAAAATAGCAGGACAAACCAGAGATATTCTTTTTGATACGGGAACAAAAAATCAAAAAGCGTTTCAGGACATTATGTTATCGCAAGACCCAAAAAAACAACAAGATATTTTAAAATTAATGAAACAATTACAAAAAACTGAAATATCTGAAGCTGAAAAATCTAACATTTTAAGATCATCTTTAATTAGAAGCACAGCACCATCATCAATGGAAGCATTAAATCAAACTTTATTTGACGATTAACTCATGCCACGCCAATCAGAAAGAGTTGGCCGATCTGGAGAATACTTAGTAGCCTCGCTACTTTCTTTACACGCAGACACTGTAATGATAGTTCCACATAGCGCGGAGGCAGACATCATCTTTGATGTTGACCATAAACTATATAAGTGCCAGGTTAAAACACAATCTAAAATACAAAACTGTAGAGTGTCATGGATATATGACTTTAGGCGCGGTGCTTATACCAAAGAAAGATTCTATACAGAAGATGCTATAGATGTTTATGCCTTGGTTGCTTTAAAACATCAAACAGTTCAGTTTATGTTTCCAGAAGGTCTAAAGCAGATAAGTTTTAAAGACGAGGATGTTCAAGCGTGGGACACGCTAGAGAATACCAAAAACCTATTTAAAGAGCTTCGATGTCAACAGACACTTTAGGTTCTTCGTAGTATTTAACAGAGTTCATACCTAAAGATATTAGATACTCAGCCACTTTATGTGGTGATTTCTGTTGGCTCTCACAAAAATCCTTAAACTTTTTAGCAAGATGTTTGTTCACATATATAGGCTTTCTTCCGTTTCTTTCACTTAGAATACGATCATCAAACTCATATAAATTCATAGCTACCTCATAGTTAAAGAGAAACTTCTATTGAATAATCTCCTATTTTATTACCTTTAGCATCTGTTCCATAAACCATCTGTAGTTCAAGATCAATAAAGTGTTTGGCCTTTAACAAGTCAGTCACCCTATCCTGTTTCTCTCCTTTACTTCTGGTTATATATTTTAAACAACTACCTAAGTTATAAGACAGGTTGTTAGCATATATATAATCTATAGGTTGTATCTTGGATTGCTTGTAATGCGTTCCAGCTACTTGGTTATTGGTTGCAAGCCTATCTATTGCTTGATCCCATTCCTCTTCAGTTCCTAAGTTAGTATGTGCGTATACTGTTTTATTCATCATTAATTTCTCCCAAATTTTATTAAAATATTACTTGATAATTAGTAATAATGGTTTATTATAAACAAAAATATTAATAAAAGGGAAATTTATGGAAATATTAGAAAAGAATTTTGACATATCAAATACCATAGAGGTTGACGAACTAGCAGAGAGATGGGGAGTCAGCAAGAAAACAATCGACAATAGACGCTATAGAGGACAAGGTCCTAGCTATTTTAAGATTGGCGGTAAGATTAAATACGATCTTGATGATGTGAAAAGAATGGAAAACGACTCTTATATTTCTGTCCATGGCGCACGCTAAACTCTCACCTTCAGCAGCAAAGATATGGATGGCTTGTCCTGGCATGCCACAACTCTTAGCGAGCATGCAGGTTGAATATAAAGTAGGCATACCAGCAGCGACAGGTACACTAATTCACGAAATGGTAGAGACACTACTTAAAGGTAGATTAAACAATCTTACCTTAGAAGAATACTATTTAGACACAACACATCATGTAGAAGATTTTGATATAACGGTAGACCAAGAGATGATTGATTGTGCTAATACCTATGTAGATTACATAGATAAGAGAATGATGGAGCTTGATGTTGCAAGACCATTAATAGAAGAAAAAGTTAATATGCCAGAAATACATGCAGACTTATGGGGTACAGCAGATGCCATTCTCATTGGTAAAGACATGATAGAGATAATAGATCTTAAATCTGGTAAGTGGGCAGTAGAAGCAGACAACCCACAAATGCGTATCTATGCACTTGGTGCATTATCAAGATACGGAGATGACTGCACAGTTCAGATGACCATAGTACAACCAAGAGGTTGGCACAAAGACGGTCCAATTAGATCATATTCCATATCAGCTATTAACTTAGTTGAATGGGCTTATGAAACTTTAAAGCCAGCAGCCGAGGCTTGCTTTGAGGAGATACCCACATACAACTATAGCAAAGACGGATGCCGTTGGTGTAATGCTAAAGATGCGTGTGATACATATAAACAAAACCAAAAGGGAGACTGAAATGGTAGAAGAAAATAAAACTGAAAATGTTGATGAACCAACAATAAAGTTTGCGGATGATGGCAAGGAACATAAGATAAATGAAATGCCAGACAATGCAAAAGAGTTGATGGCTCGTTGGCAGGAGAAGAAACAAATCAGAGATGAGTTTATTATTAAAGCCAACAATGACATTGATGACTTAAATACTTTACTTGGTTCTTATGAGGCTCGTATGAAAAACATATTAGAGCCAGCAGAAGATGAACCTAAGATTGAGGTGCAATAATGTCATTAGCTAATATTAGGCAAAAGGCAAAACTTAAACCACCAATCATAGTTTTATATGGTCCTGGTGGAATTGGTAAAACATCTTTTGGCGCAACAATGAACAAACCAATCATAGTGCAAGCAGAAGATGGCATTGGTAAGATTGAGTGTCCTCATTTTCCTGTGGCTAAAACTTATACAGAACTGGAAGCTAACCTCAGATCATTACTAGAAGAAGAAAGCGAATTTAAAACTGTAATTATTGACAGTTTAGATTGGTTAGAGGGTTTACTACAAGCTCATGTATGCGAGCAAAATGGTTGGCCTGAAATCTCATCTCCTAGTTTTGGCAAAGGTTACGCTGTTGCATTACAGACTTGGAAGGACTACCTTAAATTACTAAATCAGTTGCGAGACAAAGGCTTTACTGTCTTACAGATTGCACACAATGAAGTAAAAAGATATGAAGATCCATCAAGCGAACCCCATGATCGGCATCAAATAAAGCTCCACAGAAAAGCCGCTGATCTAGTCATAGAACACAGCGACGCGGTATTCTTTGCTAATTACAAGATAGGTACTATTCAAGTAAAAGGTAAGGGCGGTGGTATGACAACTAAACTAAAGCAAGGAGATAGAACTATCTTTACGCAAGAGACACCTGGCTTCCAAGCTAAGAATAGATTTGGTCTTGATAATGAAATGCCGTTTGATTGGCAAGCCATTAGGGAGCAGATGTTGAAGTGATTGATACTAAAGAACTTAACGAACACTTTTGCGATGATGAACCGCAATACGATGAAGAAGGATATTGTCGTCATTGTGGAGCAAAAGAGGATGAGTGTTCACAATATAAATGTTGGATTTAAAAAGGAGTAAAAAATGGATTTAACAAATTTTAATGTAGATGCCTCTAACGAAGGCAAGTCGGCAGTTGAGCCAGGTAGACATGTTCTGCATTGGCAAGGCGAAGAAGAAGCCTTGGTTGAAGGTAGAAACGGATGGCGTGGGTGCAAGATGTATTTTGAGATTGATGGTAGTAGCATCAGATTGAATCATACATTTACTGTTGGTCACGATAATCCTAAGTATGTGGATAGTGGCGTTAAGTCAATGCTACTTATGGCGCAAGCGATGGGACTAAAAGAACCACCAAAAGATACATCTACTGCCTTTATGGGTAAAAGTGTATCAGCTGAATTAGTTAAGGATGACAATGGTTATCTAAAGATTAACGAAGATTGGGGTAAGACTTGGCAACCTACTGACAAAAAGCCAGAGCCTGTTGACGATAGTATCAAAACAGGACCATCGGAATCTGATTTAGCAGCAATGGGAAGTACCTCTGTTGATGATGATGATGACGCACCATTTTAATTTTGATGGTAATAATAGGCCTACGCTGTGTGCATATTGTAAAGCACCAGCTGGGCCTTTTTTAAGAAAAGATGGAGAACACTGGCTTGGAGCGTGCTGTATGGCTCATTTAAAAAAGATTGGGGAGGGAGAAAGACTACCCAACAAAGCACAACTGAATGATACAGGGATTGAATATTCCATAGCACAAACCAAAGATATTTATTTAGAACTAGCAGGAAAGGAAGATCAGAAACCATTGCATAAATGGGACAGAAATAACAGGAAAAGGATCTTCACAACTATTGTTAGGGAATATCTAAACTGGGCGAATGTGCAAGCGCAGTTAGATGATGAGAGAGCTGCAAATGGATTTAACAAAGTACCTGAAAAAGGACATACTCTATAACGACCTTGGTTTTAGTACAGGTAAGAGTACACATGATTTAATAAACGAGATGCAAGCACAGGGATTGCTTGTAGACTTCTTAGAAATTACTGGCGAAATAATCAGAGTGCCAGTAAAAGCAATGGCATCAAAGCCTGATACTGGTAGACAAAAATCTGGATACTATGTAGTAAATAGTGTTGGCGGACACATGTTCTGCACTTATGGTAATTGGAAAACTGGTTTTGAGGGCAAGTGGTCAAGCATAGATACTAACCAACTAAGTATTGTAGATAGACAAGAACTACAAAAACAAATGGAAGAGGCTAGTGCTAAGTCGCGTGCAGAAAGGAAGCAAAGACAAGATGAAGTTGCAGTTGAAATGCAAGAAAAGTTTAAGATTTGCCACGAAGTCATCGACCATGAATATCTCACGAATAAAAAAGTTAAAAGTTATGGGTTGAAGCAATTAAATGGTAGGTTAATTGTTCCTGTATATAATACTACAGGACAGATTCGTTCTCTACAGTATATAGATAAAAAAGGCGAAAAAAGATTCGCTTCCGCTTCAGAAATCAAAGGTAATATATTTTTAATCGGTACTACCTTACAAGATTTAAACAAAATAGAAAAACTTATTTTAGTTGAAGGCTACTCAACTGCCGCTTCAGTATATGAAGCAACCCAAATTCCTGTAGCTTGCGTTTTTAGTGCCAACTTCTTGTTGGATGCAGCCTCTAATTTACGCAAGCTGACAGGTGCTAGATTTATTCTCGCACTTGATAATGATGAGAGTGGAGTCGGAGAGAAGAAGGCGCAAGAGTGCGCGAGTGCTGTGGTTAATAGTGCGGTGCGATTACCTAGTGAAGTTGGCGATTACAACGACCTGTATTTAAAACATGGTTTAGATAAAGTTAGAGCTGAACTAATAGATCATAAGCTAGGCATACAAAAGTATGCGATTCGTAATCTCGTTGGTAAGCCAGAGCCACAGAAGTTTTTAGTTGATGGTCTTATTCCTATTGGTAAGCCTGGAATACTTGCCGCAGTTGGTGGCGTGGGTAAGTCGCTAAGTGTCATACAGTTAGCATTATCTGTGGCGTGCGGAGGCAGGTGGTGGGGGAAAGATGTGAAAGAGCGCGGCAATACTGTTATATTTTGTGCGGAAGATGATTTAATGGAAATACATAGACGACTAGACTTGCTGGACCCTAACGGCAAGCGATTTAACTCCTCCTATGAAGTCTATGTATTTCCTGTCCCTGAACAAAAAGAACCAATGATACTGTTAAGAGAAGAAGGCATAACACCTATAGCGCAGGAGTTAGTAGAAGAACTACAAGCCATACCAAATTTAAAGTTAGTTTGTTTTGATCCTCTCCAAGCATTTACAACAGGCAATGTATCTAGCAGTAATGAAGCAGGCCAACTCTGGGGTTCTTATTGTGCGAACATTAGCGCCAGACTTGGTTGTTCTACCCTTACTATTCATCATCTTAATAAAGGTGCTTTAGCGAACGATAGCGATGACGCTATGAGCCATAGAGCCGAGATTCGTGGTGCAAGTAGTATTACCGACAGCGTGCGGTGGGCGATAGCTATGTGGTTGGCGAGCGCGGAGGATTGCGAACGTATTTGTGAGGAACAGCGCGTGGAGTATGAAAGAATGAGTGTAGTTAAAGCCGCTCTTGTTAAATCTAATTCTGGTAATGTTGACTACACTACCAAAACATTATTTAGAAAGAATGGTGTACTTGAACCGCTAGAAGAATTACAAAATCCTATGGCACTTTATGATAATTTTTAAATGAAACGAGAAAAACAACTTAACTTTGACATCTTTGATAATACAGAAGAAAAATTTTTTGATAAAAATAAAACATTAATTATTTCTTTTAGTGGTGGTAGGACTTCTGGTTATTTAACCAAAAGACTATTAGAACATAAAGATCAATGGAAAGATGTCATTGTTGTCTTTGCTAATACAGGCCAAGAACATAAAAAGACTTTAGATTTTATACATAACTGTGATACACATTTTAATTTTAATACTGTGTGGATTGAGGCGGTTATAAGCAAAGAAAAAGGTGCTGGTACAAGAGCAAAGGTTGTGGACTATAAAAGCTGTTCAAGGGACGGAGAGCCGTTTGAGGACATGATTGCAAAGTATGGCATACCATGGAGTAAGTCCCCTATTTGTACCAGGGAGCTAAAGCAATATGCAATACAGTCTTATTTAAAAGAGTTAGGTATTAAAAAAGAAGATAGATTAATGGCTATAGGTATTAGATCTGATGAGGCTAGTCGTATGTCCAGAAATGCAGTAGCAGAAAACTTAATCTATCCATTGGTTGAATGGAATATAGACAAGTATGACGTTTTAGATTGGTGGGAGGATCAAGTCTTTGATTTACAAATACCAGAACATTTTGGTAATTGTGTTTGGTGTTGGAAGAAATCATATAAGAAACTTATGACCATAATGATAGAAGAACCAACGGCTTTTGACTTCCCAGAGAGAATGGAAAAGAAGTATGGCAAGACAGGTGCTATGGCAGAACATCTTGGCAAGACTGGTGTATTAAAAAACCAAACAGACATTAAGTTCTTTAGGGGGTTTAAATCTGTGCAAGATATTAAAGAGATGATTACTGAGGATTTTGAGAAGTTTACAGACTTGCATCACTTACATATTACTGATGGTTGCGGCGAGTCTTGTGAACCCTGGCATAGTGAAAATGACCAAAATAGGATAGATATTAATGACATTACCGAATAGAATCGTTGGGAACTTGCGGGACATACTAGGGAAGCTAAGGGACATACTATACACTCAGATGCCCAACACTAGGGTAGGAGATGCCCATATATCCATACATATACATATGTATAGGAGAGCAAACCCCTGGAGGGGGTTTGACTCTCCCGAAAGCGCGCACGCTTGCGCAGGAGAAAGATGAGAAGATTCGGACAAATAGATAAAGCATATTGGTGGATTACTGCTCACAGCGAGAGCGAGCGGGGGGAGAAAACAGCTCTCATTCCCATCGCGCTTGCGCGGAAGGAATCTGACTTTTCGCGTGTGCGCCAAATCGTTTGGCATTGGTATCGTAGCGAAGTCGCAGGCAATGAAGCGCTATCCATGACAGCTCGCTTTGTTGGTTGGTCTTTGTGCGAGAGATGGAGGTATGAAACCTGGTCCTCGCATGATGCTATTAGCTATTATGCGAAGATGACTGCGGTTAATCGTAAGAGCGTTGGGCGAGCGCTAGCGGAGTTGAGCGAGGCGGGATTGATCTGGATTGTGCTAGAGGGAGAGCCGAAGCGGTTGCGGAAGTCCCAAAGCGGTGGGAAGAAGCATTTTTTGTTAGTTGGTTTAGCGGACTTGGTTCGTGAGTGATTCGTTCGGCGGAGGCGGAGGGCGGTGCGAGAGGAACGCGCGAGAGCTTTTAGGGGGGGTTATCTTTTGGAGAAGATATCTCTCACGCGTTCAAACTTATTGCTGATTATACTTCATTACCCCAAACATCCCAACCTGGTGAAGTTTCTCTAGCAAATAATTCTATTCTTGGTAGGTCGCCAAATAATAATTCAATTCGATTTCTTACCTCTTGTGGTTTTTTGCTGTGTTTGGTGCGTTCTGCTATTACCAATGATTCTATGTTATTGGCTTGTTTATATTTTGTCATTGTGCCTTTTATACCAAGCAAACAAATTTCACTACTTTTCATAGTCCAAGGTGCTACGTTTTTACAGTAATTACCTTTTGATGTAGTTTTAATCCAATTAAATGCAATGGTTTTATATTTGAATCCCCATGACTTGTATATTTCTAATGCTTCATTAATGTGTGAATCTGTAGCCCACATAAAACATACCGCGTCATCTTTTGTTATATTGTTTATTGGTAATGCTTTTAGTTCTGTAAGACTCATTGTGTTGTAATGGTCGCTTAGTGGTTTTATATCACTACCAGTCGTGTTATTAACTGCTGACTTACTACCATAATGCCATGGCGGATCTGCATAGATAATATTATATTTTTTGTTTGGTAGTTCGTTCATGTTCCCCCCTTTTTTAACTTATTGCTTGCGGTCAATTATTACTATCGCGAGCGCTGTTAGAAATATCATTACAGCGAATGTTATTGTGACTCCAGCGAATATGTTAATAATTAGGTCAAGCATTGGTAGTTGTGGTTAAAAATACTAGTTTATCCTCTTTGTGTAATTTTTCAACATAATTCCTCATTTCATCTATTGATGGATAGCCTGGCATATCAAATTCTATTATTACTTTGGTTATTTGTTTCTTGTCGCGCTTTTTGAAGATACTATCCCAATTATTGCGTATCTTGTTTATATCTTCTTTGCGCCTTCCTGATCCCTTACCCATTAGACTAGATCTCCTATTGTTTGCTCGTAAAAAATACTTTCCGCTATGTATTCTAATATTGCGTCTCGGTCATCGTCTGGGTGCAAGCCATAAGTTATAACCATATCTGTTATTTGCTTTTCTAGTAGGCCTTTTCTATCTTGCTCTAGTACATAGCTTTGTATGTTTTCTAGTTCTTGCTCGTTGTATTGATTGCTCATACTGGTTTCCTAAATAAATAGAACAAAGCTTTTAGCTTTTCTTTGGTTAAATGTCGTAAGTGTTTTGGTATGTCCTCTCGCTTCATGTAAGCCTCACTGTGCCATTGGGGGAGACTGTGCCTAGCCTTTCCCCTGTTATTGTTATTAAAAGCCAAGAGCCGTCCTCTAAGAGCCTACAAGAGGGTTGATGTGGGTATATTATTTCGCCCTCGTGTTTTAGGTTGTCTCTTATGTGCCTGGCATAACAAAACTCGGCGCGTGGATAACTGATCTTATATTGTTGCATTATCATTCTTGTTCCCTTTTTAATGTTTTTGGATTGGTCCAGGATCTGTGAATATATTTTTCTCCCCATCCTAGCGGTTGGTCTTGCCATACATCTACTATTTGCTCATTGGTTGAATTATCTACATAAACTGTAACATCGCCCATGGTTATAAATGCACTATGAGTAGATCGTTGGTCTATTTTAAAATCATGCCATCCCATAATTTGAGATAACTCTTTTTGTTGTTTTTTATTTAATGGCTTCATTATTTCCCCCTTTGTGATGGTTTACCATTAGGAAAGGTTAAAGCGGTGCTAAACGCTTGCCAGTCCTCTGGTGTCATTATTTGCTCTACTTTGTGAATAGGCGTATTGTCTTTTAGGCCGTACTTCTTGCGAAGTTGCCCTATAATGCTTTTGTGTGATTTGGTTTTAATAGTCATTATTGCACCACCTCTACTTGGTTATCTTGTAGCCATTGATCGCCAACTGCTTGTAGTCTTTGATATATTGAGAAAGATAGTTGAGCATATATATCTCCCTCTACCTCGTGATCAATACATCCTAGAGATAAATCTGATTGAGCAACCTCTAACAAATCATAGTTATATATTGGTACCCAACTATCGGCATATTCTGAAACAACATCTTCTGGACAACTATTTTCTAGTATGTCCTCTTTATTGTCGTTTAGTTCTTCAATTAGATTTTGCTCTAATGTGTAGATGTTTTGTTTATTTGTATCTGTCATATTACTTCTCCAAAGTATCAAAGCTTAATTGCCTTGTAATACTAATTATGCACATCTATTTATAAATATCAACAACTTTCTTCAATAAATATACAATTAAATGCTTAAATACGTTAAATAAAAGGTTTATAAGCTATAATTAATCGGAATATGGAAGCAAAAACACCAAAAAAAAGGGGACGTAAACCAATCAATATAGACCCAGATAGAGTGGAGCATTTAGCTTCGCAAGGGTTGGGCGTGATGGATATTTGTAGGTCTTTGGGCGTTGGTTGGGATACATTCAACAAATATAGAGAAAAGAAAAACTCGGGAATCTCGGACGCTTTGGATAGAGGAAAGAGTAAAGGCCTGGCATTTGTCACATCTAAACTAATGGAAACAATAGAAGACAAGAATTTTAATGCTATCTCTTTCTATCTCCGCAACCGCGCGCCCGATCAATGGGCGGATCGCCAGGAAGTCAATCACAATTTAGATCTTAAAGGCGTACTCACGGACGCAAGAGAGCGCATAAACATAATAGAACACGCGCCAACGCACGCGCTAAAGAACAGCGCACGCACGCCGAGAGCGAGCGAGAGCGAGGGCGCGGATGAATAACAAGGGATTAAATGCGAGCAATAGTTTTTATGCTCCCTTTTTAACTAATGCTAGATACTCTCTCAATGTCGCATTTAGTCCCTTACCTATGCACCATAAACTGATAGTGAACACTTACTAACATAATGATAGTTAGTACTTACTATCGTTTAGACCCCCCAGCTTGCGCTAGCGAGCGGGGCAGTGTACGTGGAACTAATGAACTAAAATTTTTTAATTTTTTTTAATATGAAATACGGCGTAAAACTAGAAAAGGAATTGATGACCGAACTATGGTCAGGACCAATTAAAGACAACCCAGTAAACTTTGTTAAGTATGTATTCCCATGGGGACAAAAAGACACCCCCCTTGAAGATTTCAAAGGACCAAGAAAGTGGCAGGAAAAAATTTTACGAGAAATGGCAATACACATTGAGCGAAACAATGTATTAGATTTACCAGAGATGTTTAGACTAGCCGTAGCATCAGGTCGTGGTATTGGTAAGTCCGCACTTGTCGCATGGATCATACTTTGGATGTTATCTACTAGACTTGGTTCTACCATAATCGTAACTGCTAACACCGAGCAACAGCTTCGTTCAAGAACATGGGCTGAACTTGGTAAGTGGCTAACACTATCTATTAACTCTCATTGGTTTACCAAGACAGCAACCACGATTAAACCAGCACAATGGTTTGAAGATGCGCTAATAAACGACCTCAAGATTGACACTGGTTATTATTATGCCCAGGCACAGTTATGGAGTGAGGAAAACCCAGATGCGTTTGCAGGCATCCATTCATCATACGGCGTATGCCTGATAATGGATGAAGCATCAGGTATTCCTTCTCCTATTTACTCGGTCAGCGAGGGGTTCTTCTCCGAACCCACGCGCGACCGCTATTGGTTTACTTTCTCCAACCCGCGCCGAAACACTGGGCCATTCTACGACAGCTTTAACTCTAAGCAATCCTTCTGGAAGAACGAGCAGATTGACTCGCGCACGGTCGAAGGCACTGACCAAAAGCTCTTTCAAACGATGATTGAGCAGTATGGCGAGGATTCCACAGTCGCGCGCGTGGAGGTGATGGGCGAGTTTCCATCCGCAGACGATGATACTGTCATACCAATGGGATTGGTTAAGGCAGCTATAGAGAGGGATGTCTCTCTTACAGCTAACGCACCGATAATATGGGGTCTGGATGTCGCACGATTCGGCGGTGATAACTCCGCGCTATGTATACGACAAGGAAACCATGTGATGAGTATTAAGTCGTTTAAGTCTATGGACTTGATGCAGTTATGTGGTGTGATTAAGAATATGTATGACGAATCTACTGCAATCGAGAGACCACAAGAAATATTAATTGATGTGATTGGTTTGGGCGCAGGCGTGGTGGATAGACTGGCGGAGCAAAACTTACCTGTGCGCGGAGTCAATGTGGCGGAAGCGCCAGCGACCAAGAAAAATTATTTAAACCTACGCGCTGAATTATGGTTTGCGATTAAAGACTGGTTGGTGCAAAGAGATTGCAGGATTCCGCAGGACGATGAGTTGGTTGCAGAACTAGCATCGCCTTTGTATAAATATACGTCTACAGGTAAAATCAAGATTGAGAGTAAGGATGAAATGCGTAAGCGTGGAATTAAGTCTCCAGACAAGGCGGATGCGCTCGCGCTGACGATGGCATCCTCTGCTGCAAGTTTTGGTGGAAGCACTAGCTTTTTAGGTTATAATTTCAGACAACCGCTCAAATCTAAAATAATTAGAATAGGATAAAGTATGGCAAAAAAATACAACGAAAAAGAAATGAAAGCAGTCGTTCAAGAAGAAACAGATATGATTGATCTTGTAGGCGTGATTAAGTCCGAGATGGATGATGCTAAAGATTTCATACACCAAGTAGGCGCAGAAAGAGCTGAATCAACTGAATATTATCTTGGTACAGAGCCAGAAGGTACTAGCTCTATGCAGTCAGAGTTTGTTTCTACAGATGTGCGAGAAAGTGTTTTGTTTATGTTGCCATCTATCATGCGTACTTTCTTTGGTACTAAAAAGATTGTTGAATTTGTACCTAAAGGACCAGAAGATATAGAGGTTGCACAACAACAAACAGATTATATTAACTATGTCATACAACAAAAGAATCCTGGTTTCCAAGTTTTGTATGACGTTTTTAAAGATGCGTTAGTCAGAAAGACTGGTTTTGTCAAAGTATTTTGGGATGACAGCGTAACTGCAACAACCCACGAATTTACCAACATAGACCCACAATCTTACCAAGCATTAATACTAGATAAAAACGTAGAGGTCATAAAAGAATCAGTCACTAACGAAACAATCATAACTATGGACCCTATGACTGGCGAAGAAGTTACCCAAGAAATACCAGCAAGTTATGATCTAAAAATTAGAAGATTAAAACCAAAAGACCAGGTATGTATTGAATCAGTACCGCCAGAAGAAGTGCTTATATCAAGACACGCGCGCGATATAGAGACAGCTTCTTACGTTGCACACCGCATGATTAAGTCAGTCTCCGACCTAGTAGCTATGGGCTACGACCAAGAAGAAATGGAACAGTATGCAGGTTATGGCGGCAGCGCACTTGACCCAGAAAGCTACGAAGAACAAGAAGCAAGAAACCCATTTGACAACATGGTCTACCCAGATAGAAACGATGCTGGTGGTAAAGATGTTTTATATGTAGAGCATTACTTATACTATGACTATGACGATGATGGTATTGATGAGCGAATCAAAGTTTGTACAGCAGGTAATGGCTTGGAAGTTCTTAATGTAGAACCATTAGACGAACTGCCTATATGTATGTTCTGTCCTGACCCAGAACCACACACAGCAATAGGATCTTGCCCTGCTGATTACTTAAAGCCAATCCAAGCTGCTAAATCACAAATTATGCGTGATACCTTAGATTCACTAGGTCATTCAATCTTCCCAAGAATGGGAGTTGTTGAGGGTCAAGTAAACATAGACGATGTACTCAATACAGATATTGGTCAGCCAATTAGAATGAGAGCGCCAGGAATGGTACAACCATTTGCTGTACCTTTTGTTGGTAAAGAAGCTTTCCCAGTTCTAGGATATTTAGACGAAGCCAAAGAAAACAGAACTGGTGTATCTAAAGCAAGTGCAGGACTCAACGCAGAAGCATTACAATCTACAACTTCCGCAGCTGTAACAGCTACTATGAGTGGTGCGCAAGGCAGAATAGAATTAATATGCAGACATTTTGCTGAAGGTGGTTTAAAAACCATGTTTAAAACAGTTAATAACTTAATAATCAAACACCAAAATGCACAAGATGTCTTTAGATTAAACGGTAAATTTATACCTGTAGACCCAAGATATTGGGATTCAGACAAGGATATGGTAGTAAATGTAGCTATATCTAAGTCATCAGACGAAGAAAAGTTTGGTGTTCTTACACAATTAGCTACAAAACAAGAACAAATCATGCAATTACTAGGACCACAAAATCCATTAGTATCAATGCAACAATATGCTAATACTTTAACAAGAATGATCGAGCTAGCTGGTTTCCAAGACGCACAGTCATTTATAAAT
>Ga0316201_10000469_pt1 | contig 22894 bp, 17 predicted proteins | sample CS6wburrow_MG_FD_204516 | JGI IMG/M metagenome (GOLD analysis project Ga0316201, IMG submission 204516) | Coastal sediment microbial communities from Delaware Bay, Delaware, United States - CS-6 worm burrow | ecosystem: Environmental > Aquatic > Marine > Coastal > Sediment | place: USA... | reverse complement strand
GTGACCTTGAACGAAAACCAGGGTTGTTCGACGACGACTTTACGGTCTTCGGGTTTGATCGTGAGCTCAACCATGTCGTCTGACTTGAACTTGCACTTGGCAAAGGCACCGGCGTCGTATCGTGCATCGATAGTGAACAGGTCGTTCTGGCAAAACCGATCCTCTGCAACAGCAGTGGAAATCAGGCAGGCGGCGAATGTAGTGAGCAGGATTTTCCGGATCATGACGTGAATAATACTGATAACAAACTCCTCTGGATACTTCTGGCGATCGTCGTCATTTCGAGTTTTGCTGCTGCGCGAGTTCAAACAGCGGGTGGTGATATCCAGGTGCAAAGCATCAAGATTCCGACGCAGAACGGACAATGGCTGGTCGCGGACCTTTTTAAGCCGAGATCCGCGACAAGTGACAGTCCGGCGCCGCTGGTTGTCGTCGTACCGGGGTTTCAACGCTCGAAAGAGGCCCTGTCGAACGTGGCGATCGAGCTGGCGCGCCGCGGTATCGTAGCCATATCGATCGATCCCTATGCGCAGGGTGGCTCAAGCGCATCATTGAGCAAACGCGCAGCGACAACCGAGGGCTACGGCATGTTCGCTGTTGTTGAGTACGCAGCAGGGACGCCAAACCTCAATTACATCGATAAGACCAGGATCGGCTCGACCGGGCATTCCGCAGGCGGCAACGCCGCAATTCGCGGCGCCAATTTCTTCGGCAAGGAAGCACAACGCACGGGGCAGCCCAGCAAGCTGCACTCGGTGTTTGTGTCGGGCTACGTTCTGACCCTGACTGAAGATGTGCTGAAAGATTTTCGTTCCAATGTGGGCGTGAGCTACGCGTTCTACGATGAGGGCGCCTATCGCAATGAACTGAAGAACGCCGACATGCGGTACGCACGGGAGTCGCTACGTGTGGTCAACCTGGGTCGTGATCCTGGCTTAACAGCGATTGACGAGGTCGAGCTCGGCAAATACTACGGCGAGCTTTCAGACAGAACGCTTCGCGTCGTGCATAACGAAAGAATCCTGCACCCGTTCCAGCCCTATATCATCGAAGCCACCGCCAACCAGATCGAGTATTTCGAGAAAGTCTTCGACCTCGAGACAGGAATGAGTAGCCGCAACCAGACCTGGTTCTGGAAAGAGCTGTTCAGTCTTATTTCATTGGTAGCCGCCGTCATACTGCTCATTCCGCTGGGCCGAGCCTTGTTGCGACTGCCCGCGTTTGCATCGCTTGTGCATCCCATACCGCCACCGCTCCCGAGGCCGTCCGGACGGGGCAGGGTGTTGTTCTGGAGCCTGTTCGCGCTGGCGGCGCTGATCGCGTGTTTCTCCTATATCCCGATGGCGGAGCTGTCGCAAGCCTTGTTTGTGAAGGCATCGACACGTGAGCAGACCTGGTTCTTCCCGCAACGCATGAACAACGCGGTCATGATGTGGGCGGTACTCAACGGCGCGGTCGGATTCCTCATGTTCTGGCTGACCTACAAATTCCATGGCAAGAAGCACGGCGTGATGTCCGAGATGTGGGGCACGAAGATCAGTCGCGCAGAGCTGCTGAGAACATTCACTCTCGCACTGTTGTTGTTTGCCAGTTACTACCTGTTGCTTTTCACCATGTATTATTTGTTCCACGTGGACTACCGCTTCCTCTTTATGGGCGTGCGTGTCTTTCGTCCAGTCGAACTCCTGCTGCTGCTTGTCTATGCGCCGTTCTTTTTCATCTTCTTCCTGTCGAGTTCTTTGCGCGTAAACGCGGCCATGCGTACGGAAGGCCAACCGGAGTGGAAGGGCATGTTGCTGGCCGGTATCGGCAACTCGCTCGGGCTGCTGCTGATCGTGGTCGTGCAGTACGTTACGTTCGCGGTAACGGGCACTGTTTACTGGACGGATGGTTGGTTGTACGTGAACTTGTTGTTCGCGGTCGTGCCGATGATGTTCGTACTGCCGTATTTCAACCGCTACTTCTTCAGGATGACGGGCCGAATCTATCTCGGTCCAATGGTCACATGCCTTGTGTTCATTATGATCTTGCTGACCAATACGGTGGTCTATTTGCCGTTGTGATCATTCGGGTAGCGAGTCGAAGATCTCTTTGAAACGTGGATAGTCACGCAGTGGATCGAGACTGGAATCATTTGCGATCCAGCTGCGTGAAACTACCGAGCTTGCCAGGAGCTCGAGCGCTCGCTCGTGGGAGTCCTCGAACTTGGCGAAGAAGCAGGCCGAGTTGTAGCGCGTCGCCGGATCATCGGGGTTGAGCTTCAGGGCGTGTTCAGCCCACTTCATCGCTTTATCGTTCTCACCGAGCCTCAGGAGACCCCCGGCGCCCAAGTAATAGGCCCGTTGGTTATCGGGATAGTCCTCGAGAATTCGTTCTGCGCGATCGACGCCGATGCGGGCAATTCGGCGCGCTCCGTCTATGTCTCCGGATCCGAAGTAGTTCGCGCTGCAGAGTAGCGGGCTTACAAAGTCGTCGGGATCGTACTCGGTTGCGTTCTCGAAGCTTGTAAAAGAGTCTTCAACCTTGCCCTGGTGCTGCTGGGCGCGAGCAAGGTGGTGCCAGGCAATCCCGAGCGCGGGATCGAGCTCCAGCGCTTTGAGCAATTCGCGCTCCGACTCGGCAAATCGCTCTCCGGTTGCGTGTGCGTAGCCGCGAGCCAGGTGGCTCTCGGCCTGGTCGGGTGCGAGTTCGGTCGCCTTGTCCGCGGCCTCGTCAGCAATGCGGCACCATGTCTTGTCCTTCGAAAAGAAGAGTGCGTAGATGGCGCACTGCTCGGCCAGGTGTACCCAGGCACGCAGGAAGTCGGGATCGGTTTCGACGGCTTTTCGAAGCATTTCTATTGAGAGTTCGATATCGCGCTTGCTGCCGGAAATCGCGTAACCGCGGCTACGCAGGAAGTACTGGTAGGCCGTCGGATCGTCCGTTGTCGCGTCTACAAGACTTTCCGCGCCCAGCTGGCATTTCATGGACTCGAGGATTTGCGACGCGATGTCATCCTGGATTGCGAAGATGTCATCGAGTTCCCGATCGTAAGTTTCCGACCAGAGGTGGGAATCAGTCTCGGCTTCGATCAGCTGCGCAGTGACGCGTATCTTGTTACCAGATTTGCGCACACTGCCTTCGAGAATGTGGGCAACCTGCAGTTTTTCCGCCGCTTCCTTGAGATCCGTTTCCTTACCTTTGAATGAGAACGACGATGTTCTCGAGGCGACCCGGAGATTGGGAATCCGAGTCAGCACATTGAGCAATTCCTCGGTCAGCCCGTCACAGAAATGCTCCTGGTCTTTCTCGGCACTCATGTCGGGGAAGGGGAGGACTGCGATTGACGGGCCGCCAGCAGTCGCTACCCGGATGCCGCCGCCATCGTCCTTTGCTATGCCCTCCGGCGTGATATCAAAACCCCAGGCCAGGATCGCTGCGAGCGGCAAGCCAAGAATGACCAGCACGATGACGAGCGTTAGTGTCCATGGGGGCAAGCCCATCGGCGCGAACGTCGTTTCGGCAATCTGGATGAGCACCCAGCCTACGAAGATGTAGGCGACAACCACCCGTATGACCTTGCGCCGCTTCAGTTCTTCCATGAAATTACTCATCGAGGCATTATAAAGCACTGTGACAAATAACCCTTTCTTTTCCGAAAATACCTGTTACAGTGCGCCCGTCCTGGCACACATCGGTCTGTGCCAATATCTCTGGACCGCATTCCGCGACCCCGGAGTCACTAATTAGAATTCCAGTCTGGGCCGAACCGTGCATTGCACCATCTTGCTGCGGGTCAGACGTATTCGGAGTACCACCAAATGTTATTTAATGAACTCGGCCTTTCGGCCGAACTGCTGCGTGCGGTCGAGAAACAGGGTTACACAGAAGCAACCCCGATCCAGCGCGACGCAATCCCCCATATTCTCGAAGGCCGCGATATCCTGGCCAGTGCCCAAACCGGTACCGGCAAGACTGCGGGCTTCACGCTGCCAATGTTGCAGCGGCTACAACCCTTCAAATCCGGCAGGCGTCGCATACGCGCACTGATCCTGGTGCCAACGCGTGAACTCGCAGCACAGGTGAACGAGAGCGTTGGGCTGTACGGGTGCAACCTGCCTGTGAAGACCTTACAGATTTACGGCGGCGTGAGTATCCGGCCGCAGATTTCTCGTCTTAGAGAGGGCGTCGACATCGTCGTCGCAACACCAGGGCGTTTGCTCGACCATGTGCAGCAGAAAACGATCGACCTGTCAGCCGTCGAGATACTGGTCCTGGACGAAGCAGATCGCATGCTCGACATGGGCTTTATTCGCGATATCCGCAAGGTCATCAAGCTGATACCACGAGAACGTCAGAACCTGCTGTTCTCGGCAACATTCTCGAAAGAGATACGTGGCCTGGCATCGAGCCTTTTGCAGAACCCGGTCGAAATCGAAGTTGCGCCGCGTAACTCGACTGTCGAGAAGGTCAGCCAGCTGGTCTATCACGTAGACAAGGCTCGCAAACGTGAGCTTCTGTCACAATTAATCGGCGAGGGAAACTGGCGCCAGGTGCTCGTATTTACACGCACCAAGCATGGCGCAAACCGCCTGGCCGAGCAGCTCAACACCGACGGCATCAAGTCGGCTGCTATCCACGGCAACAAGTCACAGGGTGCTCGTACGCGCGCACTCGCAGACTTCAAGGCGAGCAATGTCCGGGTGCTTGTCGCCACGGATATTGCTGCGCGCGGCCTGGATATCGACAAGCTGCCGCACGTTGTCAACTATGAGTTGCCGCACGTGCCTGAAGACTATGTGCATCGTATCGGCCGCACAGCACGTGCCGGCCTGGATGGCCACGCCGTTTCACTGGTGTGTGTTGATGAGCAGAAGTTGCTGCGCGACATCGAGCAATTGCTCAAACGCAATATCGACAAAGAAACCATATCCGGGTTCGATCCTGACCCTCGGATAAAAGCAGAGCCGATCAATAAAGGCCGATCGCAGCGTGCAAATACGCGGCGTTCGAATCCGCGCAAGAAAAGTTCCCACGACGTACGTCGCAGGGGCAAGGCAAAACGCGCGTCGTAAATCTTGCGGGGAGCCGCGCGGCTACGTTGCAGGTGTGGACATAGACAACTTGTCCATGTCCCTCTGCAGCGATGCCGCGAGCATGCGTGCGCCTTTCAGGAAGAAAAACCCGTACAGGAAGCCAGTAATGCCGCCCGCGACGTGCGCGAGCACGTTGATCGCGCCATGGTCATCCGTTACGAACAGCTGGTATATGTCACCGCCGATATACCAGCCTGCAAGTATCCAGCCTGGAACTGCAACAGAACCGAACACGACAAAGAACCAGTAGTAGCAACGGATTTTGCCGCGCGGTAACAGGTACGCAAACAGGCCCATCACACCCATGACAACGCCGGATAGCCCGAGCGTTCGGTGGTGGTTGTCGATCAGTTCCGACACGATTGAGTCGGTAACACCGATAACCAGCGAACTGATGAGGATAAACAACACGAACGCGACTGGCCCGATGATTGTCTCAACCGTCGTTGCAAAGGCGACGAAGAAGATCAGGTTGAAAATAATGTGGCCCCAGTCGCCATGGGCAAAGCTCGACGTGATCATGTGCCAGGCGTTCCATGAGGCGGTGTCGTAGGAATAGCTATTGCCCGGGTCGTCTTTGACGATCGAACGGAAGTAACGCAGCTCATCGCTCAACATCTGCGCCACGTAGTCACGGGAGTCCTCGGCGTTGAATCCCGACAGGGGCTTGATGGAGCCGGCGATGTCGGCGATGTCCTCGGTCTCGGTTTCCGATCGGCTGAGGTGATACATCACTTCGCCACAGAAGTCGGCATTTTCGTGAGCCGCAACCCGGGTCATGATCATCTGGGTCAGGTGGCTTTGCGGTTTGGCACAGTAGCGGTCGATGGACAAGCTGAACGTTCGCCAATCGCTTTCCTGTTTCAAAAAGACCGCAGTACAAATCAGGCAGACCAGCACGGTCAGCACGGGCCAGTGCGGTAATCTGAAATCGGCTTTGATGGGCAGGAACATGCTTTGAGACTAGCACGGGCCCTCGCATCTCAATTTGACGCAGTTCATAAAGCCGGCGTCTGCCCTAGTTGTTCGATGCGCCCTGGTCGATCCAGAGTTTCAGCGTCTCGATTTGCTCATCGGTCCACGGGATCCCGCGGCCTTCGGCCAGCGCCTTCTCATGATGTGGTGGCATGTGAATCTCAGGAGCCGTCTTGTGTGCGACGACGAGGTACAGCGAACTCGATTCGCTGCTGCCGGCGACGACGACCTTGCCGAACTTGGTTCCCTGCATGACGGCATCGTAGCTATCGAGGCTGAAACCACTGGTGGCATAGCCTTCCGATTTCTTGTCGTGACATTGTAAGCAGGACGCGAACAGCATTGGCTGAATATCTTCTGTGTAGCTCACCTGGCGTTCGCAACCGAGGAGCCCGGTACACAGTGTGATGAGGCCAATGGTGAACAGCTTCGTTGAGGTCATCGTATTTTCTCCCGATCTGTATGGCCACGGGCCGTACATACCCGTTAAGTGCAGCATCGACCTTAAATCGCTTATTTCAAGTGAGGACTTTTACCTACTCATCCGCCATCAAGAAAACGAATGGCCTCATCCATGTGATCGGGGTCGGGCATTTTGCCGATGCGTTGTGTATCGAAAATCAGCTTTACCCCATGAATTCCGGCTTTCTGGTAACTCTCGTAGTCACTGCGTATCCGCGCCTTGGCGTCGTCATTGGTGCCGGTAATAAACACGTGCCGCTTGCGCTGCAACTGCTCCAAACGGTCTTCTTTAATGGATTTCCACATCACCGAGGTGCGCATGTAGATCGTGCCCCTGATCTCGTTGGTGTTCAGCTGCACATTGAGCGCGGTCACGGCAGTGCTTCCGGCCGCGCCAATGTAAACACGGTTCAGGTCTATCGCGTATTCCTGCTCAACGGCCCGCAGTCCGAAGATGGCATGCCACAGCCTGGCGCTTTCGTCGGCCCGCGGGTTGTCCGTGTTCGGCCCCACCCAAATGAGGTTGTGATTCTCGAACACTGCTCGCCATTGGTCCGGCATGCCGCCGTAGCCATTCGGGTCCAGGAAGATAAATACGCCGGGCGGGCGGGCCGCGTTGTAGGTCTCCGGCACATACATCTGCCATTTGAGCCGTTGGTCCGCAGGAATGCTTTCATTCAGGGACATGGCCATTTCCTCGCCCACAGCCTCTATAGGCGTATGCGTCATGCGAAACATGCCGGTCAGCTGGTCCTGGGCAACAGCCGGTGCGGCGACAATACATGCGAAAATTAGCGCCGCCAGGAAGATTTTCTTGGTCATGCGAGCCTCCTTAAACGCAATATAACACCTCGCTACGGCGCTATAATTCGATGTCGGCCAACAGCAGGGCATCAACAATGAAGACATCGCGATTCTTGTACCTCGCATTTGCAGCCGCCGCGCTCGTCGGTTGCACCCCGGAAACAGCCACCGAAGACACTCGGGAAACAGCGCCTGACCCACGTGTTGCCGAGATTCACGAGACCGCGGTGTTCGTGGACATGCACGCGCATCCGAGCCGCTTCCACCGCGCCAATGTCGAGTCGATTTCGCCCGAAGAAATCGAGATCTATCGCAAGAGCTATGTGGATGTCGCCGTCGCGAATATCAGTAGCGACATGGCTTACGATGGCAGGTACACGAAACGCGACGGTACTCTTGTCGAGGGCGGCAAGTACAAACCGGCGCCGGGTGAGGTCTATGCGCTGGCGGCTGATCGCCTTGCACGAGCCATGAAAACAATCGAGCTTGGTTACGCGGTTCATGCCGATAGCCCGGCCGCAGTCCTCAAGGCCCGCGAACGGGGAGAGGTCGCCATCCTGCCGGCCCTCGAAGGGGCGGATGCACTCGAAGGCGATATCGAGAACCTGTATCGAATGTATGACAACGGATTGCGGCTCATCCAGCTTGTTCATTTTCGCAACAACGAGCTCGGGCACATGCAAACCTGGCCTTATTCACCCGGCGGTCTGACTGAATTTGGTCACGAGGTTGTGAAAGAAGCCAATCGACTGGGACTGATCATTGACATGGCGCACTCGAATCACGAAACGATGATGGACATCCTCGCGGTGTCGGAGCACCCGGTGCTGTTCAGTCATGGCGGCGTCCGCGAATTCACCGACCATGACCGTGCTGTGAACGATGACGAGATCCGCGCGATTGCGGCGAACGGCGGCGTTGTGGGTATCTGGCCGCACGGCCGGCATATCTCGGATGTTGCCGAGATGGTCGACTACATCGAGCACGTCATAAAGGTCGGTGGTATCGATCATGTCGGTATCGGCTCCGATCTTCGGGGAATATCGACCTATGTTGTCGGTTTTGACGAGGACGCCAAGTTCCATGCCGTCGCGGCGGAACTCCTGAATCGCGAGTACAGCAGCGAAGACGTCGGCAAAGTGATGGGCGGTAACTTCTTCCGCGTCTGGGAGGCGGTTAATGGGCTATAAGCACTACGAGCCGGTTGATCCACGTGACGCATTTACCGTGTTGGCGCGGGATGACGACGAGAGTGGTGAGTCAGTCGCGGCGTCGCAGGCTGCGTTGCTGCTGGCAATCCGGTCGGGCGTACTGGGTGACACAGCGACAGTCGAGAAACTGACGGAGTTCCCGCTGCCAGACGTCGCGGCGCTGAAGCGGTCCCGGCATCTGAAAGTCGCTGAGGCTTGCCAGTACCTCGGCGCCAGTGAACGAGAGCTCATCCAGGACAAGGAGCCCGCGCTCGAGAGGGAGATGACCAGGCTCATTCACGAAATCTATGAAAAACCCTGCCTGGAGGCGGCTGCGGCACTCTTTGAAGCCGCCATGCACAGCCCGCATCCACTTGTCGCGGTAGCCGGCGCATCAGGCGCCCGCGAGACCACCCGATTACGGCCGAAGATTCGCCGTACGCTTGAAGAGGGGTATGAGAGTGAGGACACGCTGACGTCGCGCCTCGCCGGTGCTGCCATGGGTCAGATCGCCCCGATGGAGGCAATTCCAAGAGGGCAGGTGGTTGCCCAGCCCAAGTCTCGCAAGCGGCGTGGCAAATCCGACACAGCTGTCATTACGCACGGAACCTGGGCAGCAGATGGCTCGTGGTACCAACCGGGCGGCGACTTTTACGAGGCACTGAAGTCGAAGCGGCCTGACCTGCACGTGCACGATGAGAGCTTCAGGTGGACCGGGGCTTACTCGAAGAAAGCACGCCGCGCCGACGCGGCGCTGTTACAACAATGGATCCCTGACCAGGGGCTCGGCGTGCCCGACTTCTTCGCGCACAGCCACGGCGGCACGGTCGCGCACCTGGCAACGAAGCGCGGTGTGGCATTCGACAAGCTCGTGCTGCTGAGTTGGCCGGTGCATAAACAGTGGTATCCCGATTTCTCGAAAGTCAGTCGCATTGTCGATATTCGTGTGCACCTGGATCTGGTCATCATGTTGGATGGGGGGCGCCAGCGTTTCAAAACAAAAAGTGCGAAGGTCAGGCGACATAGAAATGGGTGGTTTAACCACAGCGCGACCCACGATCCGGAGTACTGGGACGACAACAATCTCTGGGACAAGGTGTGACGCCAGCACGTGTGCTTGCTGCAGGTCTAATGTGGCGCCTGTTCGGAACACGCCGCAGTGCGGAAACACTGATTGACGCAATGTCGGGCGACAGCGAACAAAATCGCATGCTCGCCGGCATTTCCCTGGTAAAAGGCGGTCAGCGGTCCTTCGATCTCATTGCGCAGAAAGTCGAGGCCGGCAAAGCAACACCACCGGTGATGCGACTCCTGCCGGACATCGATCCGAGTGCTGCTCGGGAAGTGTTGAATGGCGTTGTTGACAGCCAGGGCGAGCTGGCCGAAACGGCCAGGCAATGCATCGATACCCTCGATCGAATAGAGGCTTTCGACGAGCAATGAGTCAGGGGTAGAACTTCCGCCCGTATGACCCGGCAAAGAAGCGGGCGATCGAGTGAATCCAGCGATTCTTCGGACTCTTCCAGCCTTCGGCGACCGCAATCTTGACATCGCTCTCCCGAGCAGCCAACACGCTCTCATTGGCTGGCGGGAACAAGTGCTGATTGCTCCAGTCAATATGCACCCGATCCGCTGCGGTAAACAGGGTGTCCGGTATGGGAATGTCAGCCCACTCCGAGATGGCCGAGATGGTGTCGACCGGGTTTGTCGCCAGGTCTTCGTAGCGCACGGCCATGAAGCGATCACCCAACGCGGGCTTCCAGTCTTCGAGCGTCTTTTGACGCTTGAGCCAGTCGCGCGCATTCTTGACGGTTGCTGAAAAGCTCTTCTTGCGCTTGTACCAGCTGCACGCGACGGCGCGGGGATCACGGATCAGGTTGAGGATGTACAGATCCACATTCGGAAGCTCGCCAAATGCCGCCGCGTATCCGGGTGCCTTGGAGGTGTCGACAAAGGCCGATGCGTGGGTCACCGCGGCCAGCGAGTCGAGTACAGCGCCCATTTCGCCTGGCAGCGCAACCCCGCTGTACACGGAACAGTCCTGCAGATTTTCTGTGCAACTACAGGGCGAATTGTCCTCGTAGGCCCTGTTCAGGTGGCGCATCTGGCCGAGATTGAAGACCGAGGTGTCCTGCGACAGGAGCAAAGACAGCAGTGTGCTGCCGGAGCGGCCCGAACCACAGATTGCGATGACCTTTAGCTTGTCCATATACTGCGTAGGGTCGCACAATGAGCTAAATAATTCCTCGATGCCAGCCGCGCCAATCTTCTTGATCTGCTCCGAACGTTCGGGTTCCAACCTGATCAGTTCGATCGTCGGTGAGCATCCGGAGGTCTACGCACATCCGCCATATCACCTTGGCCGCGACCTGATTCTGCGCCTGCACGAGATCGCCGGGGGTGGCGTCTCATCCGAGGCGCTGCAAATACTGAAGCGCAGCGCCGTAGCGCGAATCGCCAAGTACCGTGGTGACGACGAGGCGCAACGATTTGCCGACTGGGTTGATGCGCAATCGGAGATTGAGCCGCGGGCATTGGCGCGATTTGTCTTCCAGGACATGCCGCTTGAGGGGCAGGGCAAACACGCATTCGTGAAAGAGAACAATATCCACCAAATGCTGTTTTTCCTGGTCGATTGTTTTCCCGACGCAAAGTTCATCTTCCAGGTTCGCGACCCGCGGGATTTTCTATTGTCATGTGTTGCTCGTCGTAAACGCTGGATGGGCAACAAGTTCGGCTCTATTCGAAACGCGATGAACGTCTGGCGTGAAGACCAGCTTGGCGGTCTGACCGCCCACGGCCTGCTGGGGTCCGATCGCGTGTTGCTGCAGCGCTACGAAGACCTGGTTGGTAACTTCGACGCCACGGTCACCAGGCTCTGTGAGTTCCTGGGGTTGAATTTTGATGAGCGCATGCACAAGTTCCATGAAGCTGACCATGCACAGCAACTGGCCGTCAAAGGCGGTCCACGCGAAAATCTCGCCAAGCCACTCATGACCGAAAACTTCCGCAAATACCGCAAGGGATTATCGCGGGGGCAGGTCAAAATCGTCGAAGCGTACAATGGCGACCTGATGGACCGCTTTGGTTATCCACGTGAATACACGGGCCTCTCGAAACCCGGCTTCTTCAGCACGTTTCGGCCACAGTTAACCGAACCATTGGAGCGCTTTATCAACAGTGACATGCGCGCGCACTACAAGTTTGGTAACAGCCGGCTGAAGAAACAACTCGATGCGAACGTGACACCATTGTGTCCACCACTATGGGACGACTGAGTTGAGCACGTACCAGGCCGGCGGTCGAATTCTTGAGGTCGCACGTGATCATCCTGCCCGCCTTGCGTTGATCATTGACGGCGAGTCATGGACCTACGGCGAGCTGGTTGGCGCGGCGCTTGGAATTGCCGGGCATTTTTCGACGATCTTTGACGATGAACCCCAGCCAATCACGGCAGTGATGGCACACCGCCATGTGTCTTCGTACATCGGTATCCTGGCAGCGCGATTTTCAGGGCACGCTTATGTGCCGCTCAACGTTAATCACCCGTGCCAGCGCAATGCGACAATCCTCAAGAGTTCAGGCGCGCAACGCATCGTGTGCGGCGAGTTCGCCTCCGCATCGCTTGGGGAGATCCTTGCCGCCGCTGACATGTCCGACGATGCACTACCGATCATCAGCTGTGGTGAACGCAAAGCCGACCATGACATTGGCTCAAGCGCGCAGGCGCCCGCACGGCGGCAGTCCCTCAGCGATCTGGCGTACATCCTCTTTACGTCGGGAAGCACTGGCAATCCGAAAGGCGTGCCAATTCAAAACGCGCAACTTGAGGCATATCTGAAGGCTGCCGGAAGCATGGTCGACGTGCAGCCCGAAGATCGGTTTTCACAAACCTTCGAGTTGACCTTCGATCTGTCAGTGCACGATCTTTTCCTCTGTTGGGAAAATGGTGCGACGCTGGTAGTGGCGTCGGAAAAAGAACTACGCATGCCATCGGCATATATCCGCGATCACGCAATCACCTGCTGGTTCTCGGTGCCGTCGCTGGCTTACCAGGTACGCCTGCAGGAAGACCTCATTCCCAGCGCGTTTCCGCGCCTGCGATCGAGCCTGTTTTGCGGCGAAGCGCTGCCTACGGTCTTGGCGACCGAGTGGGCGCAGGCCGCGCCGAACTCTGTCGTTGAAAACTGGTACGGGCCGACCGAGGCGACGATTGCGTGCTCCAGGTTCATCCTGACAGGCGAGGTCATTGCGGACGACACAGTGCCGATCGGAAAGGCGTTCGACGACATGGAGTTGCTGGTTCTCAATCCCGAACGAGAACCGCTGCCAGACGGCGAGCCAGGCGAGCTGTATCTGTCCGGCGCACAGGTTGCCACGGGGTATCTCAACGACCGGGAAAAGACTGCCGCAAGCTTCATGACGCTGCCGGACGGTAAACAGGCGTATCGAACCGGCGACAGGGCAGTGGTTGACGAGGATGGAGACGTGCGATTCCTGGGTCGCGTCGACAACCAGGTGAAAGTCCGCGGATTTCGTATCGAGCTGGGAGAAATCGAAGCCGCGCTGAGAGCGGCGTCGTCGGGGCTAAATGCGGTCGCACTTGCCTGGCCCGGTGGAGCCGAGATCGCGACGTCGATCGTCGCGGCCCTGGAGACTGGTGATGCGGACACAGCAGCCATACAGGACCAGATCAGTGCGACCTTGCCGGACTACATGGTGCCGGCAATGATTTTCTGTGTGCCGGAGTTTCCGAAAAACGCGAGCGGCAAGGTCGACCGACGTGGGCTCGGTGAGCTGCTGGTCGAGAAGACACGGCTTGAGAGCGAGGCAGATACGTCGGGAATGTCTGATGAAGCCGCCTTCCTGTTGAAGTCGATCCTGGCGCACGCACCGTTGCTCAGTCGTGAAAACATCATCTCAGCGAAAAACCTGTTCGACGCGGGCATGGACTCAATTGCGTTCATAAGCTTTACCACGGACATTGAACACCAGTTCGGGATGTCGCTCGATCAGGACACGGTTATTCAGCTATCCGAAATGTCCTTCGACGACATCGTCAGGGAGGCGCGTGGCGAGACGAACAAACTTTCACCGGGAAAGGCCGACGAGCCGGAGTTGAGCTTGTTCGACCGGCTGCGGAAATTGCTTGGTATTCCCCGCATCATCAAGAAGCCTCGCGCAAACCGTGCCCTGCAGTTTATCGAGCGTTTCCCGGCCTATTTAAGGGAGCATGGTGCGCCTGATGTCCTCGCAGTGGGCTCATCGGGCACATTCCGCGCTATCTGCCCTCCCGAGTTTGAGCCTGCTGTCGTGCTTAATGCCGGTTTCCCGGCGGTCAACGCGGCGGGCATGCGCATGATGTGTGAATTTATTCGCGAGCAGTGCGAGGCGGCGGGTGTGCGGGTGCCTGTCGTGTTGTATGAGTTTGATCCGATGCACATTAGTACAACGCCACCCAGCGGCGACATCAATCTCAGCCCGGACTTTTTTCACGGCAACGTCATTTCGCTGCGCGGCAAGAACACGAGTCTCGAGTTTCAGTGGCTTGCGGGTACGCGCGGTGCCTGGAATGCGCCAGACGAGGCGCGCCAGAAGGAGCGCAAACCCAACTGGGTGCGCGAGCGAGATCGGGTCATTGCGGGCGCATATCTTGGTGAAATCCAATTTGATGAAAAGGCCGTGGATCACTGGTACAGCGGCGCAAAGGCTTTGCAGGAAATTTCTGATCGAATGGTTTGCTTTTTGCACCCCGCAGACCGAACAATGACCGATGAAATCAAGGATGACTGCGGTAGTGACAGGCTAATAGCGTTCACAGACGGCATCGGCGAACGCCTGGGCATCGACGTGCTGTCGTGGGAGACGTTCGATCTCGAACCAGCCGACTTCCTTGATATCAATCATATGAACGCGCGTGGCGGTCGAGAGAAGCTGAGTCGCCAGCTCGCCAAATTGGTGCTTTCGTCCAACCAGTAGGGGTTACATAGCGGATGCAATACCGCATCAAGGATCTGTTAGAGGAGCTACGCAGTCGCAGCGTCATACGTGCATTGATCGCGTATAGCGTCGCCGCCTGGATGCTTCTGCAGGTTGCGGATGTCACGTTCGACCGCCTGCCAATCCCCGACAATGCCATGACGGTGCTGATCGTAGTTGTGCTCATTGGTTTTCCGGTTACCGGTGTCCTGGCGTGGGGCTACGAAATCACCGTCAAAGGCATCGTGCGCCATGAGGATGCCGGCGACGGCGCACCTCGACTGGAATTTCTGCACTACATCATGATTGTTGTCGCGGCAACCGTGATTGGTGGCAGTTTGTTGTATTACCTGTCGCAGAACTACTGGGAACCGTCACGACGATCAATTGCCGTGCTGCCATTCGTCAACAACAGCAGCGGCGAGGATACCGACTACTTCAGCGATGGCCTGACGGAGGAAGTGCAGAGCCTGATCGTGCGCCTGGGTGAGTTTCGCGTCGTGGCCCTGAGTACCAGCACGCAACTCAAAGACACCGTGATGGACGTTATGTCGATCGCAAACCGACTGGGCGCCGAGGTCGTGCTGCAAGGAAGTGTGCGGCGCTACAAGGACCAGGTATCGGTAACAGCGCGCCTGATTGAAGGCAGCAACGGCGTTGAATTGTGGTCGGACAATTTTGATCGTGAACTGTCCGATATTTACACGATTCAGGAGGACATCGCTCGCCAAGTGGCTCGAGCATTGCACGTCGTTTTGCCGGTTTCTGCCGATCGTCGCCTGAAGAACCTCGGCACACGCAACGTCGATGCCTATGACTCCTATCTCCGCGGTATCGATTTCCTGCGGCAGCCGCCGGATGAGACTTCGTTGTTGTTGGCGGAAGGCCTGTTGCGAGAGTCGCTCGCCATCGATCCCGGTTTCGCAAAGGCCCATGCGGCGATGTGCAGAAAACACCTGGCCGGCTACACGCTATCACGTGATGCGACGCGCTTTGGTGCGGCGGAACAAGCGTGTCTTCGTGCACTCGAGATTGATGCCGATGCGGTGGAAGTTCACGCAGCCCTGGGGAGTTTGTATGTGTCCTCGGGCAAGTATGAGAACGCATTGCACGAGTTTGAGTCCGCCCTCGAATATAACTCCAATGTTGCCGATACCTACATTGGCCTGGCGAAAACCTACATAGCCCTGAATCGCAATGAAGAGGCCGAGGAAAATCTGCGTCTGGCCATTGAATCTGACGTCAGCTATTGGGCGAGCTTTAACGCGATGGGTAATTTTCTGTTTGGGCAGGGCAGGTTTGATGAAGCAGCGGAGTTCTACCAGATGTACGTTAACCGGGCGGATAACGATGCCTCGGCACTGAGCAATCTCGGCGCTGCCTACTACCTTGCAGGCGAGTTCAGGCAAGCTGCTGAAGCGTGGGAGGAGGCCATCAAAATTCGGCCAGGGCGCAGTGTCTATTCGAACACGGGCACGATGTACTTCTACCTGGGTGATTATGCTCAGGCCGCTGATCATTATGCGATGGCGGCAAACTTTGAACCGAACGATTACATTGTTTGGGGAAACCTGGCCGATGCTTACTACTTCGGCGAGACATTCAAACAAGTTGCCGAGGTAACCTACAAGCGCGCCCTTGAACTGGCGGAACGGCAACTCGGCGTCAACCCAAACGACGCCGAGGCGATGTCATTCATTGCATATTACAACTCTCGGCTCGGAAATCGTGACGAAGCCCTGGAGCTGGATGCCCTTGCACGGGAGAAGGCTCCGGATGCCATGTATGTGTACTACAATAGCGCATTGATCCACGCAAAAATCGGCGATCCTGGCACCGCTCTGAGCGCACTTGAGCGAGCCGTCGAACTGGATTACCAGCGCGACCTGTTGCCTCTCGACCCGGCATTTGAGGGTTTGAGAGACGAAGAACGATTTAAACGACTCATAGAAAAACAATAAGGAGAGGGTAGTGAAAATTTTGAGCGGAATTGCGGTACTGACATTATTTGTTGGGGCACTCTTGTGGAGCAGTCCTGCAGTGTTGGCTCAGGGCTGTGACAACGGTGGCAACCATACGATCCAGGTGCGGCCCAACGACGATGGCAGCGCCACACTGACGTATCGTGGTGGCCCTGGCGATAGCGTGCGCGTTTGTCCGGGCGACAGCGTAAGCTGGGTTCTTACGGGCTCTGATCGGACGTTCTTTGTTGATTTCTTTTCCGGAGCGCCGTTTGCCGGTGCAGCGCGCCGCGGCAACAATACCCGACTGACGATCACGATCGATGCAGAGAGTGGTTCGAGTTACAACTACGACGTCGGTTTTGACGGCGACCCCGGCATGGATCCGGTCATCATCGTCGAATAGAGAGTCAGGGTGTCGACATGAGGAGGCGGACGGTTCTCGATGGGCCGTCTCCATCAGCCGCGTTGTAGCGGATGACCAGGTCTGCGCGTCCGTCCTCATTGATGTCGTCAGTCGTTGCGAGATCACCGTTGCGAGGCAAGGCGACAGACATTTCAATGGCTTGCTCTGAGAACAACTCGTCGCCACGCACGCCGCTCTGGAAGCTCAACACATTCGTCTCGGTCTGCATCACCAGGTCCTGCAGCCCGTCCGCGTCGAAATCAGCGACTTTGATCGCGGGAATATCGACCTGGCCACTCGACACACTAAACTGCACGTTGGTCTTCGTGATGTAGTTGGGTTCTTCTGCATAGGTGTCCTCATCCGTCATGCGGAAGAAGTGCAACTGCAACGCGACATTGCCCGATAGCAGCGCGCGTATAACGCGCCCAAAGCTCAGATGCACCTTGCGTACAAGCAGGTCTTTCCTGCCATCGCCATCAATGTCGGTGGTTATCAGACCATACTGCAGGCCTGATGAAGCAAGTAATGCATCATCTGCATTGCGATAGCTGATTTGCTTGTCGTCAAGTCGACCGAGGTGCAGACGAAAATCGTTTTCCTTATCGAACACGCCCTTGTTCAGTAGCGATTCGGTCAAAATGTCCGGTTGGTTGTCGCCGTTAAGGTCCTCGACACGCCATATGCGTGTCTCCGTGAGCCCACTTTGATCCATTGCGCCGCGGCCGGTTTCAATGGCGCGCATTTCGGCCTCACTTTGCAGGCCGAGGTCCAGGGGAATAACAAAGGGTTCGCCGTTGAAGCGGTGGTCGGCTTTTTGCTCATAGACACGCAACGTGTTGCCGCGCCAGACGGCAAGGTCGGGAAGGTCATCATCCGTCATGTTGCCGCTGACCAGGGGTCGGCTTTCGAAGCTGACCGTCTCCCCGGATACTGTCATTGCACTGCTATCCTCAAGCACTACCTCTTCGCCGAGAGTGCCGTCCTCGCGTTGCAGGCGGACCCGATACCCCGCGATATCAGGGACAACAAGATCGTCAAGTTCGTCGCCGCTCACATCACGGATGAAGTCGATGGGCGTGATCTGGCCTGTGCGCTGCTGTCCGTAGATGGAGCGGACTCTGGCGAACTCGACGAGCTGGCCGCTGGAGATATCGAGGCGTGTGATGCGGCCTGGCTCGATAAAGAACAGATAGTCACGACCATCAATACGGCCTGTATCGTACGCGATCAGATCCGGACCAGGGCGCAGATCTAGCAGCGGCTCGGCACTGTTGCGCAGAGAAAAGACGGCAATGCGCTGGGCGAATTCGTCGTCACGACCACCCAGCACGATGTGTCGTTCGTCACCGAGGAGACTTGCGGCGAGAACCGGTTGCTCGATATGAAAGCCGGCGTCGACAACAAGCTCGTCGAAACTGATCGGGCCGGCTTTTGCGGTTCTAACGGCGAGAAAGGTCAGGCAGATCAGGAGAGTGCGCACGGCGGAGAATATAACAGTACTGGACGTGTGATTTTTGTCGCACATAGGTATTTCACGCAGGGCCCCGGAAAAACGTGCGATTCTGGGCAAAAAGCAATTAATAATCAGAGAGTTATGAGGTATATACACAGGTTTTGTAAAGAATTCCGACAAAAATCGACCAGATTATGGAACCTTCCGCCCAGTTTCTGCGTGTATTGAGTGAATAATACCCATCGTAACCATCCTGACCACTGAAGTATTCATGCAAGCAAATCACTCTGCTTTGGGAAATCGTGCGTTTGGGGAGGACGCCGATTCTCTGACAACGATCAAATACCGGTCGCATCACGACGCGTTGTCGTTCCTGCAGTCCGCGCTCAGAAACCCCAATGGCATCGGCCTGCTTTTCGGCCCGGAGGGTTCTGGAAAAACAACGATTGCTCGCGAGTTGGCAATGCAACTGTCCGGCGATAGCGATGTGGCGTTCATCAACGGCGTGCATCTTAAGCCACAAGGCCTGCTGTCAAAGATGCTCACTCAGTTCGGCCTCGAGTCCGGCGATGAGCCCGACGAGGTCCTGCTCAGGGCAGTCACCGATTTCGCGATTCAGCAAACGCAATCCTGGCAGCCACCGATACTGATTATCGATAACGTCGATCGCATGTACCCGAGTTCATTGCGTGTGTTGAACACGCTTGCCGCTATTGCTGTACAAGGACGATTCGCGTTGCGACTCATCCTGACCGGTGACAAGGGGATGCAGACGCTCGCCGAGTCCGACGGTATGACGAGTTTTATTCAGCGCGATCCGGTCATGTACTCATTGCTGCCGTTGTCATCCAAGGAAACGATGATTTACCTGCATGCGCGCATGCAGGCGGCAGGCAGTGAGCGTGCCGATACTATTTTTCCGTTCGATGTGTGTGATCGTCTGCGCGAACAGTCAGGTGGGTGGCCCGGCAAATTGAACCAGTTTGCGCTCGAGGCCATCAAACGCTCGGCTGGATTCCCGATCAGCGTGGTGGATACCTACGCACCGGGAGAAACATCCGACGAGTCAGGCATGCGCATTCCCGTACTCGGGCAGGAAGCAGCGGTAAGCCGCAAACCGCCAAAACTGATCATTACTCGCGATGGCGATACGCTCGGCGAATTCACGTTCAGCGAGAAGAAGCTGCTGATCGGACGTTCAGACTTCGCCGATATCATCATTGATGACGATTACGTCAGCAAGATACACGCTGCGCTGCTGCTCTATACCGACGCGCTGGTGCTGCTCGACCTGAACAGCGCCAATGGCACAACAGTGAATTCAGTCAGGACGAGGAAAACAATCCTCAAGGACGACGACGTCATCTCGCTCGGTCACCACAGACTCAAGATTCAAGACGCACCGCCCATCAGCAACGAAATGGAAAAGCTGCTGAAGGCGCCGGACACCATCAAGATGAAAAACCTCGTCGATTTGCGCCGCCAGCGTGCCCGAAGGCAGATGGCGTCGGCGAAAAACCGAAAAGGTTAGAGCGAAGGGCTTGCGTTGACGTCGACGATGACCTCGTTGGCGTCGAAACAGTCGTTCATTTTGCCAAACAGATCCACGACCTGGCCCACGGCAAGTTCGGCAAATGTCGCCATTGTGACTTCCGATGCCGCGACATTAACCAGCAGGACATCTGCGTCATCTTTGACGCGAACACAGATGTCGCCACCGCCCGTCTGAGTCAATCCAAAACTGCGAGAAGCCTCATCGCGCGGGTCAATGATTGTGCCAGTGGCCTGATCATCTTGCTCGGCCTCTATGAAAACCAGGGCGGCCCAAATCAGGTCAGGGTCGTCGGAATCCGCCTTCACGTGCCGTACGCCCTCGACTTCGATATCCGCACCGATGACTACCGACCCGGCACCCAGCGCGCCGTTCCGGTCATAGAATTTTGTGCCGGCCTGTAGTTCAACGACAATCTCCTCACCGCCGGTGCGGAGCACAAGGAATCGTTCGTTAACAGGTGCGCTGACGACGCTGCCTTTGATCTGCTCAGCGGTGCCACCGATCTCGAGTACCGCGGCATTCAACAGGATGCCGCCATCGACCGAATAACTGCCAATTACAACCACCGCATCGCCGTTCACCAGTGTTCCGAATCCGGTGTCTGCCCCATCAACATCGAAAACACTCGTCTCTCCATTCGTCGATACATCAATGCAGCTGTCTGGTGACTCAACATCGCAAAGCACGAAAGTCCCTGCCAGATCGACGTTACTCGCAATACCTTCGAGCCTTGCGAGCTTGTCAGGAAGATTGCCAAGATCGCCATCCATAAAGTCGGCTTTGACGACTGGACGAAACTGGTACTTGCTACTATTGCCAGCGCTGACAATATGGACAGCCTTGTTGGCCTCCATGTCGATCTCGGCAATCAGTGTCCGGCCAGGTAGTATTTCGATGCCACTTGGGTCAAGCAGGTCAATCCTGCCATTCGCAGGCAATTTCGGAAACTCGGACGGGTCGCCATCGTTCCGTACCAACTCCAGGTCATCAATGACCAGACGCAATTTTGTATAAATACCTGCGTCGACTTCACCGAAAACGATCGGCTCGCTGTAATTTGTCAGGTCCAGCAAATCAATCGGCTCCGAGCCCTGGAACAGAACCTGTTGTCCACTGACACTGTTGCCGCCGATAAGAATGGCTTCGGTCACGTTCAGCTTGATCGCGCTGAACTCGTCGGTCGGTCGATCGGTAAACAGCAATGCTATCGTGCCGGTGGTTGCCGTTGGGTCGTTGGGCGCTTTCGAGCTGTCGCTGCCGGAGCCGCCGCAGGAGGCGATGAAAAGGGAGCCGACCAGTGCCAGCAGTGCCAGCCTGAATTGAGCGTATCGTGTGTAGGCGTTCATTGTTTTCCCGGTGCTCGGCGAGGGCGAGAGTCGACCCTGTCGAGCTTGTTGTTATAGTTAGCCGTAGCGTCAATGTATCATTGCTGCCCGACGCCGCAACCGTCGCCAAAAAGCGACATTGACATAAGACATGAATCACTAAAGGGTCTCTTCATGCTCAAAGTGCTGGTTTTGCTTACTACCTTCCTGTTGGCCGCGTCGAGTGCTCTCGCTGAGCTGCGCGAGCTCATTCCGGAAGAGGTTCTCAAGCAAATTGCCGAGGAAACCTCGGGTGAGGCTGCGAAGCGAAACCTCGACACAATCACGCTGCAGCATCGGATGCGCTCGGGCACACAGTTCGACACAGCGACTCGCCACATCTACGAAACCCTGCGCGACTATGGCCTGGACGAAGTGGAGTACCTGACGTATGCCGCCGATGGCAAGACGATGTTTGGAACACAAAAATCGCGGCCGGTGTGGGACGTCGAATTTGCACAGCTCTGGGAAGTGCGCGAGGCCGGAGGCAGCATCCAGCGTGTCCGCAAACTGGGTGATTGGGACTCTGTACCGCTGTCGCTGGCACAGGACAGCTTGTCCGCGGATGTAACAGCAACGCTTGTCGATATTGGCGCCGGGATGTCGGATGCCGACTACGAAGGCAGAGACCTTGCTGGCAAGCTTGTATTGACGTCAAGCCAACCAGGGGCAGTGGCTGATCGTGCCGTCGGTGAACTGGGTGCCGCCGGCATCATCTCCTATGCGCCGAACCAGCGCTCCGCATGGTGGAAGGAAGACGATCGCCTGGTTCGTTGGGGTCACCTGAGCAGTTTTCCAAAGACCGAGACATTTGGGTTCATGATTTCGCTGCGTGAGGCACGCGATCTGCAGGCGCGAATGTCCGCCGGCGAGGAGATCCTGTTTCATGCCAGAGTCGAGGCGAGCCATGACAAGGGCAAGTACCGTTTCGTAACGGCAAGAATCGATGGTGCCGACAAAGAGGAGGAGGAGATCCACTTCACGTGCCATCTCGACCATCCGCGTCCCGGTGCTAACGATAATGCCTCCGGTTGCGTGGCGATTCTCGAAACCGCTCGCACACTGAACGCATTAATCGAGAACGAGATTCTGCCGCGCCCGTCACGCAGCATTCGCTTCCTGTGGCCGGCCGAGATCGAAGGCAGCATCATGTACCTCGTTGAGCACGATGACCCGTCGCGCATCAAGGCCAACATTCACATGGACATGGTCGGTGGCGGCCCTGTCACGAAAGCGGTATTCAGGATCTCCGGTGGGCCATACAGCGTGCCATCATTCATCAGCGACCTGGCGCACGAGATCGGCGGTTTTGTGAACGATCAGACGCTGATCCATGCCAGCGGCGAAGAGACCGCCTTTCCGCTGACAGCGCCGGAGGGTGGCAAAGAGCCGCTGCTCGCCCAGATGGAAGGCATCAGCATGGGTAGTGACCACGACGTTTTCTTCGAAAGCACGTGGGGCATTCCCGGCCTCTACCTGCACGACTGGCCGGACCGCTACATTCACACCAACTTTGACTCGGCCGCCAACATCGATCCGACGAAACTTAAACGCTCGGCATACATTGGTGCGGTCAGCGCCTGGTTCCTCGCCAATATGTCCGACAACGATGTTCCGCGCGTGCTCGAAATGTTGCGACGCAACTCGGTGCGGCGCAGTGCCGGGGT
>Ga0316201_10000468_pt1 | contig 22902 bp, 16 predicted proteins | sample CS6wburrow_MG_FD_204516 | JGI IMG/M metagenome (GOLD analysis project Ga0316201, IMG submission 204516) | Coastal sediment microbial communities from Delaware Bay, Delaware, United States - CS-6 worm burrow | ecosystem: Environmental > Aquatic > Marine > Coastal > Sediment | place: USA... | reverse complement strand
CCAAAGCACCTGGCCTGGGACGTCTACGACGAAGCGCCGGCCTTCGACTAGAAGCCGCTGAGGATCTGCCGGGGGAACAGCACCGCACCATTGATCTCCGCGAGCATGGTGCCGAGCCCGTCGAGATCGAAGCAGGCCGCGAGCGTCGAGCCGAAGGCAGGCAGCTGGGCGGAGAGGAGCGCCACCGGCTGATCGCTCACCGCGCGCGCCACCGTATGGACTCTCCGTTCGCGGCCCATTCGGTGGGCTCGAGCTGAAGCCCGGAGAGGACGACCACTCCAGCGATCGCGCCAAAGCCCTCACCGGAGATGGTGACCGTATCTCGCGGAGGGGCCGCGCTGATCGAGAGGTCGCTGACCGCAGGGCCTGCCGCTGTGGCGTCGAGCCCGCTCGCACCGTCAGCGCCTGCTGTGCTGTCCGGCTGACTCGCGTCAGGGATGTTGACGTCCGTGCTCGCGGAGCTGTCCGATCCACCCGCGTCGACGCCGGGTCCTGCATCAACCTCCCCGGCGCACTCACAGCTGCTCCAGCCGGCGCGGTCGGCTTCGCACTCCTGCCCCCCCCTCCCCGCCCCCCTGGCACGCGCAGCTTCAAGCCTCGCCGGGCTCGCAGACCGGGGCGGCGGCGTTCTCGGGGGGGGCAGGCCGCCAGCAGCGCCAGGAGTGTGGCTACCCACACAGGGCGATCTGGTCTCTTCATCTTTTCCCCCGCCCCAGACCACTTGAGCTCGACAGGCGAAGCCTCCTGGGAGCCCAGGCTGGTATGAGGTCTGAGTGTACCTGACTCATTCATCGTAGTTCGAGTATGGTCTGCTCCGGCTCGACGACCTCACGAAGGAGAACACTGGTGCAAGCTATCCCCACATCACTCGACGCGTTCGAGACGTTCATCAAGCAGCTCAAGCCCGGGGAGCTCAAGGAGCTGGTGCCGTCGGAGCGCGCGGCGAAGGCAGCCGCGGTCAAGGCGCTGTCTGATGTCGTCGAGGAGCACGCCGCCGAGCTCAGCGAGGAGGCGCTGCTGCTGCTGGCCTACGCGGGGCTGCAGTCGCTCTTCGAAGACAACAGGTTCGTCCTGCGCTGCGCCGAGGAGCTCATCAGGCGGGAGAGCGTGCAGGGGCAGCTGGGATTCGTCAGCGTCGTGGTCCAGGCGCGAGACCAGTATGACCCCGGTCATCGTGCCTTCGAGGACACGGTGCTCGACCAGCTCATCGACGATGTGCTGCCGCGCTTTGCGCTCACCCCGTTGATCAGCCTGCTTGGCGGGCTGGACTTCGACGTGCTGAGCGGGGCCGACGGCTTCGCCGAGCTCTTCGGCGCGGCCTTCGCCAAGGTCGAGGGCGAGATCCCAGACGACCTGCTCGCCGTGGTTCGTGAGTATGCAGATGACAGCCGTCAGCACGCGGGTGACCTGGAAGAGGTCATGGACCTGCTCACCGCCGCGGCTTCGCGCAACGAGGAGAGCGGCCCTCTGAAGGAGGCCATCGCGCAGCTCAAGGAGGACATGGAGCTCGAGGCCTCGCTCGAGACCGACGACCTAGAGACCGCCCGCGCCCTGCTCGAGAGAGTCGGGCGGGATATGCCCTTCAAGCGCGCGACGCAGTTCCACAACTCTCTGCTGCCGCTCCGAAACTTCACCGCCCAGCTGCCCTACGAATTCATCGAAGCCGTCTTCGCTCGCTGCTGGAAGGACGAGCGTGAAGAGAGGTACCCAGAGACCAACCTGGGCCGCACGCTCTGGCCGCTGTTCGTCAGAGACCCCGAAGCCGCCCAGGCTTTTTGCCTCAAGTTCGCCGAGACCTGCGACGACCGGAAGCTGTTTGTGAAGGTCGTGGAGTGGGCCATCCGTGACGCCGGCGTCCAGAGTCCAGAAGGGGAGCAGATCGCCAAGGACACGCTGGCGCTCCTCAAAGGCCTCGACCCTGAGAAAGAGCGCGCTCGCGAAGCCCTGAAGGAGCGCCGCTCCTCCCTGTCGTCGAAGACCTCCTGGGCGTTCAGCCAGAACGACTTCGACCAAGCGCGACGGCTGATGCAGGACGAGTCCAACCGCTCCATCATGGACGCCGGCCTGGTGGAAGACATCATCAGCTACGCGCAACTCACCGACAGGCTCAAGGCAGGGGACATGACAGGGGCGAGGGAGATCGCCGAGGCCTGCCTGGAGCTGCTGCTCTACAAGAGAGAACATCCGGACGCCGTGCCACAAGCAGAGCCAGGGCGGAGCCTGTCGTTCAAGGAGCGCCTCGCGGCCAAGAGCGGCGGCGTTCCGTCGGGCATCTCGATCGTCGAGTTTGTCGCCAACGCGCTGGTGCTCGCCGTCGGCGAAGCCAACGAGGCCACGCCCTTCGCCACGAGCGTCGCCGGGCTGGCAAAGGCGACGCTCGACGAGTGCACAGACCGCACCCCGATTCCATCGCTGGCTTTCAACCTCGGTTGCTACCACGCGAAGCGGGGCGAGAAAGCCGAGCTCCTGAGCTGCGTGGAGAAGGCTGTTGGCTGGGGCAAGACGGGCGACGCCTTTCTCGCTGATGCCGACTTCGAGGCCTTCTGGGACGACCCGGAGTTCCTCGAGGCCCTCAAGCCCAAGGACGATGACGCTGGCGCTTGACCGGGCGCCACCAGGTGCGACGTCAATCCAGGCCGAGCTCGCTCTTCACCCAGTCGATCCCCATCTTCTCCACGAACTTCGAGGATCGCTTCTGCTGCTGTCCCTGCTCTGCGTAGAGGGTGACGAACTTCTCCACCATCGAGATCGCCACCTCTCGGGGGAGGTGCTTGGCCGCGACGTCGCCGATGCGCGGCCGGCCTCCGGAGTTGCCGCCGAGGGTGAGATCCCACCCCTTCTTCGTGGCGATCAGACCGACGTCCCGCAGGTAGCTCTCCGCGCAGCAGAAGTTGCAGCCGGAGACGCCGATCTTGAGCTTGGCCGGGGTAGGGCGGCCGGCCAGCCTCTGCTCTAGCTCGAGGCCGAGCCCGATGGAGTCCTGAACTCCGAAGTGGCACCACTGGGTGCCCGGGCAGGCCTGGACGTAGTGGACGCAGGGCTCGACGGCCCGACCGAGCTCCATCTTGAGCTGCTGCCGCAGGGCCTCGAAGCGCTCGGGCTCGATGCCGACCATGGCTATGCGCTGGCCAGAGGTGATCTTCAGCACCGGCACCTCGTACCGCCGGGCGATGGCGGCGATGGCCTCGAGCTGCTCGGGCGTGACCAGCCCCACCGGCGTGCGGGGGACGATGGCCAGGGTTCGGTCGTCTCGCTGCAGGATGGCGCCGTCTGGGATCTCGGTCATCGTGCGTTCCTCTCTTCCTTCCTCAAGTGCAGACTCCGCTCTGCTGGTAGCTAGCACTTGAGGTGCTGTTGCGCGAGGGCTTCTGAAACTCCTGTGTTCTCTTGGCGATCGCACGAGATGGTGACCAAGCGCACAGGTGCGGCTTTGTAGGCGGATGTGAGCACAAACACAGGACGCCCCACCTGCTGAGGCGATACTGAGATCGACCAATCAGTACAGGAGCGCTACATGAACGGTCAGCTCAACTGGTCCCAGCTGCTACGTCGCATCGAGGAGAACTCGGCCCTGCTGCACCAGCTGGAAGACTTCGTGAAGAATGGAGGGCTCAAGTTCGGGGGCTTCTCCGCCGTGCTGATCGAGAGCGGCTTCACCATCCCCGAGACCCAGGAGCTCTACGGCCTGCTCGAGGCCTGATGTTTTGACAGCGCGCGACCGTCTAGTCGCAGCTCTGCCCCATCCACACCAGGTTGGTGCCGCCACCCACCAGCTGCACCAGCTCCCAGCCGTCCGCGAGGTGCGTGTTGACCTCGTCAGAGGCGAAGTTGAAGGCGCTGTCTCCGACCAGCTTGTAGGCGCCGCTCTTGCGCATCCAGGCGCCCATGACAGTGCTGTCCACGAAGCTGACGATCTGCCAGCCATCGGCGAGGTTGGCGTTGACCTCCTCGGAGGCCACGTTGAGGAAGGCGCTGCCCACCGCCTTGTAGACGCCGTCCTTTTCCATCCACACCAGGTTGGTGTCACCGCCCACCAGCTGCACCAGCTGCCAGCCCGCCCCGAGGGCCGTGTTGAGCTCGTCCGAGGCGAAGTTGTAGGCGCTGTCACCGACCAGCAGGTAGTCCCCGTCCTTGAACAGCCAGGCGTTCTTGAGCGTGCAATCCACGAAGCTGTGCACGCGCCAGCCCTCGGCCACGGCCGCGTTGAGCTCGTCGGCGGCGAAGTTTAGCGCGCCGTCACCGACCGCCCGGAACACCCCGGACCGCTCCAGCCACGCCAGGTTGGTGTCGCCTCCCACGAACTGCACCAGGGACCAGCCGTCGTCGAGGTGGGCGTTGACCTCGTCGCTGGCGAAGTTGAAGGCGCTGTCCCCCACCAGCTTGTAGGCGCCGGCCTTCTCGACCCAGGCGCACTTGAGCACGCAGTCCATCAGGCCGACCACCTCCCAGCCGCTTGCCAGGTAGGCGTTGACGTCGTCAGCCGCGAAGTTGAGCGCCGAGCTACCGACCGCCTGGTACGCGGCGCAGGCGCGCGGCGGCGGGGTCGCGGCGTCTGGCGGGACCACGTCAAAGGCGCCGAGATCAGGGAGCGAAGAGTCGGGGAGCGCGGCGTCGGTGCTCGAGGCGTCGAGCCCGCCGTCCTCGTCCGGGCCCAGGTCTTCGAGCCCGGCGTCGAGATCGTGGTCGGCGTCGGACCCGCCGTCTCGAGGTGCGCCGTCTCGAGGTGCGCCGTCTCGAGGTGCGCTGTCCTCTGGAGCCGCGTCCTCGGGAGCGGCGTCCTCTGGAGCCGCGTCCTCGGCGATCGCGCGCTCCACAGCGCCCATGTCCAGCCGCGCGATGTCGGACCGGGCGGCGTCGGCGATGACGGCGTCCACGCGAAGCTGATCCGGGAGGGCGCTGTCGGGGCGCGCCGCGTCCGGTCGCGCGCCATCATGCGCCGGCCCGTCAGGAGCGGAGGCGTCAAGCGCGGCTGCGTCGGCGCTCGCGTCCTCGGCGAGGCCAGCGTCGACGGCAACGGCGCCACCGGCGTCAGCCGCGGATCCCTCTCCGCAGTCACAGCGCAGCAGCGCGCCGAGCAGCAGCAGCGGCGGAAGACGCGTGTAGAGCTTGTGAGTGATCATCGAGCGCACCTCCGGCGTCCCTATTCCCGGGTCGCCTGCCAGGCCCCGTCACCCATGGCGCCGGGAGGAAACAGCGAGCGGCCACACCAGGCGCCATCGTCGAAGCGGTCCTGCCGCTGGACGCCCCGCAGCAGCACCTCGAAGGAGACCGCCAAGCCAGGGCAGCTCGCCGCCGTGGCGGCGTCACCCGCCCCGACATCTTCGAGCACGCCGGCCTCCTCAAGCGAGCCCGCCTCTTCGTGCGCGCCGGCGTCTGCGACCACCGCGGACATGCACAGGGCCCCGGGGTTGACCACCATCTCGGCCGCGCTGCTCTCGGCATCGAGCTGGCCGAGCAGCTCGCCGGCGAAGGGGTAGATCCCCTCGGCCAGACCGATCATCTGCCCCCGCATCCACAGCTTGTTGCCGAGGCAGAAGATCTCGAAGGTGAGGTCGCCGTACGAGCTGTAGGTGAACTCGCCGGTGAACATCGAGTCACCGAAGATCAGCCCGGACCAGGTGCCAGAGAACACCCCGGAGAGCTCAACCAGCTCCGGCGGGCAGAGCGAGGGGCTGGCGTCGATCTCCGGGGGGATCTCGATGCGTGGGATCTCGCACACGAAGCCGGCGTCAGCGACGTCAGCGGCGTCGGGGAGGTCGGGGAGCGCGAGGTCTGACGCGCTGCGGTCTCCGCTGCCGAGATCGCTCACCCGAGCGTCGCGTGCGGTCGCGACGTCGGCCGTGCCCCCCGCGTCACCGCCGGACAGCGGCGCACCGCAGCGGCAGGCTCCGAGCGAGAGCAGTGAGGCCAGCTCGACGGCGATCACGGCGAGGCCGAGGGAGGGGACGCGCATCACCGGTGGAGCATGTCCCGGTCTGGCGTGACAGCGCAAGCGGGCCGAGCGCGGAACCTTTGTTCGGCGCGAGGTGTCACTTGTCTGCGCGGCCGCAGGAGCGCCGCTTTGGAGTAGAGCACATGCACCGAGAGAGATCGTATCGTCGCCTCCTCATCGTGACCTCGGTCACGCTCACCCTCGGCGCTGCCACTCACGCCGCGCCGCCGCGGGATCTGGCGCCCGCGGACGCGCGCGCTTGGACCATCGCACAGCGCGACACCACCACCACTCAGTGGCTGCGCGCCACCCTCGAGAGGCCGCGCGCCGAGGCCGGGGCTCCAGCGCGCAGCGCAGCGCCGTACTTCTACATACCCGGGAGCACCGAGGTCGGCGCCGACGCGCTGCCGCTCAAGGAGGCCTTCGCCGACGTCGACGTGGCTGGGGTCATCGCCCAGGTCAAGCTGCGCCAGGTCTACCGCAACGATGGGCGCGAGACCCTCGAGGCGGTCTACGTCTTCCCTGGATCAACGCGCGCCGCGGTCTACGCCATGAAGATGCGCATCGGCGCGCGCGTGATCGAGGCCGACATCCGCGAGCGCGCCAGGGCGCGCCAGGACTACGAGCAGGCCAAGCGCCAGGGCCGCACCGCCTCCCTCCTCGAGCAGCAGCGCCCCAACGTGTTCCAGATGAACGTGGCCAATATCCTGCCCGGCGACACCATCGAGGTAGAGCTGTTCTACACCGAGCTGCTGGTGCCGGAGGAGCGTGTCTACGAGCTGGTCATCCCGACCGTGGTCGGGCCGCGCTACAACGACGGCAGCCAGGAGGAGGCGCCGGGCGCGCGCGGCTGGGTCGCCAACCCGCACCTGAAGCAAGGCCAGGACGCGCCCTACACCTTCGGTGCCAGGATCGATCTGCGCGCCGGCCTGCCCATCTCGCGCGTGCGCACCAGCCACGATGTCCAGGTCAGCTACGGCGCGCGCGACGCCAGCCTGACGCTCGAGCCCGATCCGGCGCACGGCAACCGCGACCTGATCGTGCACTACGCGCTGTCCGACGACGAGATCCAGAGCGGCCTGATGCTCTACCCAGGCGGCGACGAGCAGTTCTTCCTGATGATGGTGGAGCCGCCCGCGCGGGTGCAACCGCGCGACCTGGTGTCGCGCGAGTACCTCTTCATCCTCGATGTGTCGGGGTCGATGAACGGCTTCCCGCTAGACGTGAGCAAGCGCCTGATGCAGCGCATGCTCGATCAGCTCGGGCCCCAGGACTACTTCAACGTGCTGTTCTTCGCTGGTGACAGCGCCCTGCTGTCGGAGCGCTCGCTGCCGGTGAGCCGCGCCAACCTGCGCCGCGCGCGCGATCTGGTCGACATGCAGCAGGGTGGAGGTGGCACCGCGCTGGTCCCCGCGCTGGAGCGGGCGCTGGAGCTGCCCAGGCCAGACGCCGACATGGCGCGGGTGGTGGTCATCGCCACCGACGGCTACGTCACGGTGGAGAAGAAGGCCTTCAGCCTGATCCGTGAGCGGCTGGGCGACGCGAGCTTCTTCCCCTTCGGCATTGGCAGCTCGGTCAACCGCTTCCTGATCGAGGGCATGGCCCGCGCCGGCCAGGGCGAGCCATTCGTGGTGACCAGCGCGGCCGACGCCGAGGAGGCCGCCGAGCGCTTCGAGCGCTACATCTCAGCGCCGCTGCTCACCGACGTGCAGGTGAGGTTCGACGGTCTTGACGTCTACGACGTGGAGCCGGTGGTGCTCCCGGATCTCTACGCAGAGCGCCCGGTGCTGGTGTACGGCAAATACCGCGGCGAGGCCAAGGGCAGCGTCACCCTCAGCGGCGCGGCCGCTGGCAGCACCCTCGACCTGACCCTGCGGGTTGCGGACGCCGACCGCGCCGAGGAGAACGTGGCCCTGCGCTACCTGTGGGCGCGCCGCCGGGTGCAGCGGCTGTCCGATGACGCCGCGCTCCCGGGCGAGCCGGGTGACAAGGACAAGATCACCCGCCTCGGCCTGAAGTACAGCCTGCTGACCCAGCACACCTCCTTCGTGGCCATCGACAGTGAGGTGCGCGCCAGCGGCGAGCGCACCAGGAAGGTGCGTCAGCCCCTGCCCATGCCGGCGGGCGTGAGCAACCTGGCGGTCGGAAGAAACGTGAAGATCTCCCAGGGAATGGGCTTCGGCGGCCTCGGTTTGCGCGGCACCGGCAAGGGCGGTGGCGGCAGCGCCAGCGGCACCTTCGGGGTGGGCAGCGTTGGCACCCGGGGGCGCGGCGGCGCCGTGGGCGTGGGCTACGGCTCCGGGGTCGGCGCGCTGCAAGGCTCATCTGGTTACGGCGCGGCCGCCGGAGGTCTGGGCGGGCTCCGCGGTAGGTCGGTGAGCGTCCCCAAGATACACGCGGGCAAGGTCATCGTGCGCGGCTCGATCTCGAAGCAGGAGATCCAGCGCGTCTTCAGGCAGCACCACAAGCAGGTCAGGACCTGCTATCAGCGCGCGCTGCAGCGTGATCCCGCCCTGGCCGGTCGGGTGGTGGTGCAGCTCACCATCGACGAGCATGGCCGGGTCACCGTCGCCAAGATCAAGAGCAGCCAGCTGGGAGACGAGGCGGTCGAGCGCTGCGTTCTGCGGATCGTGCGCCAGCTGCGCTTCGCCGTGCCCGCGGGTGGGGGCGAGGTGGTGGTCAACTACCCCTTCGTGTTCAAGCCCTGACCAGGTCTGGCTGCGGGCCTACCCGAAGAGGCTGTAGCAGACGACCGACGTGACCCGATCGGCCAGCGCGGTGCGCGGCGCGCCCATGCCGCTGGCCAAAGACAGGATCAGGCCGAGGCGAGCTAGATCAACACGGCGACGCGAGTGAACATCACAGCTCCTCCAGCTCGATGTCGACCATCAGGTGGCTCCCGAGCTGCTCCAGCGCCTGGCTGAGCTCAGCCAGGGTGACCGTGGCCGGCACCACCAGGCGGGCGCGGGCGTTGAAGGTCGGCTCGCCGCTCATGGGCGCGGTGGTGACCTGATCGATGCCGGTCAGCTTCTCCATGGAGGAGAGCTTGGCGCACAGGGGGGCGACCTGGACACACGGCCTTTGGATTCTAGCGTGACCGGTCGCTGCCGACGAAGTGAAAGCGCGCCGGCTAGGGGGGATCGAGGGTGGTGTTGAGGTAGTAGGGCTCACCGTCGGTGACGTCGAGCTCGCGGCTCCTGCTCTGATAGGGGCCGCCGTTGTCGGCGCCGTCGTTGTCCTCGAAGGTGATCAAGATCTGGTCCACCGCCTCCTTGGCGGCGAAGGCCTCGTCGACCACCTCGCACACGTAGTTGCCGTCGACGTCGGTCTGGCCCGAGCCCTCGGCCTCTCCGTTGAGCTGGACGCACTCGACCTGGATGCCGCGGATGGGCTCGATGGTGACCCCGTCCTTGACCCGGCCCTCGACTCGGTAGATGTACTCGCGATCGCAGCCGAGCACGGTCAGGGTGATGCCGACCAGGGTCAGCGTGAAGATCACTGCGCGCATGGCGCCGCCGGTGAACATGGAACCTCCCCGCGTGAGCATCAAGCTGATCATGCACTATAGTCCCGAGCGCGGGTTGAAAACAGTGGGCGCCGCGCATGGCACCGCGGCCGAGGAGAACGCCCGATGAAGAAGAAGCCGGAGCTGGGCCTGACCACCGTCAACACCGAGGATCTGAAGAAGCTGCTATCGGCCCTGCACCACGGCCACCTCGCCTTCCCGCTGGCGATCGAGAACCTGGCCCGGGTCGGCCTACAGCACCGCGCCAACGAGCTCCTGAAGCAGCTGCGCGAGCTTGATGAGCACGGGGTGCGCGCGGTGCTGGTGAACGTGATCGCCGAGCGCATCGCTGAGGAATGATAGGGCGGGCGGGATCGGCTATACTCCTTGCACTGGTCGATTGAATGAAACACGGGCTCGCACGCAGAACACGGCTCTCGAGCTTCGCGCAGCTGGTTGCGCTGGCAGCCCTGGGCAACGGCCTGGGGTGCAGCGCCCTGAGCGAGCAGCCGCGCTGCCACACCGACGAAAACTGCCTCGTAGATCAGGTGTGCGACCAGGTCACCAGCACCTGCGTGGCGCCCGGGGCAGCGGATGCTGGCACGCTCGATCGCCGCATCGCCGACGCGGCCCAGCTCGACCACGCTGACGCCGCCTCGGCTGAGCATTTCCTGGCGGACAGCGCCACGCCGGACAGCGAAACTGCGGACGGCGCAACGGCGGACGGCGCCGCGCCGGACAGCGCGACGGCGGACAGCGCAACCGCGGACGGCGCGACCGCGGACGGCGCCGCGCCGGACAGCGCGACGGCGGACAGCGCCGCGCCGGACAGCGCGACGGCGGACAGCGCCGCGCCGGACAGCGCGATGCCGGATACCGCCACGCCGGATACCGCCGCAACCGACCTGGGCGCATGCCAGCCGCCTGGAGACTGGTGGGACACGAGCTTTCCGTTCCGACAGCGCCTGACCTTTGACAACAGCGGTCAGGGCGAGGCGCTGGTGGAGTTCCCGGTGCTGGTGGTGCTCAGCGCGACCAGCTTCAACTACGCCCAGGCCAGGGCCGACGGCGCTGACCTGCGTTTCGTGGACGAAGACGGCATCGCTCTGCTGAGCCACCAGATCGAGTCCTGGGACGCGGCCGGCGACAGCTACATCTGGGTCGAGGTGCCAAACATCGACGCCAGCTCGAGCAGCGACTTCATCTGGCTCTACTACGGCGACAGCGCAGCGGCCGACGTGCAGGACCCCGGCGCCACCTTCAGCAACGGCTACCTGGCGGTGTGGCACCTGGACGAGACCACGAGCCCCGTCGCCAGCAGCGCGGCCCCGTCCTTCACCTGCACGCTGAAGGGAGGCGGGGGTGGCGATCCCGACGCCGAGGGCCAGATCAACGGTGCCAACCGGCTCGACGGCGTCGACGACCACATCGACTGTGGCTCGGATCGCTTCACGGGCATCACCCATCACACCATCTCTGCCTGGGTCAACCTGGACCTCTCCGGGGCGGCTGACCACTACGAGGTCCTCGCCAACGAGCGCATCTCGAGGAACCCCTACCCTGGCATCTCGCTCTATGTCCAGAGCTCCGACGGCGCAGTCGGCCGCTGGATCGGCAGCGACTACGAGTACACCGCGCTCCAGGTCACCGAAGGCGCGTGGAGCTTCATCGCCATCCGCGGCTTCAAGAGCGCCTCGGTCGGCTACGTCGAGGTGAGCGTGAACGGGAGCGCGTGGGAGCTGCTCGACTCCGGCAACACCAACTACCTTGAGGTCAACTCGGACGCGCCCCTGGTGATCGGCACCTGGCCGGGCGGCGGCGCCGACTGCTACACCAAGGGCGTGCTCGACGAGATCAGGATCTCGAGCGTGGTCCGCAGCGAGGCGTGGATGCGGGCGCAGTACCTCTCCACAAGCAACGCCTTTGTCAGCGTCAGCGCCGAGGAGCCTCGCTGTCCCTGATCCGCCTCGACCAGCAGCGCGCACAGCGCACGCTGCTGGTGCTCGCCGCCGCTCTCCTGGCGCTCTGCCCTCTCGAGGTGGGCGCCCAGCAGCAGCTCGGCGTGGCCAGCCCTGTCCTCACCCACACACCCGCGCTCGACGAAACGCTCGAGCTGCGGCTCGAGCTCGAGCTGCCAGCCGAGCCTGAGCCCTGGACACCGGCCTCGCTACCGGCGGTCAGCGCGAGCGCCGAGCACGGCCAGCGCCAAGCCACGCCGGGGGAGCCCGCGCCGCCGCCCGCGCGACCGCGCGCGCCAGTGCTCGACCCAACGCGCTGCCTGAGCCCGGAGGAGCTCGAGCGCGCCGAGCGCAATCGATCCCGCACCGCGTTTCAGGACTCGGCCATCCCCCTCGGACCCATCTTCTGGGCTTCGCGCGACCGCACCTTCATGCAGATCATGATGATCTACTGGCGCTTCCTCGGCATCGAGGAGCGTACGCGGCTGGAGCTGCTGTTCCCGCTCTACCTCTCCTACTGCGCCCCGGAGGCCGACACCCAGGTCGGCCCGCTCGGCGTCTTCGGCTGGCGCACTGACGAAGCGGGCACAGCCGGATACTGGGGCCCATACTTCTACCGCCGTGACCAGGACGAGAAGTCCGACGTGCTGTTCCCGCTGTTCTGGTGGCTGCGCGACGCCGACAGCTCCACCTTCATCCTGCTCAACACCTTCTCGCTCAAGCAGCGCGGCGAGCACGACTTCGGCTTCCTCCCCCTCTACCTCGGCTACCGCGGCGCGCGTCAGGCCTACTACGACATCACACCCGTGTTCGCGCGCTGGGGTGAGCGCGACCTCAACGCCTGGTGGACCCTGCAGACCTGGTACCGCCAGGATCGGCGCGGCTGGGAGCTGCGCTCGCTGCCCTTCTACCTCGGCGGCGAGCGCGGCGGCGCCTATCACCACCTGGTGCCGCCGCTGCTGAGCTTCTTCTGGGGCGATGACGACGAGTCCTACAAGATCGTGACCCTGTTCTATGACTTTGAGAAGCCCTCTGGATCGGACAGCGGCCTGTTGCCCTTCGCCGGCTGGGGCCACAGCGACGGCGGCCCCACCGTCTCCTCGGTGCTGATCGACGAGGCGCGCCACCTGGTCGGCGGTCCTGAGGGTCTTGGGCTAGGGATGCTCCCGGCGCGCGGCGCGGCCTTCGAATATCTGGGATCGCCGCTGCTGCTCTTTCTGCACTGGGACGACGGCCAGATCGCGCGCACTCACCTTGCCCAGTCCTGGCTGTGGCGCTCGCAGGTGGGCTACGACTTCGGCAGCGTGCCGTTCTACTTCCGCGGCCGCGACGCCCAGGGCGGCTGGTACGACGTGGCGCCGCTGCTGCTCAACGCTCACTGGGGCGACGCCGAGAGCGAGCAGCACATCGTCGGCCCCTGGTACGACCTGCGCAGCGAGGGCGAGCGCGACTTCGGTCTGCTGCCCCTGTTCGCGGCCGGCAGCGACGCGGACGGCGAATACCTGCTCACCCCCCTCGGCGGCCACTGGGGGCAACCTGACGGCGAGCACCTGCTCTGGGTCCTGCAGACCCTGGCGTGGTGGGACGCTACAGGCTGGGACGTGTGGTCGGTGCCGTTCTACTTCGGCGGCGCCAACGACGCGGGCGACGCCTACTGGCTGGTGCCGCCGCTGCTGTCGCTGCACTTCAGCCACCGCCAGCCGGGTGAGCGCGCCGCGCCCGCCGCCGACGACTACGACCTGACCCTGATCGGCCCCTACTACGGCTTCAGCGCCTTGTCCGGCTCACACCATGGCCTGCTGCCGCTGTTCGCCTTCGGCGCCTTCGCCGCCGAGCGCAGCACCCCGCTCAACTACTGGGCCATCCCGCCGCTGCTCGGCTTCCACGTCGACGACGAGCACAGCGGCTTCACCCTGGTGCTGCAGACCTACCTGCGCAACACCGAGGCTGGCTACGACTTCGGCAGCGTGCCGTTCTACTTTCGCGGGCGCGACACGACCGGCAGCTTCTACGACGTGGCGCCGCTGCTGTTCGCACGCTGGGGCGATGACAGCATCAGCCGCACGCAGATCCTGCAGACCTACTTCCAGCACGGCGCGGGAGGCTGGCAGCTGTGGTCGGTGCCGTTCTTCTTCGGCGGCCAGAGCGATGACGAGGACGATCCCTTCTACTACCAGGTGGTGCCTCTTCTGTTGCTCGCGCGCTGGGGCACCAGGGGAGAGAGCAACCTGATCGCCGGGCCGGTCTACTGGGTCGAGGATGATCGCGGCCGCGATCTGGGGGTGCTCCCTGTCTACCTCTCGGGGACCTCCTACCGGAGCGGCGGCGCGGCGAGCCCCTCACCGCTCGCTAGCGTGCTGCGCGACGAGGTGCTGGCGCCAGTGTTTGGCCCCGCGTTCGCGCGCGGCCTGATCACCGACCGCTTCCACTACTTCCTCATCCCGCCCTTCTTGACCCTGCACTTTGGCCAGAGCCTCGACGAGGACTTCACCTGGGTGGCGCAGACCTACCTGTCTCGCTCTACCGCCGGCTGGGACTTCGGCTCCATCCCCTTCTACTTCGGCGGCGCAGCGAACGATCGCGCCGATGGCAAACCCGGCGCCCACTACCACGTGGCGCCGCCGCTGCTGTTCGCCCACTGGGGTGAGGGCGACGACGACTACACCATCGCCGGCCCCTGGTACGACCTGCGCACGCGCGACGACAGCGGCCAGCTGCTGCGCGACTGGGGCCTGGTCCCGCTGGTGTTCGGCGGCGCCGACGCCAGCTGGCACTACCTGTTCGGTCCTGGCTTCGGTCAGTGGGGCGACGGCGACGAGGAGAAGCTGTGGGTGCTGCAGACCCTGCATGAGCGCACACCTCAAGGCTGGAGCGTGGCGAGCGTGCCCTTCTACTTTGGTGGCGAGGCGCTCGACGACGACGGCGAGGTCGGCGCCTTTCACCATGTGGTCCCGCCGCTGCTCGCGGCGCGCTGGGGTGACGAGACCCGCGGAGAGCACAACCTCGTCGTCGGGCCAGTGTTCAACCTCTCCTCCCCCGGCGCCCAGGACTTCGGGCTGGCGCCGCTCTACCTCGCGGGTGAGAACAGCGGCGGCGTCGATCGCCCGCTGCTGAGCCTGCTGCGCACCGGCGCGCTGCAGGACTTCTTCGGCCCGGCCCACAACCCCGCGCACTATCGGCTGGTGCCGCCGCTGCTCTACGCCCACGCTGGCGACGGCAGCTTCGAGCACACCTGGTTCTTGCAGAGCTACCTGCTGCGCGACCAGGAGGGCTATGACCTCGGCAGCATCCCCATCTACTTCCACGGCCGCCGAGGCCAGGCCGGCTACTACGACGTGGCGCCGCTGCTGCTGTTTGGCCGCTGGGGTGACGCCCTCGAGCGCAACCTCTGGATCGGCCAGACCTGGCACCACAGCGAACCGGATCGGTCGTGGCTCTGGTCGGCGCCGTTCTACTTCGGCGGCGAGGGCAGCGACGGCGGCTACTACCACCTGGTGCCGGTCGGGCTGTCGCTGTTCTACGGCAACCACACCGAGCGGTCCCACCGCGCCTTCGTGGCGCCGCCGCTGTTCATGCGCTGGGAAGATCCTGACGAGACCACCACCCTGGCCCTGCTCTGGTACCAGTCGGACGACAGGAGCGGCGGCGCCTGGTCACGCGCCCTGGTGCCGTTCTGGTTCGCGGGCGAGGATGGGTACGCGCGCTGGAGCATGCTGCTGCCGCTCTACCTCTCCTGGGCCGATGCCGCTCAGGAGACCTTCTTCCTGCTCGGCTGGTTCTCGCGGCGGTACAGTAACGGCGACTTCAGCCGCGGCTTCCTGCCCGCCTACTACGAGTCACAGGAGCGCAGCAGCTTCTTTCGCATGTACAGCCCGGCCCTCTTCCAGTGGGGTGACAGGAACGAGACCCACACCCTGATCCCGCCCCTGCTGGCCTACGCCGACAAGATCCGTGACCAGACCTTCCTGATCGCGCCTCTGGTCTGGCACAGCGCCGATCGCGAGCGCTCGGACACCGTGGTGTTCCCCTTCTACTGGAGCTTCCGCGGTCCCAGGCTCGACGCCACCGTGGTCAGCGGGTTGTGGTGGGACTTCGACTGGCACACCGAGGGCAAGCGGTTGCGCATCGCGCCGGGCTACCTCAACTGGGACGATCCCGAGGAGAGCTTCTACATCGCCGGGCCAGTGAGCTGGTCGCGCGGCCGCGGCGCGCAGGAGCAGGCCTGGTCCTTCCACCTGGTGCCAGCGCTCAGCGTCTGGTCCTACCACCCCGAGCACATCAAGTGGCGCGCCCTGATCGCCGCCTTCGGCTACGAGCGCGAGCGTGACACCGAGCAGCTGATGTTCTTCGGGGTGAAGACGGAGCCGCGACAGGTGACCGAGACATCGCCGGGCAGGTGACCGAGAGCGACGGAGAGAGGATGCACCCTATGTCCGTCCCGCGCGCGCGGTTGTGGCTGCTATCGCTCGCCAGCCCGCTGCTGTTGCTCTGCGCCTGTCCGCGGGACACCGGCTCCTGCCGCTCGGTCGGCGACTGCCGCACCAACGAGATCTGCATCGAACAGCGGTGCCGCAGGACCTGCAACGCCGACGGTGACTGCGCGCTCGACGAGTGGTGCAACAACGGCGCCTGCGTACCCGGGACACCTGCCACCGATCGAGACGCGAGCGCCGGCGGAGACTCGCTGCGCTCCGACGCGGCGCTGGCTGACTCCGCACAACCGGACTCTGCTCAACCAGACACATCGCTCCCCGACGCCGCCCGACCGGACGCCGCTCAGCCAGACACCTCGCTCCCCGACGGCGCGGGCGCGGACAGCTATGTGCCCAGCTGCGACAGTCAGTACAGGGAAGCGAGCGGCTACCTGCTGTGTGCGGAGCTGCCTGAACGCTGTCGATTCGGCGCCGTCACCAACGGGAGCTGCGCCGAGCTCTGCTCCGACTTCGGCGGCGCCTGCATCACCGCGTTCGAAGATGACGACATGGGCGTCAGCTGCGGCTTCACGCCCGAGCATCACTGTCTCACGCCGCTGGATCATCAGATCTGTGAGTGTTCCCGGGGTGGGGACACCTGGCCAGATGGCGGTGTCATCGACGTGGGGAGCTACAACGACTTCTGCGACTCCCTGTTCGGCGACCTGCCAGATTACCAGCGGTGTCACGCCACCCCCGACCAGTGCGAGTTCTACGTCAGTGAGGGGGGGACAAGCTGCAGCGAGCTCTGTGGTGTTGCTGGTCGCGCTTGTGTCGAGAGCTACAACGATGGGGCGGGTCGCTGCGAACGCAGCACCACGCTCGGCTGCAGCGGCGGCTATGCGACGTTCATCTGTATCTGCAGCACGACGCCGGGCTAGCGCAAGAACACCTCCCGGCCCAGCTCCACCATGGCCTCGTCGTCGATCACCCCCTCCACCAGCTCGTAGCCCAAAAGCGCGAACACGCGGCCACGGAAGAAGATGGGCCGCGCGTTGCCGTACCAGTCCACGCAGCTGGCCTGGCAGTTGTCCTCGAGAGCACCGGCGTCGCTGGCGGCGAGCGCACCCAGGGGGGAGAGGCCGAGGCCGGGGCTGACCCGCACGAACATCACCTCGGCCGAGCCTTGGAAGAGGTGCTGGTAGGCCTCGCCGTCGAGGCGGATGGGCAGGCCGAGCACACCGCCGCCATCGAGATCGGGCTTGAAGAAGAAGCCGTGGCTGCGGGTCTCGCCCTGGGTGGCGCCGGGGCGGGTGAGGCGGCTTACCACCAGCGGTGCCTCGTCAAGCGAGAGCGCGCTGATCAGAAGGCTCTCGCCGTCGCTGCCGGCCACCAGGGCGCCCTCTCCTAGCACCTCGATGCGGTCGACCGCGTGCGCCAGCTCGATCTGGTGCGTGGCGTGCTCGCGCGTGTAGTCGGTGACGAACACCCGACGCTCGCCGCCGTCGCCCCACCAGCCGCCGCCCGCGCCCCACAGCAGGTGATCACCGACGAAGCGGTTCTGCATGGGAGACTGGTCTGGAGCGGGCAGCGCACGATACTGCTCGATCGGAGCAGGCTCGGGCTGGGCGCCGAAGCTTTCCAGCGGCACACGCAGCAGCGCCAAGTCCCCCGACGCCACCTCGGGGTGCCACATGGCGTCGCCGTAGCCGTCGCTGCTCAGCAGCACGTTGAGGTAGCCGTCGTCCCCCTGCTTGAAGGAGAACTGGTCGATGGGCGAGCCATAGGAGCGCAGGGCCGTGACCTCGCCCTCTCCCAGCGGCAAGCGGTAGACGAAGGAGGAGGAGGAGGAGGTCGCGCGGGCGTCGTCGTCGTCATCTTCGGCCGGAGGCTGGTACCAGGGCTCGTAGCCGGGCGCGACCCAGATGTAGACCGCGTCGCGCGAGACGTAGAAGCTGCGTGCGTAGGGGCCGATCACGGCGCGGGCCGAGCAGTCGAGCTCGCGCGCCTCGAGGTCGCACTGCACCACGGTGTGCAGGGTCGGCGAGGACGTTGGTTGCACCGGCCGAACCACGTCGGTCTCGTCGAGGATCTCCTCCCAGTCGGTGATCTCGTCGCCCTGCACCCACCTGCGCATGGCCGGCAAGGTATGGCGCTCGCGCATGCCGAGCACGCCCCACTCGTCGATCAGGTAGTAGGGCATGTAGAAGATCAGCTTGCCGTCGATCAGGCGGCTGGCGTAGTTCCGTGACGAGTAGTAGTCGTTGCTGCGCACGAAGAAGGTGTCGTCGTGCTCGATGCGGCCGTCGTCGTGCAGGGTGAACAGGCCGAGCTCGGTGGCGCCCAGGTCGTAGCTGAAGCCGACCACCACGATGCGGTCGCCGTGCACCAGCAGCTCGTCGTACCAGGTGCCGCGGTTGAACCCGTCGGGGAAGGCGTCGACCTGGTAGATAGGCACCAGCACCTCGTGCTCCTCGACCGTGTGGCGCACCGCGAACAATCGGCCGCGGCGCAGGATGATGAGGAAGTCGCCGGCCGCCTTGACGATGTCACCCTCGTCGACCCCGCCCTCCTGGTTGTTGGTGATGGACTCGTCGCCGCCCGTGTCGGAGCGCGGCGCCTCGCCCATGGCCGCGTCGGCGCAGCCGAAGAAGGGCAAGCCGAGGCCGTAGAAGCGACCGCGGATGTCGAGCAGGGCGTCGACGTAGTCGTCGAAGTCCTGCCTGGATTCGAAGGGCTCGAGCGAATCGTAGGTGACCGCCTCAAGGGCCTCGAGCAGGTCGCCCTGGCCGGGACAGCCGAAGGTCAGCTGGAACAGCAGGGTCGAGATCACGACCGAGCGCAGGGGAGTGAACAATCGCAGCTTCGACTTCATCACCAGGCCTCCGACGGCTTGCCCTGGATGTCAGGGCCACGCTGCCAGCCCGAATCAGCAAGTACTGGGCCACGGCAACCGTCACGCTGATTTGCCTCGTTATTACTGTGGGTTATGGTTACAAAACCAGAAGCCCCCGCGTCGGCAGTCGGGCGATCGCGACTTCGATGTCAGATCTGCCGTGTTCAGTCGGCGGAGGGACCGTCCTCGGCCGGAGCGTCGCGAGAGCCCGCATCCAGCAGCGCTGCCGCGTCGGGCATGCCGCCGTCCGTGGCCTCGCAGCCGTAGCCCCAGTTCTGCAGCATGATGGCGAAGTCCAAGGTAGTGACGCTGCCGTTGCCGTCCAGATCTGCGGCCATATCTGGTCCGCTCTGGCCCAGGGTCGCCTCCAGCAGATCGAAGTCGGCCAGGTCCACGCAGGCGTCTCCGGTGATATCCCCTGTGACCTCGAAGCTGCCGCAGGCGCGCGACGCACCGGAGCGCGAGGCGAGCAGGACCAGCTCGACCTGGCAGTCCGCCACCACCAGGTCCTTGTGCCAGGTGAGATCGAGCGCACCGCAGCGCTGGTTGTCGTCGTCGTCCAGATAGAGGTCCAGCCAGTAATCGTGGCCCCACCTGAGCGCTTCCTCGAGCGTCACCACTGTCGTGGCGTTGACCACCGGCGTCGAGAATTCCTGCGATGGACCGGTCGAGCCGATCACCGAGAGCGCGCCGTACAGGGTCTTGCCCAGGTGGGCCGCCAGCTGCTCGACCCGCAGGTCGAGGTCACTCATCGCGGGTCCTTCGCAACCCTCGCCCATGTGATCGGCGAGCAGGCTGGTGTCGCTGAGATCGACCACGCCGTCACCGTTGAGGTCGGCCGCGGGATCGGGCTGCGCGCTGTTGAGCTGGGCGTCGAAGTACACGGCGTCTGCGCAGTCGACGCAGCCGTCGCCGTTGAGATCGGCGCCGCGCGCAGCGCCCGAGTTCGACGACGAGGTGCTCGCCCAGTCCTCCCAGCCCGAGCGCACGCAGCTCGCGCACAGCGAGGAGATCACCACCAGCGTGGGCAGAGCAGCAGCGCGTCTCATTCCAGAGAGTATAGCGCGAAGTGAAGAAGTCGCCGGCGCGCCGCCGCGGCCATTTTTCGTCTGGTCAGGCCCGACCTCGCTCGCTAACGTCCGCCCCATGAGCACACCAGATAGCACCCAGGATCTTCGCCGCACCGCCCTGTTCGAAGCCCACCAGAGATATGGTGGCAAGCTGGTCCCCTTCGCCGGCTGGGAAATGCCGGTCCAGTACGCCGACGGAATCCTGGCCGAGCACCTGCAGACCCGCGCCTCGGGCGGTCTGTTCGACGTCAGCCATATGGGTCGTTTCCTGTTCACGGGTGAGGGCGCCCACGACTTTCTGCAGCGCCTGCTGACCCAGAACATCGAGCGCTTGCGGCCCGGCCGCGCCATCTACGGGCTGATCGCCTACCCCGACGGCGGCACGGTCGACGACAGCTACCTCTACATGCTGGCCGAGCAGGCCTACATGCTGGTGGTCAACGCCGCCAACATCGACAAGGACTACGAGTACATCGAGCAGCTGCGCCAGGACGGCTGGGCGGATCGCGTGGCGATGGAGAACCGCACCGAGCCGGTCTCCATGCTGGCCCTGCAGGGACCCGCGAGCGAGGCCGTGCTGCGCGAGAAGCTCGAGGGCTTCCGGATCAAGGGCGAGCTGACCGAGCCCGGCCGCAACTCCCTGGCGGTGCTCGACTGGGACGGCGAGGAGCTGATCGTCTCGCGCACCGGCTACACCGGTGAACCGGTCTGCTTCGAGCTGTTCGTGCCGACCGGCAAGGCGGTCACGCTGTGGGACGCGCTGCTCGACAGCGACGGACGGGTCAAGCCGATCGGCCTGGGCGCGCGCGACACCCTGCGCTCCGAGGCCGGCCTGCCCCTGTACGGCGACGAGATCTCCAAGCAGATCTCGGGCCTGGCCGGCGGCCTGCACCAGCTGGCCATCCGCATGGTCGACACCCCGGCCGACTTCGTCGGGCGCGAGCAGCTGCTCGAGGAGTACCTCGGCCTGGAGGGGCCGCGCGTCCAGCGCATCCTGATGGAGGGCCGCGGCCGCGCGCCGCGCCAGGGCGACCGCGTGTTCCTGCGCGACGTGCAGATCGGCGAGGTGACCAGCGCCGCCACCGTCCCCTGCTGGAGCCGCGACGCGGCTGGCGTGCGCGGCGAGGAGACCGGCATCAGACGCGTGGGCTTCGCGCTGCTGCAGGAGGAGGTGCGCGTCGGCCTGAGCCGCGGCCACGACCGGCGCTACGGCGACACGGTCACCATCAAGCGCGTGGTGGGCGAGCGCGAGACCGAGATCGGCGCGGCCGAGATCGTGGCCGAGTTCGCCCGCGTGTCGGCCGATCGCACCGAGCTGCTGCCGGTGTTCTACCCGCCGCGTGACGAGGGCGACGCCGCCGCGAGCGGCCTCAAGCTGGCCCAGGCCATGGTCGCGGGCGCGCGCGCCAACCACCGCTGGCGCCAGGAGCGCTGCATCAACCTGATCCCCTCGGAGAACTCGCCCTCGGCCTTCGTGCGCTGGGCCTCCGAGCTCGACCCCTGCGGCCGCTACGCCGAGCACCAGCGCTCCGGCTTCGAGGAGCTCTACTACTACCAGGCCACCGACTGGATCCAGGAGGTGGAGGAGCGGCTGAACACCGAGCTGCGCGAGATCTTCGGCTGCAACAATGTGGAGCCGCGCCTGATCAGCGGCCAGATGGCCAACGAGACCGTGTTCGAGGCCCTGGTGCGCTTCAAGAGCTGGAAGCAGCGCAACGAAGATCGCAGCCTGGTGCGGCTCGGCCGGGTGTTCAACAACGACCTGGCCCTGGGCGGTCACCTCAGCTCGCAGCCCATGGGCGCGCTGTTCAACTACGTCGACGTCAACCGCGACGGTGAGGCCGCGGTCACCCACCTGCCGCTGCGCGAGGAGTACCCCTACGCCTGCGACGCCGAGGCCCTGATCGAGCTGATCGAGGCGCACAGGCCGGAGCTGATCATCTTCGGCAAGAGCATGGTGATCGAGCCCGAGCCGATCGCGGCCGCGCGCGCCGCCGTAGACCAGCTGCCGCCCGAAGAGCGGCCGATCATCATGTACGACATGGCCCACGTGCTGGGGCTGTACGGACCGCGCTTCCAGAAGCCCTTCGAGGAGGGGGCCGACATCATCACCGGCTCCACCCACAAGACCTTCTTCGGGCCCCAGCGCGGCGTGGTGCTCTCCAACCTCGACGAGAGCTTCGGCCGCCGGCGCTTCCTGCAGAGCTTCATCCACCGCTCGGCCTTCCCCGGCGCGACCAGCAACCACCACCTCGGCACCCTCCAGGGCATGCTGGCCGCGGCCTACGAGTGGAAGGCGTTTGGCGACAGCTACCAGGAGGCGATCCACCGCAACGCGCGCGCCTTCGCCACCGCCCTGGCCGACTGCGGGCTGCAGGTGCAGGGTGATCGCGCGCGCGGCTACACCCAGACCCACCAGGTGCTGATCGACGTGGGCGCGGGCAAGGCACGCGACATGGCGCGGCGCCTGGAGCAGAACAACATCGTCTGCAACTTCCAGGGGCTGCCCGGCGACACCAGCTTCCGCACCGCGCGCGGCCTGCGCCTGGGGGTGCAGGAGATGGTGCGCTTCGGCATGGAGCGCGCTGACTTCGGCGAGCTGGCCCAGCTGATGGCCGACTGCCTGCGGCGCGGCGTCGACGTGGGAGACAAGGTGTGCGCCCTGCGCGGCCGCTTCCTCGACATGCAGTACTGCTACCAGGACCTCGATCTCGGGCGCTGACGTATGAAGCAGCGCTTCGAGGTGCGCGCGCTCAACGACGCCCAGGCCGCGGTGCACGACGCCATCGCGCGCTTCCCCTTCTACCAGGCGCTGCTCGACCGCCTGCTCGACGCGCTGGCGCCCACGCCCGGGGAGCGCTACCTCGATCTCGGCTGCGGCACCGGCAACCTGCTGGCCGCGGCGCGCGACCGCGGCGCCTCGATGATCGGCGTTGACCTCTCCGCCGCCATGCTGATCGAGGCGTGGCGCAAGGGCTGCGCGCTGCTGATGGCCGACCTGCACCAGCTGCCCTTCGCGGCCGCCAGCGTCGGCGGGGTGGTGAGCGTCAACGTGCTGTGGCAGCTCGACCAACCTGACCTCTTCATCGACGAGGTGCGCAGGGTGCTGCGGCCGGGCGCGCGGCTGGT
>Ga0316201_10000467_pt1 | contig 22909 bp, 28 predicted proteins | sample CS6wburrow_MG_FD_204516 | JGI IMG/M metagenome (GOLD analysis project Ga0316201, IMG submission 204516) | Coastal sediment microbial communities from Delaware Bay, Delaware, United States - CS-6 worm burrow | ecosystem: Environmental > Aquatic > Marine > Coastal > Sediment | place: USA... | reverse complement strand
CTGCCGAACCTGCATGGACGGTATGCTCTGCGCAGATCTTAAAATGCCGGACTGCCGGGGTTGAATATTGTTTGTAAGCGCATGATCCATGAACGCAGCCCCGTCTATTCTTCCATGTGCTTTTTTCATATGCTCCTGCCTTATATTTTCAGATTGGGCCATAATCAGACTATTAGAACGCTCTCGTGGGATAAAATCTTTTGCTTCGGTCTTTAAATTTGCATTGACCATCTCCGGCTTGTGCGCCGGAACCGGAGCGAATGCGACCATCATAGGATCAGCTTTTTCTGCCAGAATCGGCACGGACGTATTCGTCAGCCCCGCCATAATCTCCGGTTTTTGAGCAGGAACAGGAGCAGAAGCGACAGACATGTCGCCCCCCTTAATCGAGAATTTTTTATCGAAAAAATCATAAACCTGCGCCAAGGTCTTGGCTTGCCCTGTTTTAGAATCATAAAACACACCGGCATTGGCCCTGGCCGCACGCGGAAACAAATCAGCCGCGGGCCTAAAAGGGTTTTGATCCATGCTTTTCAAAAAGGATGACGCACCGCCAGCCCCTAGAAAATGTGCAAAATACAGCTCGGTTGAGCCAACCTTCCCACCCCAGTGACTTTCCAAAAACTGCTTATTCTCCAAAGCAAATTCCGCGGCCATATGCGAAGCCACCTTCGGATTGTTGCGTAAATCAAGAATTTGACGTTTGGTACGGACATCACTGACCCGAAAGCGATCATCAATTTTATTGGCCATATCCCCCAGCCCGTATTTATGGCCATGATTTTTTACCATCCCCAACCATGTTTTATCGATAAATTGATACAGCCCCGCAGCTGAGCTTGTTCTGGCCTTGGCCATGGGGTTAAAAGCGCTCTCAGCCTTAGCCTGCTGAACAAGATAGGAAAAACTGACCCCTGTCTTTGTGCTGGCGTTTTCAATGGCGTTGATAACGTGGCCGGGCGCCTTGCGGGTAAGTGAGGCTAAAGTGTTGATCTGTAATGTATTCGATAAGTTACTCATGTTACAATAAAACCGTCTCTGTTCTCATTTTGGTGCAAAGCACCGCGTATGAATATGATATATGCAACCCCTGTGCCAAAAAGTGCCAAAAATGCTGATAAAAATATGAAAGGACCGATATGAGCGATTATCATCCCCCTGTACAAAACATAATGTTTCTCCTCCATGATGTGCTGGGTTTTTCTCATGAAGAGCTGGACCGCGAGACAGTAGAGGCCGTTTTGGATGAGGCCGCAAAGCTGGCCTCGGGCATTCTAGCGCCCCTGAACAAAAGCGGTGATGAACAAGGTGCCTCTCTCAATGGACAGGATGTCAAAACAGCGCAAGGCTTTAAAGAGGCGTACAAACAATATTGCGAAGGCGGCTGGAACGCGGTGCCCTTTGATCCTGAATATGGCGGTCAAGGCCTGCCCTGGGCCATTGCCTTCCCGGTACAAGAAATGTGGCAAGGGGCCAATATGTCCTTTGGCTTGTGTCCCTTGCTCAATCAAGGCGCTGTTGAAGCCATTTCTGCGCACGGAACAGACGAACAAAAGGATTATTTTCTGCCCAAACTCATCACCGGAGAGTGGACAGGCACGATGAACCTCACCGAGAGTCAAGCCGGGTCAGACCTGGGTTTGCTCAACGCCCGCGCGGAAAGGCAAGATAACGGCACATACAAAATCACAGGCCAAAAGATTTTCATCACCTATGGCGAGCATGATATGGCCGAGAACATCATCCATCTGGTTCTCGCGCGCCTGCCCGGTGCCCCGGATGATGTAAGGGGGATATCCCTATTTATCGCGCCCAAAATCCTTGAAGACGGCACACGCAACAGCCTGTCTTGTATTGGTCTGGAACATAAACTCGGTATTCACGCCTCTCCCACCTGCACCATGGATTTTGATAGTGCCACCGGCTATTTGCTCGGCAAGGAACATGAAGGGCTAAAATGTATGTTTACCATGATGAACAACGCCCGGCTTTCTGTGGGGTTGCAAGGTGTCGCGATTGCAGAACATGCCCTTCAGCATGCGCAAAACTACGCCGCTGAACGCATTCAGGGCAAATCTTTTGAAACAGGCCAGCGCGTTACGATTAAGCAACACCCGGATATTCGTCGAACACTCCTGTCCATGCGCTCTTATGTAGAGGCCGGGCGTGCTCTGACCTACGAAGCAGCGCTGGCGTTAGATGCCGCAGCCCAAGGCGACACTTGTGCCAAAGCCAAAGCTGATCTTCTCACTCCGATTGTCAAATCCTGGTGTACAGACATGGCTGTTGAGGTGGCCTCTTTGGGCTTACAAGTCCATGGTGGCATGGGCTTCATCGAGGAAACTGGCGCCGCCCAATATTACCGTGATGCTCGCATCTTGCCGATTTATGAGGGCACCAACGGCATTCAAGCACAAGACCTTGTGTTTCGAAAAGTCCTGCATGACCAAGGTGAGGCTGCATCATCCTACATCAAGAATATGCAAGGCGCTGTTGAAGAGGATATCCTTGACACCCTGAGCAAGACAACCAGTGACCTTCTAAAAAAAGGAAACGATAAAGATATGGAGGCGCTTGCTTGGGCTGCATCGCCATACCTCAAGGCTTTGGGCATCATAGCCGGGGGAGCATGGCTTGAAAAAATAGCAAAAACGGCAAAAAACAATAGCGCGCTAGAAAAAGCATTCCAGCAAGAAAAACAGGACAACGCAACATTCTACAGGCATAACATCCTGCCCCTTGCTGCCGCTCACCTGAAATCCGTATACAACAGCTAGACCTTAAAAGCGCCGACCGGTTAGCTTCTCTCTGCAATTTCCTGTCGCTCTGGTATCAAAACTATACTTTGCCTGCTCTGACAGCTTACCTTCATGTTTCATATACAACCTGGTATAGTCCTGCGCGTAACACTCACAGAATTCTTTAGGCTTTACTGTTTTCGGTATACCAAAAGTATTTTTCATGCAATTCGTGTATTTATACCCGGCGATGCCGACATCATTCCGACATTCATCACGCAAAATAAGGCGTATTTTACCGGAGGAAGCCAGTGGCCCAAGCTCATGGCGCTTATCAAGAAATCGTGCTGCCAAACATTTGCAGTCATAATACGTATACATGCTCCAAGCTTGAGCACAATCATTATAAACAAGCTGCGCCTCCTCAAGCTCAGCGTCACTATAATCAGAAAGACCTGTCTTTTTTCCACTCTCTGGCAAAGGCGTATCAGGATCACGCAAACATGTGCCGCGAATGGCATCCATAATACTCGATCTTGGCGTATCATTGCCCAAACGCATTCTGACAGACAAAAATTCAGCAGAAAGACAACGGCAATCATGCGCCATGTTTAGCGTATCGTTTTTTAAACATTGCTTAAAAAAACTCTGAGATTCATTAAATTGTCTATCTGTCGCCTTTGAAAAATCAACATCGCTTGTACTTGTAGACGTGTCTTGTGCCGCCAGAGGCGCGACACATAAAAAAAGACCTGCGACCAGAATAATATTGAGAGAGAAATGTCGTATGCCCATGGCGCTAAATCCTACAATAGTGCTGTTACCTTTGACTGAGAGGGTATTGTAGCATTTTCTGATGCGTTTGCACGAACTTATCGCTCACACCACACAGTGACGCAATATGTACGGCAATCAAGAAAAAGGAGGCTCTAGGCTTTGGCTCTCTTCCAGAAAATAAATTTGGAAGGCGAAGCTTCAGTTGCATTTTCGTTCTCAGCCTTGAGCTTTCTCATTTTTGTATCAAGCGCCTCATTTTGCTTAGACTTTTGAACCTTACTCTTGCGCGGGGGCTCTTGGCCTTGCTGTGCCTGAACCCTTCTGTTCTTTGCGCGTTGTTCGCGCTCACGAATCTCGGCACGTAATTCCTCAGCCTGCCTTTGCGAATACTGACTTGTAATCAAAATCTGCGAAGCCTGCTTCTCCCACTTATCACGCTGCTCTTTGAGATCCTCAATAATATCCTGCGCTGTATCGATTTGCTGCTCGAGCATTTTGACTTGCATGCGAAGACGCTCTTTCTCAACAGCATCCTCTACATGCGTTGACGCGACCTGTGTTGTGGGTTCCAAGGAAGATTGCTGCTGAATGCCAAAAACGCGTTCCAGCTCAGAAACATCAATGACACGGCGGCCATTCTGATCCAGCTCGTAAGACAACTTTCCACTATTCATAGCACGCTGTATTGTTGACTTGGATTTCCCCGTCAAAACAGCACCGCGCTGTGCTCCGACTTTAGCCATGGTCCCCCTCTGCTAAATCACTAGAATATAAGATAACACCTTGGTAGCACGGACAAGAAAAGCACTTCAAGATAGCGAGTCAAAACATCCACAGAAGTTTCGTCACAGCCTGTCATAAAACCATAAGAAGGCAATGTTCCCGTTCAAAACAGTCAAAAAACCTATGCCGCTTCGTCCTGTAAACGCTCATTGAGCAAATGCGTCAAATTGTTCCATTGCGACCCAGACAGCAAATGCGCATAGATAAAAGGCAACCAGCCTTTCTTACGCCATTCAAGGAAATCAGCATCCTTCATTTCAGCCAATTTTTCTTCATTGATAATTTTAAAGCCAGAGAAACTGATTCGTCTATTCCCGGCAACATTCAACTGCGCCTCTCGCTCAATCAACAAACCACTCTCAGCCAACGCCTTACTGAAGGCTAAAGTCTGCTGCGCAGCCGCATGATAAGACTTACAAAATTCCAGCGCGTTTTGTGATAGCTCACTGGCTTTGCCTTCATTGTCAAAAAATGTCTGATCACCAGATTTCTTAACAATATCCGTGTTCATATCAACGCAAAGCGTAAGCTGGTCACCTTCGGGCATTTCCGAGAAAATGAAAGGGTAGCGACGAATATAAGCGGGAATATAGCTATTGCTATTCCATTGCCCTTGAGCATCAACAAAAAGGTTTTCATTGTCACGCAAGCCCAAAATAGCAACCGGCGTCGCATTTTCATCCGGGCTAAAAGCAATGGGGTAATAATGGCATATTTGAGTCATTTCGATCAGGTTAACCGGCACGGCATTGGCTTCTTGCGTAAAACCAAAACCAAAACCCTTCTGAAGAGCCAGCCCTTTATGCTTACTGGCATCCAATGGCTCTGGATTACTGTAAAAAAGAGGCATATTCGCAGCAGGTGTTTGTGCGCCTTTTGAAGGGGAAGAGTCTTTACTATTCTTGGCCATTACAAATCCTTGTTCTTTTTCTTGGAATAATCGTTGTATATTTACCTTAATGGATAACTATCACGGGCGATGATAGGCAATAATGCTATCCTTTGGCAATGCTTTTCATAGGACCATCAGATTGTTTTAGTGTAGCGCACCCTTTATTAAAAACCTCTTTAGATAAGGCCGCTCAAAAACCATACTTTCTTCCCTTTCCATACATTTCAAAATCGTTTAGGTTCTGGGCTATCATACACAAAGCAATAAAGAGGACTTCTTATGCATATTGGAATGGTTGGTACAGGTTATGTCGGTCTGGTTTCCGGGACTTGCTTCGCAGAGTTCGGCCATAGCGTTGTTTGCGCCGACAAAGATGCCAATAAAATCGAGAGCCTGAGAAAAGGTGAAATCCCGATTTACGAGCCCGGGCTAGAAGATCTCCTAAAGCGTCAGATCGAAAGCGGCCGGATTACTTTCACGACGGATATCAGCGATGCTGTCAAAGATTCACAAGCCGTTTTTATTGCTGTGGGAACCCCGTCACGACGATTTTGCCGGGATGCAGACCTATCCTATGTTCATGACGCCGCCCGCGAAATAGCAAAGAACATGAATGGCTATACCGTTGTGGTCAATAAATCGACCGTGCCGGTGGGAACAGGCCGTGAAGTCGAGCACATCATGCGCGAAACACGCCCAGATGCGGATTTTGATATCGCATCCAACCCTGAATTCTTGCGCGAAGGAGCCGCAATTGATGACTTCATGCGCCCCGACCGAGTCGTCGTCGGCACATCCTCGGAGCGCGCACAAAACGTCATGCGCGAAGTATATCGCCCACTTTACCTGAATGAGACGCCTATTCTTTTCACAAAGAGGGAAACAGCGGAAGTCATCAAATATGCTGCCAATGCATTTCTGGCCACCAAAATCACCTTCATCAATGAAATCGCCGATTTATGCGAACAAGTCGGGGCAGACGTTCAGCAAGTCTCCAAGGGAATCGGCCTAGACAAGCGCGTGGGAGATAAATTCCTGCATGCAGGTCCAGGCTATGGAGGATCCTGCTTCCCTAAAGATACGCTGGCTCTGACCCGCGCCGGACAAAAATATACAGCCCCACAGCGTATTGTCGAAACGGTTGTATCCGTCAACGAAGACCGCAAGGCACGCATGGCTGATAAAATCATTGCCGCTTGTGGCGGCGATGTGCGCGGCAAAACAATTGGTATCCTTGGCGTCGCCTTTAAACCCAACACAGACGACATGCGCGACGCGCCGGCGCTCACCATCATTCCTGTCCTCCAGCAAGCAGGGGCCAAGATCAAGGCTTACGACCCCGAATCCATGGGAGAGGCAAAAAAGCTGATCGATAACGTCACATGGTGCGAAAACGCATATGACGTGGCCGAAAACGCCGATGCTCTGGCACTGGTCACCGAATGGAACGAGTTCCGGGCACTGGATATGGACCGTATCGGCGAAGTGCTCGGGAGAAAAACCATCGTGGATCTGCGCAATATCTACAAAGTCTCCGAAATGGAAGACAAAGGATTCCATTATGTCTCAATAGGACGGCGCGAAGTCAATCCGAAAGAGGCATCTGGACAACTCAAGGCGACAGCTTAAGTGTCCGAAAAACTCCTAACCCACCGTCCCGCACTGTGCAATATCGTGCGCCGTATCGCAATTGCGGGCGGAGAGCTTTGCCTTGATTACTTTGACGAGGCTGGTTATGCCGGAGCGCAAACAAAAGCCGACGGCTCCCCGGTCACACTGGCCGACCAAAAAGTCGAAGAACTCATCATCGCCAAACTACATGAAATTCTTCCTCATATCCCTGTCATTGCAGAAGAATCCTGCGCCGCCGGACATGAAACTGATCTATCAGTAGCGGAATATTTCTGGCTTATCGATCCGCTCGATGGAACAAAAGAATTCATTGACGGAAGCAGCGACTACACCGTCAATATTGCCCTCATACACAAAGATGCCCCGGTTCTAGGCATCATTTATGCCCCAGCATTAGGAGAATTATACGCCGGGTACATCACGCAAGATGGAATGACCAAAGCCTTCCGCTGGTTTGAGGACACAGGCAAAGAAAAAGACATCCATGTTCGAAAAAGCCCGGCTGAAGGCCTAACCGTCATTTCCAGCCGAACACACGCCAACACACCAAAACTGGAACAATTCTTGAGCCACTATAAAGTCTCCAAGATTTTAAAACGCGGAAGCTCCCTGAAACTCTGCGCGGTCGCTTCGGGCAAGGCGGATATGTACCCGCGCCTTGGTCCAACATGTGAATGGGATACTGCAGCTGGCGATGCCATATTACGCGCATGTGGCGGCGGCGTAAGGGACTTGCAAGGAAACCTCTTTACCTATGGCAGAAAGGGTCCAAAATTCCTGAACCCCTCTTTTTTTGCGGCCTCCCTTGAGCTCGACCTGCCAGAAACGCAGGGCCAATAGCCATTGTAGCTTGGCAATCACACGGTCCAGAATCTTAAAATCATCACCATTAAGATTTGCGTATTTTTCTAAAAAAGGAAAGAATACGCGCTTATAGCAGGATTTTTCTGACAATGACCATTCTCATAAGCCTGTTATACGCACCAACATGCAAAACTATATTTTTTCATCAAAGCCCTGTATGCTTTATATGTAATAATCATTGAAGTGACGATAACAACGTAAAGAGAATGCAATGCGGTCCCCGATCCTTTTTTTAGCTCTTTTGATTTTGAGCTTTGGCAGCATAGATAGTGCCAATGCACAACTTTCAAAGTCAGACGAGCAATCACGCACGGAAACGGAAAACCCGATCTTTGATCATCTTGAACCATTAACGGCCGAAGGCCTTAAAAACCTGATGTTTCCGCAAACGCTAAACGGCTGCGCGCGCTGGGCTGCCTTTGTGTACGCCACGAGCGAACAATACGCCGCAGGGCAAACAGACAATCAAGTCTCCCCCATGAAAATGTTGACCTCCATAAAAAATGAAGTCCATGAACAGGTCCGTACAAAAGGGCTAAGCCAGACAAAGATAGACAACATAAAATCTTATAATGCCTGTATCAAAGAGGCAGAAAGAGACTCGAAAACAAAACAAAAGCCTTGCATCAATACAAATGAGGTTGTGTTAGGAACATTGAGCGCCATTGCCAAAAAGACTTCACAAACAAGTACCATAAAAAAATTCGGCAATAAAAAGATCAACACACAAGGCACCGTGATGGAGAGAATTGAAAACCCGGTCGAGTTTATTATTGGCCGCCTGTATCAAACTGCACAAAAACAGTCTTTGGATGAAACAATAAATGCTGGCGCCGCCATCAGTCTGGGATGTATTACCCGCGTACGATAGACACCGCTTGGCCCACGCCGCGCAGTGAGGACAGAAATTTGCATATTCTTATGATATGCGCTATAACGCGTTCCATAAGCGGGTAATATATAATAATACAGCACTACTAGTGGCGTATAACAGGACCATCCAAGGGGTAGAAAAATGTCTAAAAAAACATTCATGGCAGGCACACTCGCCGCAGTATTAGCGACATCGGGCGGTGCCGCCGCAAACCCGGCACACGATACACTCGCCTTACTTGATCAAGGCGATACAACGACTCTTCACAAAAACAACATCCTTGCGCAAGACAAGAAAAAGCCGGAATGGATGAAAAATATTAAAATCAATAATGCTAGAAAAAGAAAAACACTGGAAGACTACTCTGATAGCATGCATGCTTTAACACAAAAGGATCCAAGCGCAAACTATGTGTTCGTTATGACGTCGAAGGGAAAAAAAGCATTCATGAATGAAGTCGCACCCTATGTCGTCGAGTTAGCAAAAAGAGGACATATGGTTATGGCCTTTTTTAATATGGACAATAAAACGGCAGCGTATGAAGATGCCACAACCGTAATCCATAGAAATTTCCGTTCCTTTGTTCCAGCAAAGGATGACGCGCAACTTAGATTTGCTCTTGAAGAGATGCTTAAAGAAGAAGCGGAAGGTCGCGAATCAGTTGCAGGAAAAGGAAAACCTGTCGCGAACACCGGTTTTTTGGAACCTGAAGGCGTAATTTAATATTTTCTCTATAATAAAAAAAGGTTACCGCAAATAAATCCGACTAGTCCGACCACGGCTATTGACCACCAGTGACAACGCATCACCGGAGCCAAATCCTGCCAGCGCCTTTTGAACATCCTTGACCGCTTTAATTTCCTTGCCGTTGATCTCCAGCAAAACATCACCGGAGCGCACCACACGTGCGGCACGGCTTCCTCGCGGCGCATCATAGACGATCACGCCCTCTTCAACGCCCGTCTCCAGACCCATCTCAAGCACAACAGCCGGGTTGATCTGCCCGATCTTTGCCCCACTCAAAGGATGCTGTCCTTTGAGAACAATTTCATTGCGTGGCGGCTCGTCCGGCGGTGCCATTGCCTTGAATTCATATATCAACCGCTCTTCTTTTCTCATAACTTCAACGCGCGCCGTACTTCCGACCGGAATGGTCGCCATACGAAATTTCATTTCAGCCGGATCACGAATTTTACGCCCGTTCATAGACAAAATAACATCGCCCACAGCCAATCCATCCGGCCCCGTGACATCTTTTCTACGCGGCGTTATTGTCTTTGCTCGGCGCAAAGGGCTCGACATATGCAACCCCGCCACCAAAACGCCGTAGGGCGCTTCCAAGGCCAGTGATTCGGCAATTTCAGAAGTAACTTTTTGCGTCGTAATTCCCAGCCATGGACGGATCACCGTGGCCCTACCGTCTTGTGTTTTGTTCTTCTCCGCTGCGACAACACTGGCCACCATCTCGGACGGAATCGCAAAACCCAGCCCCATGGAGCCACCGCTGCGCGAATAAATCGCCGTATTAATGCCAACCACGCGCCCGTCCAGCGCCACCAGCGGCCCGCCGGAATTTCCTGGATTAATCGCGGCATCCGTCTGGATAAAGAAGTTAAAATCATTGATATCCAGTGTCGAGCGCCCCTGCGCCGAGACAATCCCGCTGGTCACCGTTTGCCCGACCCCGAACGGATTACCAATTGCCAACACCAGATCACCAACTTCTATGGCTTCACTAGACTTTAGCGTCACAAAGGGCAGCGTTTCTTCTACATCTTGCATGCGCAACAATGCCAGATCCGAAGCCTCATCAACCAAAGCAATATTGCTTTCAAACACGCGCCCGTCCGCCAAAACCACGGAAACCTCCTCGGCCCCCTTAATCACGTGCGCATTGGTCACAACCAGCCCGTTACCATCCAAAATCACACCAGAACCCAGCGCACTTTCCATGTATTTGCGCATCGGGCTGCCAAACAAATCACCGCCGAAAAACTGCCGGAAGAACGGGTCGCTCATAAACGGATTTCGAAAACCCACCGCCACACTGCGCTTGGTGTAGATATTGACCACAGCAGGAGAGACTTTCTTTACCAAAGGCGCAAAAGACATCTGGATTTGCTGTCGGCTCTCAGGAATCACCGCCTCGTCCGCCCACACCTTATGTTGGGAAGACAAGAAACCAAGCAGCACTAGAACAGTAAGAAAAATTCTGTTAAGCATGGTGAAAATCTAAAAGGGAATAAAAAAAATATCAAGACCATGAATACACCAGAACACATCCGCTCGCATAAAAACAAACCGCTGGTTTGTCTGACGGCCTATACAACGCCCATGGCCAAAATTCTGGATAAGCACTGTGATGTCCTTCTGGTCGGGGATTCCGTTGGCACCGTTCTCTATGGCATGGAAAACACGCTCGGCGTGACGCTGGAGATGATGATAGAACATGGCAAGGCCGTCATGCGAAGCCAGCCATCGGCTTGTGTCATTGTCGATATGCCCTATGGCACTTACGAGGACTCACCGGATCAGGCCCTTAAAAACGCGACCCTCATTTTAAAAGAAACCAGCTGCGCCGGAGTCAAACTCGAAGGCGGAGTTGAGATGGCCAAAACCATTGCTCATCTGATCGGGAGCAACATCCCCGTCATGGGCCACATTGGCCTGCAACCGCAATCCGTCGTCATCGAAGGCGGGTACAAAATCAAGGGACGCACCAATGCCGAAATTTCGAAACTTCTGGACGATGCGAAGGCCGTTGAAGAGGCTGGGGCCTTTTCTGTTGTCATAGAGGGCACGATTGAGAATGTCGCGCGTAACATTACAGAAATCCTAAACATCCCGACCATTGGCATAGGCGCTTCCAGTGCTTGTGATGGGCAAATCCTTGTCACGCATGATATGCTAGGATTGATCACCGACCATGTCCCCAAATTCGTTAAAAAATACGCTGACCTCGCCACGGAGATTGACAAAGCTGTAGAGAATTACGCGCAAGACGTTAATAGCAGAGCCTTCCCGGAGGAAAAGCACATATACAAAGGACAATCCTGATGCAAATTGCCCGGTCTTATAAAGAGCTTCAAAAAATAAGAGCAGCACTCAAAGGGCGTTTAGCCTACGTCCCAACTATGGGTGCCCTGCATAAAGGACATTTATCGCTTATCAAGGTCGCAAAGAATAATGCCTCCAACGTCGCGCTGAGTATCTTTGTGAACCCCACGCAGTTCGCCCCGCATGAAGATTTCGACAGCTACCCGCGAGAAATAGATAATGATCTTACAAAACTGGAAGCCGCAGGCGTTGATCTGATTTATATCCCGGAAATCAAAGACATCTATCCTGATGGTCCGCAAGCCGATATCAAGACCGGAGACGCCGCGCTAAGCCTTGAAAGCGATTTCCGCCCACATTTCTTTGGCGGCGTGCTCAGCGTCGTCTATCGCCTTTTCGATCAAATGAAACCTGATATTGCCATTTTCGGTGAAAAGGACTTCCAACAGCTTCAGGTCATCACAGAAATGGTTAAAGAAAAAAATCTGCCCATTGAAATTATTGGCGCACCTATCGTGCGCGATGACCATGGGCTAGCGCTATCTTCACGCAATGCCTATCTATCCCCGGAAGAGCTGGGCGTTGCGCGCACCCTGAATGAGGCCCTGTTTATCGCCGCAGAAAAAATCAACGCTGGCGTAAGCTCTCAAGACGCCATAGAGGAAGTCGAAAAGGAGCTACTGGCCGTAGGCTTTGATAAAATCGATTACATTGCCAAACGCTGGAATCGTCTGCTCGCGGCCGCCTACCTTGGTAAAACGCGTTTGATTGATAATGTCGCCCTAAAATAAAAAACGGCCCACATAAACGCAGGCCGTTTCTCAAAATTACATATCAGCGATTTTAACCCGCAGCAGCCACGTTCTCCGGCTCATCGGCATATTCATCATTGAATTGGACAGGACCAGAATCCTGACCTTTTGCATCTGGATCGCGATCAACCAGCTCGATAATCGCCATAGGCGCGGCATCTCCGTAACGGAAGCCCGCTTTGAGAACGCGCGTATAACCACCCGGGCGATTCTCATAGCGCTCAGCCAAGACATCAAAAATCTTTTTCGCCTGCGCCTCATCGCGCATCTTTGAAATCACCTGACGACGTTTGGCCACAGCCGTTTCAGGATTAGCCGCCGCCTGTTTACCTAGCGTAATCAGCTTCTCAACAAAGGGTTTCAACTCTTTGGCTTTGGGCAGCGTGGTCTTGATCTGCTCATGCTTCACCAAAGACGCTGCCATATTGGCCAGCATGGCCTTGCGGTGTGACGTGGTCCGGTTCAATTTGCGTTGTTTAATCCGGTGTTTCATTGCTTTTCTTCCTTTTCGTCGTCTGCGGCGTTCGCGTTTTTATGTCTCATACGAAAACCATACTCAAACCATCTGCCACTAGCCTTACTCAAGACCGTTTTTCAAATGGCGCGGGCACCATGCCCTGAACGCTACCAATGCTTTAGAGCAAACAGCGTTTTCGTTTGGACGCTCTAAAACTGTTGATCATCAACCTTCTTGGCCAAATCCTCAATATTCTCAGGCGGCCAGCCTTCGACCTGCATGCCAAGATGCAGACCCATGCCGGTGAGCACTTCCTTGATCTCGTTCAAAGATTTCCGGCCAAAGTTTGGCGTACGCAGCATGTCGCCTTCGCTCTTTTGAACCAGATCGCCAATGTAGACGATGTTGTCGTTCTTGAGACAATTCGCACTTCGCACAGACAGCTCCAACTCTTCGACTTTCTTGAGCAGATTCTTGTTGAACGGCAAGGATTCGGCTTCTTCTTTTTCTTTTTCTTCCTTGGGCTCATCGAAGTTCACAAACACCTGAAGCTGGTCTTGCATGATGCGCGCTGCAAAAGCCACCGCATCTTCCGGGGTAATTACACCGTTGGTTTCCACAGACAAAGTCAGTTTATCGTAATCTGTAATCTGACCCACGCGGGTGTCAGTTACTTCATACGTCACTTTACGCACGGGTGAGAACACGCTATCGATCGGAATAAGCCCCACAGGCGCTTCTTCTGGACGATTTTGTGAGGCCGGGCAATACCCTTTACCTGTATCAACCGTCATTTCCATGGACAGCTTCGCGCCTTTATCCAGCGTACAAATAATCAGGTCCGGATTCATGATTTCAATATCGGCACCTGCTTCGATCTGCGCTGCTGTAACCTCGCAAGGCCCTTCAGCGGACAAGCGCATTTTCTTCGGCCCTTCCGCATGCATGCGCACACCCAAAGCCTTCAGGTTCAGGATAATGTTGGTGACATCCTCACGCACACCCTCGACAGATGAAAACTCGTGCAACACACCATCGATCTGCACAGCCGTCACAGCGGCCCCTTGCAAAGACGACAACAAAATACGGCGCAAGGCATTGCCAAGGGTCAAACCAAAACCACGCTCAAGCGGTTCAGCAACTACGATCCCTGTATTGGGTTTTTCGCTTCCTTCAACGTCAAGTTTTGTGGGCTTAATCAGCTCTAACCAGTTTTTCTGTATCATTTTGTTCTTTCCTTTTCACTTCACCCGGCTCTTAACCGGTCTCTTGTTACTGTTACCGGTGATCGGTAATGGTGTGTCGGCAAAATCGTAACGATCACCATAAATCGATCACCATATACCACTACACACGGCGGCGTTTTGGCGGACGACATCCATTATGCGGAATTGGCGTAATGTCTTTGATCGACTTGATCGTAAAGCCAATGGCCTGTAAAGCCCGCAACGCAGACTCGCGCCCCGAGCCTGGTCCTTTTACGCGCACTTCCAGTTCTTTCATACCGTGATCTTGTGCCTTACGGCCAGCATCCTCAGCAGCCATCTGCGCGGCATACGGCGTAGATTTACGTGAGCCTTTAAAGCCCATCATCCCCGCAGAGGACCAGGACACAACATTACCTTGCGCATCACTTATCGTAACCAAAGTATTGTTAAATGTTGAATTCACGTGGACAACGCCAGACGCGATATTCTTTTTCTCTTTTTTCTTTGCTTTAGGTTTAGCCATCTTTTAGTCCCCTATTTCTTCTTGCCGGCAATTGGTTTCGCCGGACCTTTGCGCGTACGGGCATTCGTGATGGTCCGCTGACCACGCACAGGAAGACCGTTCCGATGGCGCAAACCACGGTAACATTTCATATCCATCAAACGTTTGATGTTCATGGAGACTTCACGACGCAGATCACCTTCGATCTTATAGTCGCCGTTATCAATCTCACCACGGATAGCGTTCAGTGTATCATCATCCGCCTGACCCATACGGGTCTGGGTATCGATACCGAGATTTTTACAGATTTTAAAAGCTGTTGTGCGCCCAATGCCGTGAACATATGTCAAAGCAATTGGAATACGCTTGTTGTCGGGGACATTGACCCCTGCAATACGTGCCATGTTTTTTCCTTTCATATTTCTCGGAAAAGCTGCCTTTTCCATCCAAACCGTCATCGGCTCCGCGCGCTAAGCTTCCACCGTCCGGTTTGTAAACCATTTCTCTTGATAAAAGCCCGTGAACCCTTGCATCAACAGCAATAAACGCACGAATCCATCATGAGAATTCCGCATTATATGAATTTATACGACACCGTCAACTTTTATTTTGTAAAAAGAAATCAGGCCGCCTCAGAAACACCCAAAATGCTCTCGATGCATTCTGAAACCGCATCAATTTCTTGCATCCCGTCAACATGACGCAACACATTGTACGATTCATAATAAGGTAAAATCGGTGCCGTCTGCACGCGGTAGACCTCAAGACGGTTTTTCAAAACCTCCTCATTGTCATCACTGCGCGCCGCGTCTGTCTCGGCAGCGCGTCCTTTGATCCGCGCCAGCAAAGCACTCTCATCGACATCCAGCACCAAAACATGGTCAATTTTGCGGCCCATATGCTTGAGCATTTCATCCAGCACCTGCGCCTGCGCGACCGTACGTGGAAAACCATCGAGAATAAACCCACGCTCACATTCCGGCTCAGCGATACAAATCCCGATCAAATCAATAATCGTAGTATCCGACACAAGCTCTCCAGCTTCGATGGTTGCTTTGATCGTACGCCCCAACTCACTTCCACTTTGCACTTCTGCACGCAGCATATCCCCCGTCGAAAGTTGCTTTATACGATATTTCTCTTGAATGCGCTGGGCTTGTGTACCCTTCCCGGCACCGGGCGGTCCAAAGATAATAATATTCATAAATTAAGTTCTCCTTATTCTCTCCTAACGGCGTCTTCCACTGCCGCGTAATCTTTGCTTTTTAATCAAACCTTCATACTGATGCGCAATCAAATGGGAATGGATCTGGGCCACCGTATCCATCGTCACACTCACCACAATCAAAAGACTGGTTCCGCCAAAATAAAAAGGCATCTGGTACTGCGCGATCAAAAGTTCCGGCAAAAGGCAAATAAACACCAGATAAAGCGCACCAACGGCAGTAATGCGCGTCAGAACATGATCAAAGTAATCTGCCGTATTTTTACCCGGGCGAATACCTGGAACAAAACCGCCATATTTACGCAGCATCTCCGCATTTTCTTCCGGATTAAAAACAATTGCGGTATAGAAAAAGCAGAAAAACGCAATCAACACCCCATAAAGGATCATGTAAACAGGCTGTCCGTGTTGCAAATACCGCGTAAAATCAGCCCAGAAATCCCCACCGCTCACACCGGAAAAACCGACAACCGTCAAAGGGAGAAGCAAAAGAGCCGAGGCAAAAATAGGTGGAATAACGCCAGCTGTATTGAGCTTCAACGGAATATGATTGCTTTCTCCAGCCATAAGCTGATTCCCAACCTGACGCTTGGGATATTGAACAATCACACGGCGCTGTGCGCGCTCGACATAAACGATCAAAGCAATCACGCCAATCACCATCGCAACAAGCAGCAACAATTCTGCGCCGCTGAATGATCCCTGACGGCTAAGCTCCAGTGTTGATCCAATCGCCCGCGGAAGTTCGGCAACAATCCCGGCAAAAATAATGAGAGAAATACCATTGCCCACACCGCGCGCTGTGATTTGTTCCCCCAGCCACATCAGAAACACTGTTCCGCCCACAATGGTAATCACGGTTGAAAGGCGGAAGAACAGTCCTGGATCAATCACAGCAGGCCCTGTCGTGCCCTGCATGGCCTCTAGCCCTACGGCCAGACCGTAAGCCTGAACAGAGGCCAAAAGAACGGTTAAATAGCGCGTATACTGGTTAATCTTAACCCGCCCCGTTTCTCCTTCTTTTTTCATCTCTTCCAGCTTTTTCGACATAGCTGTCGCCAACTGCATGATAATAGAGGCCGAGATATAGGGCATAATGTTCAAAGCAAAAATCGTCATCCGCTGGAGCGCACCACCGGAAAACATGTTGAACATGTCGAGAATACCACCACCTTTTTGGGAAAAAATCTCATTCCAGACAAAAGGATCAATACCAGGAACAGGGATGTATGTCCCCAAACGGTAAACCAACAAAGCGCCGACAACAAAAAGAAGCCTTTGCTTCAGTTCCGTTGCCTTGGCCAAAGCCCCCCAATTTGCGTTCTTCGCAAGCTGTTCCACAGCAGACGTCATACTCTAAAACCCTTCATAAGATAAACCATTAAAGACAGAGTCATAAAGAAAATGGCCGGGACAAACAAGAGGAGAAATAAAAAAGGGCCGAAGAAATACAAGCCCTTTTAAAATATAAGAAAAAAGTTCTTGGATCAGAGGAAACAAGACAGCATAAAAGTGCGCAGCTATATGGAGACCATATCGCTACCAGTTTCGGCACTTACTGGCCACAAGCTTGTATTCATAGGGCGTATCAATTTTAGCTTGCCGTGAGCCAAGAACCTTAAAAATTTTATCATCAAAGCGGCTCATATGCTCACGGATAAAGCCAACAATTCTATCCTTCTCACTCTCCACATAGCCTGCTGGCATTGCCCGCGCTACGGGGATTCTCTTGGCAATACGCTTGAGCTCCGCACGATAGCGCGGTGTATATTCCATGTGAAACTTTTTCAAAGTCTTTATATGCAGCTTTTCATGCTTCAGAACTTGCCTGTATTCACAACTTCCCTTTTTGTAATCACTCGCAACAAACATAACCGGCTTGGTATAGAATTTTGCCGTAACTTTTGTCACCTTCACACATTTCAGACCACTGCTAAGTGTGCTCACCAAATATTGCACTTTTAACCGTGTTCCAATTTCACCGCCAGCCATACCCAAAATGCGTGAGCGCGGGTCTGTGTGGCCTGTTTGTGAAAACGTCAGGTCTGCAGAAGAAAAGTTACGAAAATATTTTAGTTGCGTAGAATAAGCCTTGAGGGTGGTATTCGGCGCATGAGGGGGGCACCGCTCAGCTTGCGCTTGTGAAGATGTCAAAACAACCAAATTCAAAAGGAAAAAACTCAGAACAAGCCGAAAGCATTTAAATTTCATACTGCAACCCAATCAATTAAACCGCCAAGAAGTCTAACCCCATGACTAAACTATGTCAAATAAACAAAGCTCCGCAAAAGACAGCGGAGCTTATCTTTATCCCGTGATAAGGATAACTTATTTCTGAGCTTTTTCACCACGTTTTTTTACAGGCGCTGGTGTTTTTTCAATCAATTCGACCTTGCCTCCTGCTTTTTCAACGGCTTCTTTCGCTGACTTGGAGGCTTTTGTAAGCTTCAAACTCACTTTAGACTTAAGTTCACCCTCACCCAAAAGCTTAATCCCATCACGCTTTTGACGAACAACGCCGGCTTCAACCAAAGCATCTTCATCAATAACCTTCTTGGCATCAATTTTCTTAGCATCAATCGCCTCTTGCAGCTTACCAACATTCAACTCTGACAAATTGGTCGCAAATTGTGTATTACGAAATCCAATTTTAGGCAGACGTTGGTAAAGTGGCATCTGGCCACCCTCAAAACCTTTAATCGCTACCCCGGAACGAGATTTCTGACCTTTTTGACCTACGCCACAAGTTTTACCTTTGCCAGACCCGATACCGCGCCCAACACGCGTACGATCTTTTTTTGATCCGGCCTGTGGTTTTAATTCATTCAGTTTCATAGCCTTTGTCCTCTTAAATCCCTAAGCCGCGTCTTCTACCTTCACAAGGTGACTGACTTTGTTAATCATTCCACGCACCGAAGGCGTATCTTCCAACTCGCGCGTACGGTGCATTTTATTCAGCCCCAAGCCAATCAGAGTCTGACGCTGATCTGGTTTACGACCAATCGGTGAGCCTATTTGCGTCACACGCACTGTTTTTCCAGACGGTTTCTTCGCAGGCGTTTTGGCTTTCTTTGCGGCCTCTTTTTTTACCGGTGCGGCCTTCTTTGCGCCAGCCTCTTTTTTCGGTGCCTTGGGTTTTGCAGCCGCTTTCTTAGGCGCAGCCTTCTTTGCCGGCGCCTTTGCTTTTTCCGTCTTCTTTGCTTCTGTTTTCTTTGCCGGCGCTTTCTTTGCGCCTTTTTTCTCTTCTTCAGCCATAACGAAATTCCTTATTCTTTAACCTTCAAGTCAAATATCGCTTAATTACTCGTCGCCCACTTCACCAGCAGCCGTATCACGACCAGATACGATCTCGGCGACTTTTTTATTTCGGCGCGCCGCCACATGACGCGGGCTTTGCATATTTTCAAGCGCTGCAAAAGTTGCATTGACCATGCTGTACGGGTTGTTCGAACCAATCGCTTTGGCCACAACATCCTGCACTCCCAGCGCTTCAAATACGGCGCGCATCGGACCACCGGCAATAATCCCTGTCCCTTGCGGCGCAGAACGCAAGAAAACTTTCCCTGCCCCCTGACGACCATGCACATCATGGTGCAGCGTCCGCCCTTCACGAAGCGGCACACGGATCATCTTGCGCTTGGCTTGATCTGTAGCCTTTTTAATCGCCTCAGGCACCTCTTTGGCTTTACCGTGCCCATAACCAACACGGCCTTTCCCGTCTCCAACGATGACAAGAGCAGCAAACCCGAAACGGCGCCCCCCTTTTACAACCTTGGCCACACGGTTGATACCAACAAGGCGCTCAACCAGTTCCGGTTCTTCCTGTTGTCTTTCTGCTTGATGTCCACGAGCCATTTCAAATGCTTCCTTCTTTAAAACCTAATTCTAAAAGTTCAATCCACCTTCGCGTGCGCCTTCTGCCAAGGCTTTCACACGACCATGGTAAATGTAACATCCACGGTCAAACACAACCTCTTTAACACCGGCCTTCTTCGCGCGCGCCGCCAGCAACTTGCCGACTTCCTGCGCCGCATCCTGATTTGCACCGGTTTTAAGCTTTTCCTTCAACTCTTTATCCAAAGTCGAAGCAGAGGCCAATGTCGCGCCCTTCAAGTCATCAATCACTTGCGCATAAATTTGCTTACCGGAACGGTAAACAGACAAACGAGGACGAATCGCACGGGCACCAACGCGATCAATATTAACACGGCGAATCTTGTTACGCGTCCGGTAGGATCGACGTTGTGGTGCTGTGGTTTTAACAGATGCTGCTTTTGCCATCGTTTTATATCCTTATTTCTTCTTACCTTCTTTGCGAACAACATATTCATCCGCATAGCGAATACCTTTACCCTTATATGGCTCCGGCTTTTTATATGAACGGATTTCTGCGGCCACCTGGCCGACACGTTGTTTATCAATACCGCTAATCGAAATCCCGGTTTGCTTTTCAACTTCCACTTTGATCCCTTCAGGAACTGTGTAGCGCACTTCATGCGAGAAACCCAAAGATAGAACCAAAACCTTACCTTGAAGATTTGCACGATAACCAACACCATGAATTTCAAGCTTCTTGGTATAGCCTTCACTAACACCAATAACAATGTTGTTCACCAGTGTCCGCATCGTTGGCCAGATCTGACGCGCTTCACGTGTTTCGGCCTTGGGCGACAAACGAACAAGCTTTGTTGTTTTACCATCGTCATTCGCGACATCTTCCAGTGCAGCATCCACATCGCCATGAATACTCAAGCTCAACTCACCAAGCTTGCCTTTGGCTTTTAAATCTTGACCATCGATCTGCACATCTACCCCTTCAGGGATTGTGACCGGATTTTTACCAATTCGTGACATTGTTCTTCGTCCTTCAATAAAACCTTTAATATATGCCTAGAATACCTGGCACAAAACCTCACCACCGATATTGGCTGCGCGGGCTTTGTGATCTGCCATCACACCTTGCGGTGTCGAGACAATCAAAATGCCCAGACCATTGTAAAAACGTGGCATTGTTTTCACACCTTTATAAACACGGCGCCCAGGCTTGGATATCCGGTCGATCTGACGGATAACACCCTGCCCTTCCGTATACTTCAATTGAATCTGAAGGAACTTCTTATTGCCATCACGTGCTTCAACTTTAAAGCCACGGACAAACCCTTCATCTTGCAAAACACCACAAACATTCTCGCGCAAACGGGAATATGGGCATTCAATAATTTCTTTACCAGCCTGCTGCCCGTTACGGATGCGGGTCAACATATCGCCGAGGGGATCACTCATTGTCATGGGTCTAATCCTCCCTTTCTTACCAGCTTGACTTTGTCACGCCCGGCAACTCACCACGAGAGGCCAGGTCCCGCAACGCAATGCGGGAAAGATTAAATTTACGGTAGTAGCTACGCGGACGCCCGGACAGAGCACAACGGTTCCGCACACGCGTCTTGGAAGAGTTGCGTGGCATTTCCGCGAGCTTCAGCACAGCTTGAAAACGCTCTTCTGCAGGAACGCTTTGATCTTTAATGATCGCCTTGAGTGCAGCACGCTTCGCAGCATAGCTTTTCACCAACTTCCTGCGCTTTTTATCTCTTTCGACCATAGAGACTTTTGCCATTGTCTATCTCTTTCCTTGTTTTTTAAAAACGTTACGCACTTTAATTCTTAAACGGGAATTTAAGGCCCCGTAGCAATTCTTTTGCCTCTTCATCCGTCTTAGCCGACGTACAAACCACAATATCCATACCGCGGATCTGATCGACCTTGTCATAGTCAATTTCCGGGAAAATAATATGCTCTGTAACACCAAGCGCATAATTTCCACGCCCATCAAAACTCTTACCATTCAAACCACGAAAGTCACGCACCCGTGGCAACGCAATGGTGATCAGGCGATCCATAAATTCGTACATCTGCTCACGACGCAAAGTTACCTTCGTCCCAATAGCCTGCCCCTCGCGAATTTTAAAAGACGCGTTGGATTTACGTGCCTTGTTCACCAAAGGCTTCTGACCGGCAATCAAGCTAAGATCATTCACCGCATTTTCCATGTGTTTGCGATCTTGTGTCGCTTCGCCCACACCCATATTGATTACAATTTTCTCAATATACGGACGTTGATGCGGATTCTTGTAGCCGAACTTCTTATCCAAAGCCGGTACAACTTCTTTTTCATACAGTTCTTTATAGCGCGGTTGTCCCATTTTCTCTTCTCGCTCTTCTTATTAGCCTATTGTCTCGCCTGATTTTCTAGCGACACGGACTTTCTTGCCGTCTTTCAGCGTCTTATACCCTACGCGCGTTGCATCACCAGATTTAGGATCAGCAACCGCCACATTAGAAATATGAATTGGCAATTCCTTCTTCTGAATGCCTCCGGGTGAAACCTGCGTCGGCTTCTCGTGCTTGGTCACAATATTCACGCCTTGTACGATCACACGTGATTTCTCCGTCAAAACCTTGAGCACTTCACCTTTCGTGCCCTTATCTTTTCCGGTCAAAACGACGACTTGATCGCCTTTTTTAATCTTGAGTTTTGGCTGTGTCATTATTAGAGCACCTCCGATGCCAAGGATATAATTTTCATGTAGCCACCAGCCCGCAGCTCACGGGTCACGGGACCAAAAATACGAGTACCGATAGGCTCACCATTGTTACTGATCAGAACGCAAGCGTTCGTATCAAAACGAATCTTTTCGCCATATTTGCGCTGCAAACCAAACCTGGAGCGCACAATCACAGCACGGCGAACATCACCTTTTTTCACGCGGCCCCTAGGAATTGCTTCCTTAACGGACACAACAACAACATCACCGATATTGGCCGTGCGGCGGTGTGAGCCACCCAAGACCTTGATACACTGGACCTCACGAGCTCCAGAGTTATCAGCAACATTCATCCGGGATTGCATCTGTATCATTGTTTATGAATCCTTCTTGTCTGTCTTTTTGGCTTTTGTTGCTTTTGCAGCCGGCTTCTTGGCCGGCGCCTTTTTCTCAGCTTTCTTGGCTGTTTCCTTTTTCGCCGCAGGCTTCTTTGCCGGGGCCTTTTTCTCTTCGTCTTTTTTCGCCACCGGTTTTTTCGTTGCCGCT
>Ga0316201_10000466_pt1 | contig 22912 bp, 24 predicted proteins | sample CS6wburrow_MG_FD_204516 | JGI IMG/M metagenome (GOLD analysis project Ga0316201, IMG submission 204516) | Coastal sediment microbial communities from Delaware Bay, Delaware, United States - CS-6 worm burrow | ecosystem: Environmental > Aquatic > Marine > Coastal > Sediment | place: USA... | reverse complement strand
TGACGCGATCAATATCGGCGGTGTCAATGCCGGTGCCATCCACAGCACCCTTGATGGCAGCGGCGCCGAGCTGAGTTGCGGTGGCACCGCTCAGCACTCCTTGAAATGCGCCGATTGGCGTACGTTTGGCGGCAACGATTACGACAGCATCTGAACTCATTTTGCTTTGCTCCAGCCTTTGTGGGGGTTGATGAGGGCGCCGCTACTGTCCTGCAATTTGCGGCGTCGCGCAATACTACAAATATGCTAGCCGGGCGAGGTTTCCGCGTCCTCATCATCCAGTAAGTCCGGCTCGCCAAGCACCGCGAGAATGCGTTGGCGTGCGGCTTCTGCGAGGCCGCGGCTCGTCTCGAAATCGGGATCGCCGGGGGCAATGGCTGGCAGGATATCGATGGTCAGCGGGCCATATCGTGGCAGGAATCGACCGGCAGGCAGCATATGGCGCGACCCGCCGATCGAAATCGGGACGACCGGCATATCGCCCTTGATGGCGGCCACAAAGGCGCCGGGCCGGAAACGGCCCACTCCGGGTTCCTTGCGAAAGGTCCCTTCCGGGAAAAAGCCCAGCGATTCGCCGTCCAGTGCGGCCTTGACGATCTGCCGGGCGTCGCGAGTGCTACCCTTGATATCGGTGCGTTCGACGAATTTCGAGCCGGAACGCCGCAGCAGAAAATGTGCCGGAGCAAAGTTCCGCATTTCGCCTTTGATCACAAAATTGAATCGCCAGGGCAGGTATCCTTTGAGCAGCGGTCCGTCGAGGTAGCTGGCGTGGTTGGCGACGACAATGCAGTTATCAGTCGGGAGGTTGTCCATGCCGCGCACCTGGACATCGATCCGGGGCAGGACGAAGACCATTTTGGAGGCCCAGGTCACCAGTTTCTGGCGTCTTTCGCTGGACGGCACGATCAGAACGACGAGCAGCGAGAACAGAACTGACAGGCCGAAGGACAGCCAGGCAAACAGTCCCCAGGCTGCGCTTTTGCTACGTGTGACCCAGTTCACCTTATGTCAACGCCTTCTCTAATGTGTGACAGCGGTCACGCCGGACCCCAGGGTTCCTCAGCATACTCATAAACCTTGCAAAATCCGTCGCTTGGCGATGAAAGTGACCGGGTATGCTACCAGCAGGACGCAACGGTTGGCATAGGCAATTTCAACGCGACAAAGGAATGTGCGACTAAGGAAGATGGACGTTTATGGCCAGTAGCAACAAACAAAGCAAGCCAGAGTCGAAAAAAGTGATGCGCTCGGAAGAGCTCGTAGACCGCTTTCTCGATGCTATCTGGATGGAACGTGGTCTGTCGAAGAACACGCTTGGCGCCTATCGTGCTGATCTCATGACGTTGGGCCGCGGCCTGTCTGAGAACGAGAAGTCCATCGAACAGGCCGACAAGGCCGACCTGCTGGATTTCATTGCCAAGCGCGTCGAGTCGGGCGCGAAGCCGCGTTCGACGGCACGCCAGCTGTCGAGCTTCCGTCGCTTCTTCCGTTACATCATGCGCGAAGGCATGCGCGATACAGACCCGACCGCAGAGATCGAGATGCCGCGAATCGGCCGCTCGTTACCCAAGACGTTGTCCGAAGACGAAGTGGATGCATTGCTGAATGCGCCCAACACGGACGAGCCACTCGGCCATCGCGACCGCGCCATGCTCGAGTTGCTGTATGCAACGGGGCTCAGGGTTTCAGAGCTCATCAACCTCAAGCAATCGCAGATCAACTTTAACCAGGGCGTCCTGCGCATCGTCGGTAAAGGCGACCGCGAACGTCTTATTCCGCTCGGCGAAGAATCGCAGCGCTGGCTCAAGGATTTCATCAACGGCCCGCGCATGGAGATCCTGCTCGAGCGTCAGACCGACTACCTGTTCCCGACACGACGCGGCGATCGCATGACCCGCCAGGCGTTCTGGCACATCATCAAGCGCTACGCCGAAAAAGCCGGCGTCCGCCAGAAGATGTCGCCGCATAGCCTGCGCCACGCGTTTGCCACGCACCTGCTGAATCGCGGTGCCGACCTGCGTGTTGTACAGATGTTGCTGGGTCACAGTGACCTCTCGACGACGCAGATCTACACTCACGTCGCACGTGAGCGTCTCAAGGACCTGCACGGCGAACACCACCCGCGCGGATAATCGCCCCGCGGGATTGCTCCCGGGTGAAATATTCAGTGCAACAAAACACCCGCTTTGTGGGTCTGTTTGTTAAACTTGCCGCGCTTCGCACACGGGTTAACCAATGAAACGAATCTCAGACACTCTCTCAGGGCTGCTGGCAGCCACCTCAATTCTCTTGCTGGCAACGTCAGTTGTCGCGGCCGATGTTGATGCACAGCTCGCCGAGGCGCGTGCCAAAGTCAGCGCGGCAATCGACTTCGTCGATCCGCAGGACGTTAATACAAGCCCGGTGGAAGGCTGGTACACCATACAAAAGGGCGCATTCCTTGCTTATGTGTCAGCGGACGGCCGTCACCTTATCCAGGGCGATCTTTATGATCTCGAAAATAGGGTGAACCTGAGCGAACTAAGCCGAAGCGATGCCCGTCGTGAACTGGTGGGTGGTCTCGAAGACAATGAAACCATCATGTTCGCGCCCGCCGAGGTCAAGCATTCGGTCACCGTATTTACGGACGTTGACTGCACGTATTGTCGCAAGCTGCACGCCGAGATTAACGATTATATGAACCTCGGTATCGCGGTTCGCTATGTGCTGTACCCACGTAACGGTCCGGCGTCGGGTGCATGGAGCACGTCGGAGAACGTTCTGTGTGCGAGCGATCGCGGCCGCGCCCTGACGGCGGCCAAGTTGGGCCAGACATTCGAGACATCGAAATGTGATACCTCCATGCTGACGCGCCACTACACGCTCGGACAGGATGTTGGCCTTAACGGTACGCCCGCGATCGTTCTCGAAGACGGCACGCTGATCGGTGGGTATTTGCCGGCGGCGACGCTCAACGCACGCCTGAACAGCGCTACCGAGTAGCGTTATTCAGGACGTCGAGCGCCGCAGCTCGTGTACGTGCACGCCGTTATTCCTGCCACGGTCCTCAAAGTACTTTTCTAACGCGAACTTACCGCTGTGGAATGCGATCTCGTCCCAGGGGATTTCGTCCTCGCTGAATAACGCGCTTTCAAGCGTCTCTTCCCCGACACCGTAGTCGCCGACCAGCTTCCCTGTATAGAAGAGATGGACCTGGCCAGCGTCGACGACATCGACCAACGCAAACAGGTGACCCAGTTCGACCGTTGCGAGTGCTTCTTCGAGTGTTTCCCTGGCCGCGCCTCCAGCGACCGTCTCTCCCAGCTCCATGAAGCCCGCCGGAACCGTCCAGTACCCGTAACGCGGTTCGATGGCTCGTTTGCAGAGCAAGACCTTGCCATCGCGCTCGGCAACACAACCGACGACCACGAGAGGGTTCCGATAGTGCACCAGATCGCATTTGTCGCAAATGGCGCGCTCGCGATTGTCATCCTTTGGAATGCGGTAGCTCACCGTGCCACCGCAGCTGGAACAGAATTTCATGTATTTGTCCGAGGTCGTTGGTGCCGGGATTTGAAAATGAACCTCCGATCCCCTGCGGGAACCGAATTTTGCATTTCGCCCGGCGTGTAAGGCACAGCAGTTTACAACAAGTAAGCGCAGGGGTTTCAATCACGCTTGCGGAGAGAATTCATGTCCGCTCCGGCAAAAACCATGTGTGCCTCGACCGATGCCAGCGGGGTTGGCGGCTCTCGGAAGCAGCAATCTCGACTGTCCTGATGCTAGGATCGCGTTGGTGCGGCCGCACGCAACCTCGACTGCCAAAGGACAGATCTTGAAATATCGCCCGGAAATTGACGGCCTGCGGGCCCTTGCTGTTGTTCCAGTCATCTTGTTTCATGCCGGCATCGAGACGTTCAGCGGGGGCTATGTCGGGGTTGATGTCTTCTTTGTCATCAGTGGTTATCTGATTACCACGATCATCATCAATGAGATGGATGAGGGCAGATTCCGGCTCGCCAATTTTTATGAACGGCGAGCGCGGCGAATTCTTCCGGCCCTGTTCCTCGTAATGATCGTCTGCATACCACTTGCGTGGATGTGGCTGATGCCACGGGATATGAAGGACTTCTCCCAGAGCCTCATTGCGGTTTCGATGTTCCTGTCCAACGTCCTGTTCTGGGATGAAAGCGGGTATTTCGACACGGCGGCTGAGCTCAAGCCGTTGCTCCACACGTGGAGCCTGGCCGTCGAAGAGCAGTACTACATCCTGTACCCCTTGTTCCTGATGCTTTGCTGGCGTATCGGCAGGCACTCGATACTGGCCGTGCTTGCTATCGTGTTCGTACTGAGCCTGGCCGCGGCCCACTGGAACGCCTACAACGACCCTGCGTTTGCCTTCTATCTTCTGCCCACGCGGGGATGGGAGCTTCTGATCGGCGTGTTCGCCGCCTTCTACCTGCAGAAGAATGAGGCGCCGTTGTCGGTTCATGGCAGGCAGGCAGGCAGCGCGGTCGGGCTCGCGCTTATTCTGTACGCAATATTTGCCTACGACAGCCAGACACCGTTTCCCAGTCTGTACGCCCTCGCGCCCACCGTCGGTACCGTGCTGATCATTCTGCTTGCCGTTGAGGGCACATTTATCAAGCGGCTGTTGTCGGCGAAGGTGATCGTCGGCGTGGGTCTGATTTCCTACAGCGCGTATCTCTGGCACCATCCGCTGCTTGCATTTGCACGGTATCGAAGCGAGACCGAGCCGTCCTTCTGGTTGATGCTTGCGCTGTGCGCACTTACCTTTCCGCTCGCTTACCTGACCTGGCGCTACGTCGAAAATCCGTTTCGGCGGCGGACTGTGTTTTCGCGTGAGCGGCTGTTTACGGTGAGTGCCGTCTTCGCTGTCGCGTTCATCGCCGTTGGTGCCTGGGGAAACCACACAGACGGATTTGAACCGCAGGTTACGAATGACTTTGCGCCAGTCGCCGCGACCGATGCGGCACCCGATATGATGCTGGTCGGCGACTCCCACGGGGATCACCTGTTCTTTGGTCTGGCAACATTGCTCGGATCACGTATCAGCAACGATACGTCGCCCGGGTGTATTCCGTTTTTCAATGTCGACCGGTACGACAGCCGTTTCGCTCCGGGCCGATGCGTGCGGCTCATGGAAGACACGCTTGAGCGTTTTATCGAAGATGATGCGAAGACGACGATCATTCTGTCCACGATGGGGCCGGTGTACCTGGACAACACACCGTTCCGGGGCAAGGAGCCCGAGCGTGTCGAAGGGCAAAACGTCGTCCTGACAAACGATCCCGGCGTCAGCGATCGATGGCTGATATTCGAAAAAGGCATGCGCGACACACTCGCGCGGCTCACGTCGGTAGCGGGTAAGCAGGTTGTCTTCGTTATCGATGTTCCGGAACTCGGTGTCGAAGAACGATACTGCGATGTCACCGGAAAATCGGTACAGGTGTTCGGGAAACTCTTGCAGGTCAGGAGCCCGAACTATGAGCAGTGCCGAATTCCGCGCGGTGAGTTCGACGACCGGGTGCAGAGATATCACGGACTGGTTCGCGATGTGGTGGACGATTTCCCCGGCGTGAGGGTGCTCGACCCGACCGCTTTGTTCTGCGATGCAGATTACTGCTACGGATATGAGGGGCAGCACCGCCTGTACAGTGACACGGATCACCTGTCGGAGTACGGTTCCTATATCGTGGCCCGGCAGATCACCGAGCTGCTGAATAAGCGCTAGTGCCACGTCGAGGCTATTGGTGCCGGGAGGGGGAATCGAACCCCCACTTCCTTTCGGAAACCGGATTTTGAATCCGGCGCGTCTACCAGTTCCGCCATCCCGGCCTGTCTCGAGGGCGCACAGTATATGCGGGGATTCGTCGCCTTGCGACCCTTTCGGCCCCATAGGCATCTAAGATGGCAGATATGAGCAAATTTGCTGACATCGATATTGATTCGGGGATCGTCAAGCGAGCCGCAGCGGGTGACGCACGGGCGCACGAGATCATCTATCGCGCTTTTTCAGCGCCGGTGTACTCGATCTGCCTGAGGTTCACGAAAGTACCCGCCCACGCTGAGGACCTGGTCCAGGAGACGTTCATCGAGATCATGCGCTCGATTGCGAAGTTCCGGGGTGAGGCGGCTCTCGGCAGCTGGATCCGGCGAATCGCGGTCACGAAGGCACTGATGTTCCTGCGATCGGCCTGGACGAAACGCGGGCAGATGCTGACGGATGACTGGCATGACGTGACCGAAGGCGATGCCCTGAGTCACGGCGTCTCGCGCCATCCGGACGATGCGCTTGACCTGGATGCCGCGCTGGCGAGCCTCTCCGATGTCAGCCGCACCGTGGTCTGGCTACACGATGTCGAAGGGTTTACGCACAAGGAGATCGCCGGGTTCATGGGCAAAACAGAAAGTTTCTCCAAGTCGCAGCTGTCACGGGCCTACCAACGCCTGCGACCGATGCTCGAAGTGCAGGAAGACGGCAAGCAGCCTGAGGGCGCTGCCATCAGCTATTAAATGAAAGTTATCACGACAGGAGTTACCGGCAATGTCAGGTAACAAAAAGGACGACGAGATGATTTGCGCGCTCACCGCGGAAGAACATGCCGCACTGCAGACGGGACTTAATGCGCTCCCCGACACGATGCCACCGCGCGTCGTATGGCAGCGTATTCGCGAGCAGGCAGAGGCTGAAGGCCTGATCGCTGCAAAAGACACGCGCAGACGTTCCGTGTGGTACATGGGCGCTGGTCTTGCTGCGGCCGCACTGGTCGCTGCCGTGATGCTGCCCATGCTGCTGCAGAACAGCGTGGAGTCTTTGCCGACCGTGCCGGAAAACGTCGGCACCATCGCGCCGGTGCCACTGAATACACTGCAAACCCTGATGACCGAATCGCGCGATCTCGAGAGCAACCTGCGGGCGTTGCCGGATGCGCCGCGCGTGCAGCGCGCGAGCACGCTGGCCACGATCTCGGATATCGAAGACCGGATTGCGGCGATCGACTACCAGTTGAATGACCCTGGGGTGCAGATGTCACCTGAGGACACCGAGCTTTTCTGGCGCGAGCGCGTCAGGCTAATGAAATCGCTGCTGCAGTTGCGCTATGCGCAGGCGCAACGGGCGGCATTCTAGACAGGAGTAGGACCCAATGAAGATGTGGAAAGTGATACTGCCGGTAGCAGCGGTGCTGTTATTCGCAGGGCAAGCCGCTGCGCAGACGGACGATGAGGCGCGCGAGCATGCGATGGAGGCCAGGGAGGCCGAAATGGAGCAGAAGCTTCGCGCTGCTGAGGCGCGCATGGCGGAAGCGGCACGTGAAATCGCCGAGATCACCAAGGAGCGCCTGCCACGCATCGCGCAAATAGAACAGCGCTTCGCGTTTGCCAGCAAACCACGACTGGGCGTGACCATTGAGTCTTCATCAGAGGCCGGGCCGGTCGAAGGCGTCACCATTCTTGGTATTTCACCGGGCAGTGCTGCAAGTGATGCCGGCCTGCGTTCGGGCGACATTCTGACCGCGGTTAACGATGAAAGCCTGAGTGCCGAGAGCTGCAAGGCAGCCAATATGCGGCTGCTCGATTTCATGGAGGCTGTTGAGGAAGGCGATATGCTGACCGTCGAGTACCTTCGTGATGGCAAGGTCGGTTCGGTTGAAATCGAACCGCGCATCGTTGACGACAGTGCGATTGCCTGGATCAGCAAGGGCGGGCCCGATTTTGTCATGCCGGAAATGCCGGTTGCCCCCGAGATGGTGGAGCGCTTCAAAATGGAATTTGGATTTCCGTTTGCGGGCAGCGGACTGGGTGAGCTTGAACTCGTGGAACTCAATGAAGGGCTGGGTCGATACTTTGGTACCGATTCGGGCCTTCTTGTTGTTGCCGCCCCGGAGTCTGACGCGTTCGACCTGCGAGATGGTGATGTCATCCAGAGTATCGACGGTCGCAAGCCGAAAGATGTGCGCCATGCCATGCGCATCCTGGCGTCATACCAGGCTGGCGAGAAACTGGAGCTCGGCATTATGCGTGACAAGAAGAAAGTCACCATCGACGTAGAGATTCCGGCCGATCAGCACGGCAAATTGCACCGCGAGTACGATATCGAGGTTAAGCCGGCACCATCCCCCTAGCGGCTGCCTGGATTCGCCACCTGCTGCAGGTGGCAACCCCATGGGCGCGTATGGCTGGTACCATGCGCGCCCATGCTAATTTCAGACTTCGATTATGAGCTCCCCCAGGAGCTGATTGCGCGCTACCCGGCCGAGGATCGACGTGGCAGTCGCCTGCTGTCCGTTGGTGCCGGTGTCGAGGATCTCGGCTTCGCTGACTTGCCGTCGCTGCTGAGTCCCGGGGACCTGCTGGTCTTCAATGACACGCGTGTGATCAAGGCGCGACTTAACGGTCGCAAAGAGACAGGCGGCAAGGCCGAAGTGCTTGTTGAACGTATTGAGAGCGAATGCGTCGCGTTGGCGCATGTGCGCGCCAGCAAGTCACCAAAGCCCGGCAGTCGCCTGCTGTTTGATGGCGGTGCTGAGGCGGTTGTGGCCGGTCGCGAGGACGACCTGTTTCTCCTGGAGTTCTCTGTTGAGCTGCTGCCGTACCTCGATGCCCATGGCGATGTACCGTTGCCGCCATACCTTGATCGGGCAGCGGACGACACCGATATCTTGCGCTACCAGACGGTCTATGCGAATGACCCTGGCGCGGTCGCCGCACCAACTGCCGGCCTGCATTTTGATGAGGCCATGCTGGCGGAAACGCGGGCCGCGGGCGTGAACCACGCACACGTCACCCTGCATGTCGGTGCCGGCACGTTCCAGTCTCTGCGCGAAGAACATATCGAGGAAAACCGCCTGCACAGTGAGCGCGTCGAGGTGACGCAGAGCTGCTGCGATGCCGTGGCCAGTACGCGTGCCGCCGGAGGACGGGTCATCGCGGTCGGGACGACCTCAGTCCGCGCGCTGGAGTGCGCTTCCGCCAGCGGCACCTTGCAGCCGTTTTCTGGTGAGACCGACATGTTCATACTGCCGGGCTACGAGTTTCGATCGGTAGACGCCATGCTGACCAACTTTCACCTGCCACAATCGTCTTTGCTGATGCTGGTCGCTGCATTTGCGGGCAAGGACCGCATCCTCGCGGCATACAACCACGCCGTGCGTGAGAAGTACCGCTTCTTCAGTTACGGTGACGCCATGTTTCTCACCCCGGCCGGATCATCATGAAACTGACTGTTACCAGGACGTCGGGCGCCGCGAGAACGGGCGCGCTGGAATTTCGCCGTGGCAAGGTGCAGACGCCGGCGTTCATGCCCGTGGGGACCTACGGCACTGTAAAAAGCGTAACGCCTGAAGAAGTGGCGGCGGACGGCGCCGAAATCATCCTGGGCAATACGTTCCACCTGATGTTGCGCCCGGGCACTGACGTGATTCGCAAACATGGGGGCCTGCACGAGTTCATGAACTGGCAGGGTCCGATCCTCACTGACTCGGGTGGCTTCCAGGTGTTTTCGCTGGCGGCCATGCGCAAGCTCTCGGAGGAGGGCGTGCGGTTCCAGTCACCGGTTAACGGCGACGTCGTCATGCTGACACCCGAGAAATCGATGGAGGTGCAGCACGATCTCAACGCCGACGTCACCATGATTTTTGACGAGTGCACGCCGTTCCCGGCGACGCACCAGGAGGCGCGCAAGTCGATGGCCCTGTCATTGCGCTGGGCGGCGCGCAGTCGGCAGCGATTCGATGAACTGAAGAACGAGGAGCCAGACCGCGGTGAAGCGCTGTTCGGCATCGTGCAGGGCGGTATGTATGACGACCTTCGTATTGAGTCGTTGCAGGGCCTGGCCGAAATCGGGTTCGACGGTTATGCCATCGGCGGATTGGCTGTGGGTGAGCCGGAAACGGAGCGCCTCGCCGTGCTCGAAGGGCTCGTGCCCAATATGCCCGACAATGCGCCTCGTTACCTGATGGGTGTGGGTACGCCCGTCGATATAGCCGAGGGCGTGCTGCGCGGCGTTGATATGTTCGATTGTGTGATTCCGACGCGGCACGCACGCAACGGCCAGTTGTTCACAACCAGGGGTAATGTGAAGTTCCGGCACGCCCGCTACCGGGATGACACCTCCTCCCCGGACCCGGATTGCAGCTGCTACACCTGCCAAAATTACAGCCTGTCGTACCTGCGGCACCTGGTTAAATGTGGGGAAATCCTGGGGCCACGCCTGGCGACGATTCATAATCTTCATTATTATCAGAGACTTATGTCTGATATTCGTGAGGCGATTGCAACGGACTCGCTCGCGGAGTTCACCACCAGGCTGCGCGAGACCTATGCAAAATAGCGTGAATTCGGGGCTTCCGGCTTGCCTTCGCTGAAGTCGCCCCCAACTCCAGCGCTTGTGCCATAATACCGCGCTGTTTTTTGGGGATATCAAATGGATTTCTTTATTCAGGACGCATACGCGCAAGGCGCGCAACAAGGCGACTCGACCAGCTTCATCATCATGATGGTTCTGATGTTCGCCGCTTTTTACTTCCTTCTCATTCGCCCGCAGCAGAAAAAGCAAAAGCAGCACAATGAGCTTGTTGCCGGACTGCAGGTTGGCGACGAAGTGCTGACGGCCGGTGGCATCCTCGGCAAGATCACTGGTGTGAGCGACCACTACGCGGTTATCGCAATCAGCGACAACACTGAGATCAAGATTCAGAAAGTCAGTGTCTCGATGGTTGTTCCGAAAGGTACGTACGACGAAGCATGAACAAATTTCCCCTGTGGCTTAACGCGCTGGTTCTCGCCATTCTCCTGGCGGGCTGCCTGTTTGCGCTGCCCAACATTTATGGCAGCGTCGATGCAGTGCAGGTCGCCGATAACGATGGCCTGGCTTACGATGAGCTGCGGCTCGAAGAGTTTGTGCGCACTGTCGAAAACGCCGGCGTGACGCCCGAAGCGGCCTATCTGCAGGACGGGCGAGCCGTGCTGCGCTTCCATTCCACGGAAGAGCAGGAAGCCGCGGGTGAACGCCTCCGGACGGCCTACGAACGCGAAGCAAATATCGCTGCGACGCTGGCGCCGAAGCTGCCGAAGTGGGTTCGTGATCTCGGCCTCAAACCGATGAGTCTGGGTCTCGACCTGCGGGGCGGTGTGTACGTCCTGCTCGAAGTCGACATGGAAACAGCAATCGACAGCCGTATGGTGGGCTATCAACAGGGCTTCGATGAGCGCCTTCGCGACGCGAAGATCCGTCATCGAGTCGACCTGAATGGCAAGACCATCAATATACGACTGACCGGCGCAGACGATGTCGAAGCCGCGCGCGCTGTCATTCGGCGCATGGATCAGGACGTCCTTATCAGCGATGGTGCGGACGGCAAATCGCTGGTCGTGCGCATGAGTGAGGCACAGATCCAGGCGCGACAGGATTTTGCGATCGAGCAGAACATCACGACGTTGCGCAATCGCGTCAACGAGTTGGGTGTTGCTGAGCCGCTGGTGCAGCGTCAGGGTGCGGACCGAATCGTCATTCAGCTCCCCGGTGTTCAGGACCCCAACAAGATCAAGGGCATTCTGTCGGCGACAGCGACCGTCGAATTTCGACTCGTCGACCAGTCAGGTGGCGAGCCGGGCTCTCGTCGTTACCAGGGGCGCGGCACGGAGGCTGCCCAGTTGCTTAAGCGGAGCGTGATTGCTTCAGGCGACCAGATCATCGATGCGAGCGCCGGCTACGCTGAAGGTCAGCCGCAGGTCAATATCACACTCGACTCGGCAGGCGGCGAGAACATGCTGCGCACGACCATGGAGAATGTCGGTAAACCCATGTCGACGGTGTTTATTGAGACTCGCCGCGAAGCGATCCCGGGTCAGCCCGGTGAGTTCCGCAAGGTCGTAAGGCAGGAGATCATCAGCACAGCCACGATCCAGGGCGTCTTCAAGGACCGCTTCCGGATTACCGGCCTGAGTCCGGGTGAGGCGGCTGATCTGGCGCTGCTGCTGCGCGCAGGTGCCCTGGCGGCGCCGGTTTATATTGTGGACGAGCGCACCGTTGGGCCGACGCTTGGTCAGGACAACATCGATCGCGGCTTCAATGCCATCAAAATCGGCTTCCTAGCCGTTATCATCTTCATGGCAATCTATTACCGCGCGTTTGGCCTGGTCGCCAACGTCGCGCTGTTGTCGAATGTCGTATTCATAGTGGCCATGCTGTCGATACTGGGGGCGTCGCTGACGCTGCCGGGTATCGCGGGTATCGTGCTGACCGTCGGTATGGCGGTCGATGCCAACGTCCTTATCTTTGAGCGAATACGCGAGGAACTTGCGGCTGATGCATCACCGCAGGCGGCGATAAACTCGGGTTATGAGAAGGCGCTGTCATCGATTACCGATGCCAACGTAACCACGCTCATCGCCGCGGTCGTGCTGTTCTCCATCGGTACAGGGCCCATCAAGGGCTTCGCAATAACACTGTTGCTCGGCATTATCACTTCAATGTTTACAGCGATCATTGGCACGCGCACGATCGTCAACCTGGTGTTCGGCGGGCGTAAGCTGCAGTCGTTACCGGTCTAGGAAGCACCATGCAAATTATCAGCAAGAAAACTCACATCGACTTTCTGAGTCCGTTTCGACGCAAAGTCGCGGTGGTGCTGTCGTTGTTTTTTGTCATCGTGTCGCTTGCCTCGTTGGCAACGCGCGGGCTTGATTTTGGTATCGACTTCACGGGCGGCATTCTGCTCGAGGTCGGCTATGAACAGGCGGCGGATCTTGAAGCGATTCGTGGCAACCTGGCGGATGCCGGTTTTGTCGACGCCCAGGTGCAGCTGTTCGGCCGCGACACGGATGTGCTCGTGCGCCTGCCGCCACAACCCGAAGACAGTGCTACGCAGGTACGTGATGCGCTGCAGGCCACACTGGAGGCCGGTGGTCAGAAGATTGACCTGCGACGCATGGAAACGGTCAGCGCCCAGGTCGGTAGCGAACTCGCGGAGCGGGGTGCGCTTGCGATGGTGGTCGCACTGCTGCTGATTTTCGTCTACGTCATGATTCGCTTTCAGTGGAAGTTCTCGGCAGGCGCCGTTGCGGCCCTGGCGCACGACGCGATTGTCACGGTGGGTTTCTTCTCGATTTTCCAGCTGCCTTTTGACCTGACTGTTGTTGCAGCCGTACTCGCGGTTATCGGTTACTCGCTTAACGACACGGTCGTTGCGTTCGACCGCATTCGTGAAAATTTCTTTGCATTGCGGGGCGTGTCGGCGGAAGACGCGATGAATACCTCGATCAACGAGATGCTGGCGCGTACATTGATTACGGGCCTTACAACGCTCCTCGTGCTGATCGCGCTGCTCGTGCTTGGCGGCGAGTCGATCGCGCCGTTCTCGATTGCGCTGATCGTGGGCATTATTATCGGTACCTACTCGTCGATCTACACGGCGAGCGCGACGGCGCTGATGCTCAAAGTCAGTCCGCAGGATCTGCTCGAGCCGATCAAGCACCCCGAACTGATTGACGATCTCCCGTAAGCGACGCCTAGTTCAAAATGGCCTTGATCTCGCGCGCGCAGAGTTTCGCGAGGCCCGAGTAGATTTTCGGGGTGCCACAGAGAATGTGGCCTGATTCGCGGTAGTTTTCGCTGCCATCGAGTCCGCTGACGATACCGCCGGCTTCACGGATGATGAGCGAGCCGGCTGCCATGTCCCAGGGCTTCAGTCCGTATTCCCAGAACCCGTCGAGTCGTCCGGCAGCGACGTAACACAGGTCGAGTGCGGCGGCGCCGGGGCGTCGTACGCCGGCCGTGTTCTTTACGACCTTGCCGAGCATTTCGAGGTACGGGCCCATGTCGTAGTCCGTCTGGCGGAACGGGAAGCCCGTACCGATCAATGCAAACTCCATTTCTTTGCGCCCGCTGACTCGGATCTTGCGGTCGTCCAGTGTGGCGCCTTCTCCGCGGGCTGCAGCGAAGAGCTCCTGGCGCATCGGGTCGTAGACGGCCGCGGCCTCCATTCGACCTTTGACCTGTACACCGATCGATACACAGAATTGCGGGAAACCGTGCAGATAGTTGGTCGTACCATCGAGCGGATCGATGATCCAGACGGTGTCGGATTCGCCCTGGGCACCGGATTCCTCGGCGAGGATCGCGTGGTCGGGGTAGTGGTTCTTGATGACTTCGATGACGGCTTCTTCTGCCGCCCGGTCGGCGTCACTGACGAAATCGTTGTGTCCCTTCTTCTCGACTTTCAGTTTGCCGAGCTTGTTGAGATGTCTGATAAGGATGGCGCCGCCACGGCGTGCTGCCATCACGGCCACATTTTGTAATGCGTTCATGAAACGATTCCGTCAATGTAAAAGAACAGCGCACCCGGTGTGTCCGGGCCGCGAGGACGGTAGAATACCCGACTTTCCCAGCGGTGTCCCATAGCAATGTCCCTTGTCCATGACTATTAGAATTGTCCTTGTAGGAACCACGCACCCCGGCAATATCGGGGCTGTTGCGCGCGCCATGAAGAATATGGGGCTCAGCGACCTTGCCCTCGTGAACCCGAAGCACTTTCCTCATGATGAGGCCACGGCCCGGGCCTCAGGGGCCTCGGATATCCTCGACAGCGCCATGGTCGTCGAGACGCTGGCGGAGGCGTTGACCGATTGTGTCTACGTGGCGGGCGCCAGCGCGCGTTCGCGGACCATCAACTGGCCCAGCATGGGACCACGTGACTGCGCCGAACGCATGATTCAGGAGAGTGGTAACGGCAAGGTCGCCGCTGTCTTCGGGCCAGAAAAGACCGGTCTGCATAATGACGACCTGGACCTTTGTCACACGCTGCTGACGATTCCAACGGATCCGGGCTTCAGTTCACTGAACCTGGCTATGGCGGTACAGGTGCTCACCTACGAGCTGCGGGTCGCCAGCATGCTCGATGCGGGCCCTGGCTTCGACGTCGAAGCGCCGCCGGCAACCGGTGAGGAGATGGAGCATTTCTATACGCATCTGGAGCGCGTACTGACGGAAATCGAATTCCTGGACCCCGATAATCCGCGGCACCTGATGCGACGCATGCGTCGTTTGTTTATTCGTGCCCGGCCCGACAAGAATGAGGTCAACATCCTGCGTGGCATCCTGACGGCCGTCGATAAGACGCGGAAGGACTGACATGGCCGCGCAGATGATCTATCTCGACTACGCGGCATCGACCCCGGTTGACTCGCGTGTGCTGGATCGCATGCGCGAAGTGGCCGAGAAAAACTGCGCAAACCCGTCGTCAACGCATGCCGCCGGCCGCGAAGCGCAGGCGCTTATCGCGACTGCCGCCACGCAACTCGGCAACCTGCTGAGCGTCGATCCGGCAACCCTGGTCTGGACCTCCGGCGCCACCGAATCGGACAACCTCGCGATTGCGGGCGGTGCACGCTACCGGGCGCATCGCGGCAAGCACATCGTCACGATGAAGACGGAGCACAAGGCGGTGACCGATGTGTTCGAAACCCTGGCCAGGGAAGGCTTCGATGTCACCTGGGTCGACGCCGAACCGGATGGACGCCTGAACCCCGCGACCTTCGCAGCGGCGCTGCGCGATGACACCCAGTTTGCGTCGATCATGTTCGTCAACAACGAGACCGGCGTTATCCAGGACATCGAGGCGCTTGGCCAGATTTGTCGTGAACACGATGTGTTGTTCCATGTTGACGGCGCACAGGCGGTCGGCAAGCTTCCCATAGACCTTGGCAGGCTGCCTGTCGATCTCTTGTCCCTGACGGGGCACAAGTTCTACGGTCCGAAAGGCATTGGGGCGCTGTATATCGCCGACCGTGCCGGCTGTCATGTTGAGCCGATCCTGTTTGGGGGCGGGCAACAGCGGCGCCTGCGGCCCGGAACGCTGCCGACATCGCTGGTGTCGGGTCTGGGTATGGCGGCCGACGTCGCGGCGGCCAGTATCGCGTCGGATCTTGAGCACCTGCGCGGCCTGCGCCAAATCCTCTGGGAGGGGATACGGGACATCGAGGGCGTCATGCTCAATGGGGATCCGGACGGATTCCCGGGAATCCTGAACGTCAGCGTCGAGGACATTGAAGGCGAGAGCCTGTTGCTGGCACTGGAACCGCTGCTGGTCGCGACGGGCAGTGCTTGCAACTCGAAGACTCAGGAGCCTTCGTACGTCCTGCGCGCGCTTGGGCTCAGCGACGCGCAGGCGCAAAGCGCTATTCGCTTCAGCATGGGGCGACCCACCACGCGAGGGGAGGTCGAGTTTGCCGCCCGTCACTACCGTAGTGCCGTTGCGCGCTTGCGCGATCTTGCGCCGCAGGCGGCTGCATGAGCGCCGATCCGTATAACGCGAGGGTCCGGGAGTGCTTCACCGCACCGGCCCACGCCGGCGACCTGGCCGGTGGCGTGACGGTGCTGGCCGATGACCAGGGCGTGCGCGTGATGCTCTCGGCAAGTGTTGCGGATGGCCGTATTACGGCCCTGCGCTTCCGGGCCTGGGGCTGCCCACACCTGATTGCGGCGGTCGAGTGGGTCTGCAGCTATTACGAAGGCGAACCGCTTCAGGCCCTTGAGAAATTCCCGGTCGCCCGGATTATGGAGGATCTCGCTGTACCTATCGAGAAGACCGGTCGTATACTGGTCGTCGAAGACGCGATCCAATCGCTTGGGCGCAGTCTAAATCACTGATAAAGGTTTGAATTCATGGCAATTTCGCTGACCAATGCAGCGGCAGATCGCGTTCGCACCTACCTCGAAAAGCGCGACCGGGGCCTCGGGCTGCGTCTTGGCGTTACCAAGACAGGCTGCTCGGGGTATTCCTACGTCATTAACTACGCTGAATCGATCGGCGATGACGATGTCGTGTTTGAGGACAAGGGCGTCAAGCTTGTCATCGATCCGGATGCGCTCAGTCTGATTGACGGTACCGAGGTCGATTTCGTCAAGAATGGCCTCAATGAGGCGTTCAGCTTCAGGAACCCCAACATCAAGGGTGAATGTGGCTGTGGCGAGAGCTTCAACGTCTAGAGCATGGATAGCCCTGTGCCGTGGAGCACACGGATGTGCGGCAGCGGCCTGATTTCACCTTCTACGACGGCTATAGCCGTAGTAGAATTAATAACTTATGTCTTTTCTGCACCCGGCATATTGCCGGGTGCTCATTATCATCATTTCGGAATAAAGGATTAACACATGGCCGTTGAGCAGACGCTCTCCATCATCAAGCCTGATGGTGTACAAAAAAACCTGATCGGAGAGATCTACAGTCGTTTCGAGAAAGCCGGGTTGGAAATTGTCGCAGCACGCATGCTGCACCTCAGCAAGGAACAGGCGCAGGGCTTTTACGCTGTCCACAAGGAGCGTCCTTTCTACAATGACCTCGTCACCTATATGACCTCCGGTCCGGTCGTCGTATCGGCGTTGAGCGGCGAAGGCGCGATTCTCAAGCATCGCGAGATCATGGGCGCGACCAATCCGGCGGAAGCCGAGCCGGGCACCATTCGTGCTGACTTCGCAGAAAGCATCGAAGAGAACATCTGCCACGGCTCTGACGCGGCAGAGACCGCTGCTGTCGAAATTGCGTTCTTCTTCGGTGACGACGGCGTTTGCCCGCGTACTCGATAAGGACGCTATGACGGCTGCCACTGACAAGATCAATCTGCTCGGCATGTCGCAAGACATGCTCGAGCAGTTTTTTGCCGAGCGCGACGAGAAACCCTTTCGCGCTCGGCAGATCCTGCAGTGGGTTCACCAACGAGGGGTGGTCGATTTTGACGCGATGACCGACCTCTCGAAGAAACTGCGTGAGCGCCTTCACGCAGATGCGGAAATTATTTTGCCGACGGTGCAGTCGCGCCACGACTCGTCAGACGGAACGGTCAAATGGCTGTTTGCGACGGACTGTGGGCAAGCCGTTGAGACCGTGTTCATCCCCGAACCGGAACGCGGCACTCTGTGTATTTCTTCCCAGGTTGGCTGCGCGCTCGATTGCGCTTTTTGTGCGACGGGAGCGCAGGGCTTCAACCGCAACCTGACCAGCGCCGAGATCATCGGCCAGGTGTTCGTGGCGAACAGTGAATTGCCGCGACGCGAAAACGGCGAGCCTGCCGTAACCAACGTTGTGTTCATGGGGATGGGCGAGCCGCTTGCGAACTACCGCAACGTGATACCGGCTCTTAAATTGCTGGTTTCCGACTGGTCCTACGGGTTGTCGCGCCGCAGAGTGACAGTCAGTACGTCAGGGCTGGTCCCGCATCTAAACAAGCTTGCCGACGAGTGTAATGTCGCGCTGGCCGTTTCCCTGCACGCGCCCAATGACGCGCTGCGCAACGAAATCGTGCCGATCAACAAACTGCATCCGATCGCCACGCTGCTTGATGCCTGCTGGTCCTACGCAGCCAAGCACGCCAATCGATTCATTACATTTGAGTACGTGATGCTGCGCGGCGTGAATGATTCGCTCGCACATGCAGACGAACTCGCCGATCTTCTCGATAAAAAACCCGCGAAGGTAAACCTGATTCCGTTCAACCCGTTCCCGGGCACCGTGTTCAAGCGGTCGTCGGCCGATACGATTCAGCATTTCCAGAATCGGCTGCGCCAGAGAGGGATGGTCGCAACCACCCGCAAGACGCGGGGTGACGACATCGATGCAGCCTGCGGGCAATTGGCAGGTAAAGTGAGTGATCGCGTACGAAACCGACTTGGAGACAAGACCTTCGGCAATAGAAATATAAAGGTGGTATCAGCGTGAAGAAGAGCGAACTGTTAGTGGTGTTGTTATGCGGCGGCGCCCTGTTGTCGGCTTGCGTTTCGACAACCACGGGCACGCCAGTCCCTGAGGCTAACGAAGCGGACGCATCGGAACTCAACTATCAGTTGGGAGCGCGTTACTACCAGAACGGACGCTACGAACTGGCTCGCGACCGACTGATGCTGGCCATCGAACTCAATCCGAAGATGGCGGTTGCCTACACGACACTGGGCATGACCTACGAGGCCCTGGACAACCCGCGGCTTGCGACGGAGTCTTATGAAAACGCAGTTCGCCTGGCGCCCCGCGATTTTGATGTAAATAACGCGTATGCCGTCTTTCTTTGCAAGGCGCGCGATTATGAAGGTTCGAGCAAGTACTTCCTGAAAGCGGCGGATCATCCCGAAAATGACAATGCAGAGCGGACCCTGACGAACGCGGGACTCTGCATGTTGAACAAGCCGGATATGGCCGAAGCAGAGCGGTTCTTCAGAGCGGCGCTCGAGCGGCGTTCGACCTACGGCGAGGCACTGCTGCAAATGTGCCTGCTGAAATACAAGCAACAGGATTTCATGAGTGCACGGGCATTCCTCCAGCGCTTCATGAGTTCGTCCAAGCCGACTGCCGGCATCCTCTTTCTGGCAGCCGAAATAGAGGGAAAACTGGGCAACGAACGCGGTCGCAGCGAATTTGTCGACCAGTTAATCAGTGAATTTCCCGAGTCGCCTGAGGCACGCAAGGCATTGAGTAGCGGATAATAGTTCTCCATGAGTGACGACGTAGAAAACCAGCAGGACGAGACTGCGCCCGAGGAACCCAGGGGGCCGATGGGTGGCGAACGCCTGGCCGAGGCACGTCGTGAGCAACAGATCTCAGTGCATGAGATTGCCAAGGAACTGCATCTGGACGAACCAAAGGTGCGTGCACTTGAGCGCAACGAGTTCGACCTTCTGGGTGCGCCGGTGTTCGCGAAAGGACACCTGAAGACCTATGCGCAGCTTGTCCATATCGACGTAGCCGACGTGATGTCCGACTATTATCAACTGACGCGCGCGGCGGCAGTTCCGCCGGTCATCGCAACGCGCCCCAAGGTGCGCCAGGAGTTATCGCCGGGTCCGTGGATCGCTGCGCTTGTCGTGATCATTGTCATTGCCACTGCCTACTGGTGGTTCACACAACCGGTCGACCCCGTGCCGCAGGCAGACGAGTCGCCGATCGTCGAAGACAGTACGATCGCGGCGCCGCAGGAAACCGCGGCAGATGAGGTCGCGATACCGCCGGACACCGGTGACGCCGAGGTCGCGGAGCAGCCGGTTCAGGAGCCGGTCGCTGAACCGATCGCTGAACCGGTCGCCGAAGCCGTCGTTGAGAGCGAGCCCGAGTCGCCGCCACCCGTCGAAGATGGACAGATGCGCGTGCTGGTGACCTACACCGGCGACTGCTGGACCGAAATCAGCGATGCGAGAGGCCGTCGGCTGCTGTTCGATCTTGGCAAGGATGGCCGCACGGTGGAACTGAGTGGTATCGAACCGTTCAACGTCTTATTCGGCAGTCCCGGCAATGTTAGCCTGCGCGTCAATGGCGAGGACTATGCGTTGCCAGCTACCAACCGTCCCGATCGTCCCATGCGGCTGACTATTTCAGGATCATGAGCAAGAAACCCCAGACCGTTCGCGGGATGAATGACATCCTGCCCGAAACTGCTGCAAGCTGGCAGTTCCTGGAAAAAGAAGTCGAGAACGTCATCGAGGCTTACGGCTACCGACAGGTGCGCTTGCCGCTGCTGGAGCACACCGAGGTGTTTCGCCGTTCGATTGGCGAGGTTACGGACATCGTTGAAAAAGAGATGTATACCTTCGACGATGACGGGGACAGCCTCACCCTCCGCCCCGAGGCGACCGCCAGTATGGTGCGCGCCGGTATTACGCACGGCCTGTTCCATAACCAGAAGCAGAAACTCTGGACCGTTGGCCCCATGTTTCGTCGCGAGAGACCGCAGGCCGGGCGGTATCGTCAATTCCATCAATTTGATGTTGAGGCCATGGGCTACGAGGGCCCCGACGTCGATGCGGAGCTGATTATCATGAGTGCGCGGCTATGGGAGCGCCTCGGCATCGACCAGATCCGGCTGGAAATCAATTCGCTGGGCGTGCCCGAGTCGCGCGCCGACTACCGTGAGGCCCTGGTTGAGTACTTTAATGGCGTGAAAAGTCAGCTCGATGAGGATAGTATTCGCCGCCTCGACAAGAACCCGCTCAGGATTCTGGATAGCAAGAACCCCGAGATGCAGGACATCGTGGCGGGAGCGCCCATCATGATGGACTACCTCGACGAGGCTTCCGCGGAACACTTCGCCGGGCTCAGGACGCTGCTGGATGCGGCGGGCGTCGAGTACGCGGTCAATCCGCGGCTGGTACGCGGGCTCGACTATTATTCACGCACAGTATTTGAGTGGGTGACCGATGCGCTGGGCTCGCAAAACGCCGTTTGTGCGGGCGGTCGCTACGATGGCCTGATTGAGAAACTCGGCGGTCGGTCGACGCCGGCAATTGGTTGGGCGATGGGGGTCGAACGCTTCGTCTCGCTGTTTGAGGCCTGCGGTGGGCAGGTGCCGACCGTAAAGCCAGATGTTTACCTCGTCGCGTTGGGTGAGGGTACGCGAGAGCGAGCTTTCGCGCTGGCAGAGGAACTGCGCGATGCAATCGAGGGAATTCGCGTAGAAATGAACCTCGGCGGTGGCAGCTTCAAGTCTCAAATGAAACGCGCCGACAAAAGCGCGGCGAATTACGCGCTGATTCTTGGAGAGCAAGAGCTCAGCGAAGGGTGCATCGGTCTGAAGCCGTTGCGCAGCAATGATGAACAGGAAAGCATTGTGCTGGATGATCTGGCGTCGGTGCTTAAGGGCAGATTGAGCGGCTAAAGGCCGCCACAGGTATAAAGGCAGTATCGTGGACGATTTAATTTCGGAAAAAGAACAGATTGAACAGCTTCGCTCGTGGTGGTCGGAATACGGCGGCTACGTCATCGGTGGGTTGGGTCTGGGTATCGCGTTGCTCGCGGGCCTGAACTACTACACGAATAGCAAGCTGGAAGCGCAGCTAGAGGCTTCCGTTCTGTACGAGTCGCTGACACAGCAGGTCGTGTCGGGCAGTCTCGAAGCGGCCGAGGCCGTGGCGGACGAACTCAGCATGGACTATGCCAGCACCAGCTATGCCGCGCAGGCCCAGTTTGCGATGGCGCGTTTGTACATGGATAAGAACCGTGACCAGGATGCGGCCGACGCGCTGAGCGCGATTATCGCCAGCGATGCCGATGAAGAGCTGAAGCTCGTTGCGCGTGCGCGTCTTGCGCGGGTTTTGCTGTATCAAAACAAAGCGCAGGATGTGGTCGACATGCTGGAAGGACAGGAGTCTGAAGCGTTTGGTCCCGTCTACCAGGAGTTGCTTGGCGATGCCTATTACGCACTCGGTCGCGTGGAAGATGCCCAGGTTGCATACCAGAACGTGATGCTGAATCCGCTTTCCCGCGATTTGGTTGACCAGCAGCTCGTTCAGTGGAAAGCACTGGATCTCCCGGAAGTCCCGGCCACCGATGATGTTGTCGAAGACGCGGTTGCTCCGGAACCCGCGGCCGAAGACACAGTCGAAGCTACCGAGGCTGAGGAAACCGAGTGAAGAACCTGATTCGCATTGCGAGCCTGATCGTTGCAACGATGCTGGTTGCGTCGTGCGGGATGTTTGGTGATAAAGATGAGGAGCTCAAGCCGATGGAGCTCGTCAACTTCGACCAGACACTCAAGATCAGGAAGATATGGAGTGCGAGTGTCGGTGGCAATGCGGAATTCCTGCGTCTTGGATTGCGCCCTGCCGGTGATGGCAGCCGTGTTTATGCGGCCGGTCACGACGGTGACGTTATTGCGTTTGATCCCGAAACCGGCAAGCAGATCTGGCGTACCCAGCTGAAAACTGAGCTGACGGCGGGCCCTGGCGTAGGCGAAAGTCGCCTGGTTGTTACGAGTCAGGATGGTTATGCCATTGTGCTCGACACGGCGACCGGTGAAGAACAATGGAGGGCCGAAGTTGAAGGTGAATCACTGGCCCGGCCGTTGATTAAAGACGACACGGTCATCGTGCAAACGATCGATAATCGCCTCGAAGCCTTTTACTTATTTGACGGTCGGAAACGCTGGACACTCG
>Ga0316201_10000464_pt1 | contig 22931 bp, 16 predicted proteins | sample CS6wburrow_MG_FD_204516 | JGI IMG/M metagenome (GOLD analysis project Ga0316201, IMG submission 204516) | Coastal sediment microbial communities from Delaware Bay, Delaware, United States - CS-6 worm burrow | ecosystem: Environmental > Aquatic > Marine > Coastal > Sediment | place: USA... | reverse complement strand
ACCGGCGGCGAGGTCTCCGACACCGTGATCCTGTCGAGTAATTACCTGAACAACCGCTTTTTCCGCCTGGATCTGCCCGCCGACGAGATCAACGGGCGCCGCGGCGACGAACGGATCGACTTCGCCTCGGTCAAGATCTACCGGCTGATGCCCGCCGGCGTGTTCACCGGTCAGGACATCGCCAACGTCGCGGTGTATGCCGACACCACCGGCTACCGCGATTGGACCACCCTCGATTTCAACGCGCCCTTCGAATACGGTCAGCGCTGGCGCGAGATCACGAGTTTCGATCCGCTGCTCGACAGCAACGGTGGTCTGGTGGCGGTCGACATGCGGTCCGCGCTGAACGATGACGACGTCCTGGCGGTCATCTACGACGTCGTCGCGGGGCCTACCAGCAATCCGGTCTTCGTGGCATCCGTGGGCGACAATCCGGGCACCACCAACGCCACGCAGGACGTTCCCGGGGCCCCCGGCACCTTCTACCGCATGAAGCTGCTGAAGACGCCCACGAACCGCACGCAGGACCATGTCTTCCGGTACATCCTGCGGAATATCTATCCGCTGGGCGGGTCGAATATCGATGAAACCACCTTCCAGCTGAAGATCGAACGGATCCAGGCCGGTCTGAGCAACCTCGACCAGGACGAGAAGGGTCTGGAGTACATCCGGATCTTCGGACTGGACCAGAAGGACGCCCAGGGGGGCGATCGTCCCGACGGCACCGTGGACTGGAACGATCCGTTGCTCTTCGATCTGAACAAGGGCCTGCTGAAGTTCCCGCTGGATTTTCCGACGCCGTTCAACGGGACCGAACAGCAGTACCGGGACTACGCCGATACCGTGGCGTTCGACTGGGAGGGAACGTTCCTGGCCGACAACCTGGCCCCGGACCTCTACGACCCCGACGTCCTGACGACCGAGTACTCCAAGTCCGCCTATTTCCGGATCATTTCGACTCACGCCGCGGCTGCCAGCAGCTTCAATCTCGGAGTCTCCAACATCGAGGACGGCTCGGAGGTCGTGACCGTCGACGGCAGAACCCTGACCCGGGGGGTCGACTACGAGATCGACTACACCTTCGGTGAGCTCAGGCTCCTGGGGGAGGCGGCCAACCTGTCGGCGGACAGCAAGGTGGCGGTCAACTACCAGTACGCGCCCTTCTTCGGCGGCGGTAACACGAGCCTGACGGGCTTCAACCTGGGCTACGATCTGGGCCGGGACAGCAAGCTCGGGACGACCTGGCTCTATCAGACCGAAGCGATCGTGGGCGAGAAGGCCAAGCTGGGCGAGGAGCCGAGCAAGAACCTGGTCGGCAATCTGAATCTCCAGCACACCTTCCGGCCCTATTTCCTCACGCATGTCGCGAATTTCGTCAGTCGCCGCAACACCGAGCGTGAAAGCACCCTGCAGTTCAACGGGGAAACGGCGATCAGCCTGCCCAACCCCAACACCAAAGGGAAGGTCTTCCTGGAAGACTTCGAAGGCGTCGATTCGTCCGACGTCGTCACCCTCAGCCGTATCGGCTGGTCCTGGGGCAGCGCGCCGTTCCTCAGCGAAGCGGAGATCGCCGCCAACAACGACACGCGCCAGTTCGATCCCGAGGACCGGGTGGAGACCGTACGGTGGTATCTGCCCAAGGACCGGGTCCTGCGCCGCTATCTCAACCCGGACCTGGTCAACCAGGAACGCGACGAAACGCAGCAGGCCATGGAGGTCTATCTGCGGGCCGACGACGGAGCCTGGGGCGCGGAGGACTGGGGCGGTATCATGCGCGGCATCAGCCGTACGGGCCTGGACCTGTCGAAATCCCAGTTCGTGGAGATCTGGATCAACGACGGCACGCCCGACATCGACCAGCGCCGGGGCAAGCTGCACATCGACTTCGGCTATATCAGCGAAGACGGCTTCTGGCCGGTGGACGACAGCGACCAGCTCGTGGTCGGCGAATGGGAGCGGGAAGACGGCATCCTGCCCGGCCAGAATCCCGACGGGGTCTGGGTCTTCGACGAAGACATCGGACTCGACGGCAACGAGTTCGGCCCTCAGCGCTTCTCGGCCGAAGAGTCCATCGACGGAGACAGCCCGTTCCCGGGCATCAACGGCACGGCCAGGAACAACCGGGAAGACGACGAGGATCTCAACGGCAATACCCGGCTCGACCAGGACAACGGCTATTTCACCACGACGATCGACCTGAAGGAGACGCCGGCGCTGGTGGACGTCGTCTACGACTACGACGATGTGCAGGACCTCAAGGACGGGAACATCTCCTGGCGCAAGTACCGCATCCCCATCGGGGCCCTGGAGCAGGTCTCCAGCGGCACCGTGGCCAATCTCAAGGCCGTCACCCACACCCGCATCTGGTTCGAGGACGACGGGCCCGGCGTGGCCCGGCAAGCTGTGCGCCTGCAGCTGTCGGAGTTCAGGTTCCTCGGCAGCCGCTGGGAGCGGGAAGGGGTCCGCCGCACCGATACGGAAGCACTGCTGACCGAGGCCGAACTCCTGCCCGGCGAGGAGTTCTTCCTGGGCGAGGTCAACAACAAGGAGAACCCGGGCTACTACCCGCCGTTCGCGGTCGAGGAGATCAACAACATCCCGACCAAGGAGCAGTCCCTGGTCCTGAACTTCCAGAACATCGAGCAGGGACACATGGTCCGTGCCAGCAAGCAGGTTTCACCCCGCGGCGACGACTACACCGGTTACCGGGACATCTCCTGGTGGTGGTTCAACCCGAGTCATACCACCGCCGACCTGGACCTGTACTTCCGCGTCGGATCCGACACCCTGAACTACTACGAGGTGGACTACAGTTTCAATACGTCGCCCGCCAAGACGGGCTGGCATCAGGTGGTGCTGGGTATCGCCGAACTTTCGAACGCCAAGAACGGCGAGATCGGCGTGGACGGGAAGGTCCGGTCCACGGTCTTCGACCGCCGCTCGGGTGAGGCATACGACGTCACGGTGGTGGGGCGCCCGGACCTGCGTGCGGTGAAACGCTACTACTTCGGTATCAAGAACAAGGTGCTGAGCCAGGCGGCCACCGGTTACATCTATCTCAACGACGTCCTGCTCGAGGGGGTGAAGCGGGACGTGGGCCTGGCCCAGCGGGCCGGTGTGCGGCTGAACATGGCCGACGTCATCAAGCTCGATTTCGACTGGAACCGGACCGACGCCGAGTACCACGGATTGAACGCCCGGACGGGGTCGGGCATCAACAGCGAAGACTGGAATGCGGCCCTGAGCTTCAACGTCGATGACTTCATTCCCCTGGCCGGGTTCCGCCTGCCGCTCAGCGGCAGCCGCCGCCAGACGATCAAGCGGCCGAAATACGAGCTGAACAGCGATATCGAGATCATCGACGAAGATACGCGCAACGCCTATTCCACGGTGGAGACCGCCGAACGGTTTTCCTCGCGGCTCAGCCATTCGCCTTCCAAAGCAGCGATCCCACGGTACCTGGTGGATCCCTGGTCGATTCTCTTGAGCGGATCGCGTGGTGATTTGGCCGGGCCCACGGAGCAGCGCGCCAACAAGAGCCTGCAGGGGTCGTTGAACTACGACCTGCGGATTCCCGGGATCTACCGGCTGAGCAACTACCCGCTCTTCAAGTACATCCCCATCGTCAGGTCCCTGTCCATCGTGCCCAAGAAATTCGCTTTCGGCGCCAACTTCTCGAGCACGAAGAACTCCTCGGTGGCCATCAGCGAAGACGGCGTCGTGACGCCCCGTCCCGCGCAAGTCTCCCGTCCGGGCAAGCTGACCGGCAGCGTGGACTATCAGCCCCTGCAGATCGTCGACATGAGTATCGGGGCGAACTCGGACCGGGACCTGCTGCGGAAGCAGCTGTGGAACGGGGTCAATATCGGCGAGGAAAACGGGCGCAGCTACAATCTACGCATGACCTTCCTGGTACCGCGCGCCCGGGAAATGCCGCAGACGAAGATCCTCGCTCCGGTCCGGACGGTCTTCAAGGGACTGTCGAAGATGCGCCCGTCGATCCAGTACAACGGGGCCTTCAACGACGTCCACGACCCGGGCATCCGCCAGCCCGGTGATCCTGAAGACATCCGCAGTGTCAGCAACTCGGGACGCTGGGAGTTCCGGCTCGACGTTCCGGTGGGTGAAGCATTCACGGCGATCTTCCCGAAGAATCGTTTTTCCGCCGGCCAGCGGGACAGGATGATCGCCGAGCAGCGGCGCCGCGAACAGCAGGAGCAGCGAACCGGCGGTCGCGGCGCTCAGAGTCCGGACCAGGTGCCGGGGCAGACGCCCGGTCAGGCTCCGGGACAGACCGGTACCGACCCGGGGACACCGACGCCCGGAACGGTTCCGGAGCTGGACGAGGAGCTCACCCCCGAGGAGATCCAGCGCCGCGAAGGCGAACGGCTGCTTCGGGAAGCCGAAGCCCAGCTCGAACGGGATCTCGAGCAGGGACTGGTGGCGGAGGAAGAGACAACGACTGCCGCTGAAGGAGACGGGATCAATCCCCTCAAGATCTTCGATCCGCTGCTCGATACGCTGCGCAACACGACCCCGGTCAAGGTGACCTATACCGACAATCGCAACAGCGCCTACGCGAGGATCCAGGACAAAGCTTCCTTCTGGTACAAGACCGGCCTGGTCAACGAGCTGTCCACGGCGGATTCCCTCTACGCATCCAGCAGTTTCGACAAGCGCCAGAGCCTCTCCCTTTCGACAACGTCGAAAATGACCAACAACATTGCGCTGGACGTGAAGTTCGGCAAAGACACCTCGCTGCGGGAACAGATCGGGTCCGAGGTCCGCAGCTTCAAGCAGGATTGGCCCGAAGCTCAGGTTTCCCTGTCGGGCATCGAACGCTGGGGCGTATTCGGCGGGGACAAGGACGACCGTGAAGCCGGCTGGTTCCAGAACTCCAGCTTCAACATCAGCTACAAGCGCAGCAAGACGGTGAACAACATCACGGCGAACTCCTACAATCCGAGCATCTCCACGTCGATGACGCCGCGCTGGACGATGACCTTCCACAGCGGGCTGACGGCCACGGTCAACGCGACCCTGGCCAACGACGAGTCGCTGGCCAACGGCATCACCACCAAGAACAACCGCACCCGCATGGGTCTTCAGCTCCGGCATCAGTTCAATGCCCAGACCTTCCTGGCCAAGCTGGGGCTGTACCGGCCCGGCAGCAGCCAGAGCCTCAACATGGATGTGGATGTTTCCTACGAGAAGGACCGGAGCCAGCGCGCCAACCGCGGGGTGCAGGTTTCCGCGCCCACGGGCCAGAACCGCTACAACATCAATCCCCGGTTCACCTATCAGATCACCAGGAACCTCAGCGGCTCCGTGCGGTTCATCTTCAGCAGGACGAAGAACGTCGCGACCAACCAGACGACCACGACCTTCGGGTTGGGGGTGGAGGCCACCTTTGTATTCTAGCAACCGGCAGCATCGCAGTCGCTGGGCCGCGGCCCTGGCGATTCTTGTCGTCTTCCTTGGTTTCGGTCCGCGGACGGTCGGTGCGCAGGAGTCGGCGCCGGCGGCGTTCGACGGCGAGCGGGCCCTGGAACTCGTGGTGACCCAGTGTGAACTGGGGTCCCGGGAACCGGGGTCGCCCGGCAACCGGCGGCTGCGGGAGCTCATCGGCGAGATGGCCCGCGACAGGGGCTTTGCCGTATGGAACCACTGCTTTGCTGCCGTCAGCCCCCTGACGGGGGCCGAGGTCGAACTGTGCAATGTGGTGGTGTCGATCGGACCGGCCGGCGGCAAGCGGTGGTGGCTGGGTGCGCATTACGATACCCGTCCGGTGAGTGACCGTGACCCCGATGCGGCACGCCGCAGCGAACCGCTGGTCGGGGCCAACGACGGGGCCAGCGGCGTGGCGGTCCTGCTGCACCTGATGGAGGTGCTGGCGGTCGAGCCACCGGCCGCGGGTGTCGATCTGATCTTCTTCGACGGCGAGGACTCCGGTACCTCCGGGGATCCGCTGGGATTTTGCCTCGGCAGCCGGCAGCTGGCCGCGGTGTGCCGGGATTTCGGCAATCCCCTGGCCCAGGGCGAACCGCGCGGTCTGATCGTCGTGGACATGGTGGGCGAGGCCGGGCTCGCAATCCCCCGGGAGGCCTATTCCCAGACCTATGCGCCCGCATTGACGTCCCGGGTGTTCGCCCGGGCGGCGGAGCTCGGACTCGACGTCCTGGTGGATGAGCCCGGCCCGGCGGTTTACGACGATCACGTACCGTTCCTGCAGCAGGGAATCCCGGCCGTCGACCTCATCGATTTCGATTTTCCGCATTGGCACACCACCGGCGATACGCCCGCAGTCTGTTCGGCCCGGAGCCTGGGTCAGGTCGGCAGGCTCCTGCTGGACCTGATCCACCGCCCCTGACCGGCATGCGGGTGGATTGAAATCGAAGCTAAATTCACGCTTTCGGCGGCCGATGAATGGGGTGGAAACAATTTTGCGCTACCCGGAATCTGTAAAGGAGTGGGGTCCATGATCACCACCTGCACCGAATGCCAGGCCCGTTACCAACTGGACGCGGAGAAGATCCCGCCCAAGGTCATCAAGGTTCGCTGCCCGTCGTGTCATGGGGTCTTCAGCCTCGACGGTACCCAGGTTGGAAAACCGGAGTCTTTGGCCGTCACATCGGGCTACCCGGCATTTTCAACGGATCCGGCGCCTGCCGATCCTGCGCCCGCTCAGGCTCCGGAGCAGGCTCCCGAACCGGCACCGGTCCCGGCCGTGGCGGACCGACCCGCTTTCACGCCGGATCCGGCCCCGGCCGTGGCGGACCAGCCCGCTTTTACGCCGGATCCGGCCCCGGCTGTCGCCGAGATCCCCGCACCCGCGACAGGTGTTGCGGTCATGGACGAACCGGTTGCGTCGCCCGAGCCTTCCGGCCGTCGGCGCCGCGGCAAGGAAGAGATGCTGGCGCGAGCCCTCATTTCGGACATCATGGTCTACAACAAGGACCTTTACGACACCGCGAAGGCCGAGGGCAATCTGCTCGAGGCCCTGGGTGGCGAGATCAAGAAGTCCTGGGAACTCTACAAGGAAAAGGTCACCCCCGAGGTCGCGAACAGCTCCAACCATTTCCGGGATGCCCTGAACGACATCCTGGCGGACGGGGAACAGATCTTCTAGGTCCGGATGTACCGGCGGTGGCCCACCGCTTCAACGCGAAAGCGGCTCCTCGATGAAGGAGCCGCTTTGCGTCGCGGGCTACTTGTCCCGGCTGATCTCGCGGAGGATGTCGTCGATCTGCTGACGGACCCGCACGTTGTGATCGGGTTCGAAAAGCGCCTGCTTCACGCGTCCCTGGTCGTCCTTCTTCACGTAGCGCAACGACTGCAGGTCTTCCATCGACATGAGGATGTCCTTGCTGACCCTGACCTCGACCGCGGCGCCATCCTGGTTGGTGCCCGGATTGTGGTAGGGATGCATGCCGTTGCCCCAGCCGTGGACGATCATGGAACACAGAAGGGCGCGGAAGGTGTTCTGGCCCTGGACCGTATCGAGGTCGAAATTGCCGCCGACGCGATCGGTGACGCTGTCGATGACGGCACAGAGCTTCTTGAGGAGGTCCTCGTCGACTTCCAACAGCAGAAGGCGGGCGAACATGGTCTTCAGAATTTTGTCGGTGTTGGTGGTCATCTGGCCACTTCCTGTTGCGCAACCTGCCGATTAATGCCCGATTTGACCCCGTAATGGGCAACCGTGCGCGATTCAATCCCCCGCGTCGTCACGCTCAATGCAATTTGCTTGCCCATATGGCCCAAGGGCCGGGAAAAGACTGTCTGCGCGGGACTGGGGCCAGGGACTCTGTGGCACAGCGCTTGCTTAATGGCAACCAGAGGGTATTTCCAGACCCCGTGGATCGTTGCCCGGACCCAGACCCAGAGGACAAAAACGTGGCCGCCGTCACCAGCACAGCCCAGAAGACCTGCCGTCTGCTGTATTACGGTCCCGAGGATTCGGGCAAACGGGCGAATTTGCGGCACATTCATCTTTCCATTCCGCCGGAGCAGCGCGAGTCCCTGGCCAGCGGTGATCCGGAACGCATGATTTCGTTCCGCGTCAAGCACGGCGAGCAGGGGGACTGGCAGGTTCTGGTTCAGGCCGTCGACGCCGGTCGCGAACGGTATCGTTCGGCCGGGATGCCCGACCGGGCGCCCTTCGACGGAATCGTCTTCGTGGTCGACTCCAGCGTCGCGCAGCTGGACCACAGCCTGGCATCCTTCGAGGCTCTCAAGACGTACCTGGGCACGTACGATCTCGATCTGATGGATATGCCCCTGGTGATCCAGTACAACGGTCGGGACGGATCCGATGTCCTGCCGGTCGATCGGATGGAAAGTCTCCTGAACCCCTGGGGCCTGCTTTCCTTCCCCGCCAACGCCGCGAAAGGCGAGGGTGTGCGGGAAACCCTCAAAGCGGTGCTGGGTCTGAGCGTTAATCACATCAAGCAGCGACCCGAGGATCCCGCTCCCATCGAGGAGGCCGTAACCGTGGCGGAGACGAACAATACAGGGCAGACGCCCGCACCGGCCGAAAGTGAAGAGGTTCTGGGGATCGACTACGGTCCGCCGCTCCCGGGTTCGGAAATCGGTGAATCCACCAAAGCGCTGAGCAACGCGATTTTCGAGGAACTGCGGCCCCCCGTGGTCATTCCGGTCAAGATACCGCGCCGCCTGCTCGCCGGCGAAGGTCCCGTGCGAATCCTGCTGGAAGTGGAAATCGACGACTCCGGAACCTATTGATCCTGCCGCCGGCGATCGCGGCCGTTGACCCGCCTGTCCTTCTGGGGTAGATTCCCCGCATGAACACTCCCACGATGGAATCCGCATCTCCGGGCGATGGCACCCCCAGCAGCGCGGAGTTGTTCCAGAACGGCCGCAGGGCCGAAAAGTCAGGCCGGCTCGAGGACGCCCGTCAGGCCTATGAACGGGCGCTGTCCCTTGCCCCGGACCAGCACCCCTGGCACTACCGGCTGGGGTGTGTCTTCATGAAACTCGGGGTCCCCGAGCGAGCCGAATCCTGTTTCCTGAGAGCCCTGGAGTTCGCGCCCGGCACGCCGGCGTACCTGACCAACCTCGGGGTCTGCCTTGATCGTCAGGGTCGCCGCGACGAAGCCGTGATGGCCTACCGCAAGTCGTCCCACCAGGGCAGCGGCAGTTCCGTGGCCTTTCACAATCTCGGGGCCATCTATGCCGAGGAAGGACGGACCGAGGAAGCCATCCGTGCCTTCGAGGCGGCGCTGGCCATCGAGGAGGACGCCGAAGGGTATCAGAACCTGGGGCTGGTCTACTACGCGTCGGGTGATTTCGTCCGGGCGCTGGAGTGTTTCGAGCGCAGCGTGGAGTGTGACGAGCGCTATGCGCGCGGCCACTACTTCGCCGGTATCTGTCTGATGAAGAGCGGAATCTACCGGGACGCCTGCGGTCGCTTCGACCTGGCCTGGCAACTCGATCCCCGCCTCGTCAGAATTCCCTACCACCGCGGGACGTGTCTGCACAAATTGGAGCGGTACGACGAGGCGCGCGCGAGTCTGGAAAAGGCGTTGGAGTACTTCCCCGAAGACGGGCGGCTCCACTACCAACTCGCGATCACGTGCGATGCGCTCGGTTTGCCGCAAGAGGCGCGCCTGCACTACAGCCAGGCGAGGGCCGCGCGGGGTTAGGCCCCTCAGCCTGAATCCATCTTGTCACCGAATATTTCTCGCCGGACCAGCGCGTGCGGCACTTGAGGACGGCTGCCGATGATTGATTTCGTACAGATGCTGATTCTGGCGGCCATCCAGGGTCTGACGGAATTCCTGCCCGTCAGCAGCTCCGGTCATCTGGTCCTGGCCCAGCATTTTCTCGGCGCCCGCCAAGGCGACGTGTTCTTCGACATCGTGCTGCACGTCGGCACGCTGGGTTCGGTCGTGACCGTGTACCGCCGTGAAATACTGCGTCTATTGCGGTTGGACCGGGCGGCGCGGAGCTACATCGTGTGCCTGGCGGTGGGGACCTTACCGGCGGTGGCGGTGGGTTTGCTCGCACGGGACCTGATCGGGAACCTGTTCCACAGCCCGCTGTTCGCGGCCGGCGGTCTCCTGGTAACGGCTCTGGTGCTGTTTTCGACCCGGCGGGTGCCGGCGCAGAATTCGCTGCCCACGGTCTGGTCTCCGCAGGGCCCGCCCCTGGTGAAATGCCTGCTGGTGGGCTTTGCCCAGGCCCTGGCCATTCTGCCGGGGATCAGCCGTTCGGGTTCCACGATCGCGGCTTCGTTGTGGTTGGGAATTCCGCGCGCGGAAGCGGCGCGTTTCAGCTTCCTGCTCTCGTTGCCGGCGATCACCGGGGCGCTGGTTCTGGAGCTGGCCCAGGGAGGAGCGGCGGCGCCCGCGGAGGTACTGCCCATGCTGGGAGCGGCGTTCGTCGCATTTGCCGTCGGCTTGCTGGCGATCCGCTGGACCGCCCTGGCCGTCGTACAATCCCATTTCTGGAAATTCGGGTTCTACTGTGTGGTCGTCGGCGTGGGAGCTTTCCTGATCCTGCGCTGAGTCGGCGCAACGGCGGACGTCACCTGGATGCTCCGGCGGTGGCGAAGAGGCGGGAGAGGGTTTGCACCACACGGTCGTGGTCCAGGGGCTTGATGATGAAATCCCTGGCACCGGTCTTGATGGCCTCGAGGACCTGGTCTTTTTGACCGAGGGCCGAGATCATGACGACCTGCGCCTGGGGGTCGACGGCGAGGATGCGGCGCAGTGCCTCGGTGCCGTCGAGATTCGGCATGGTGATGTCCAGCAGGACGAGATCCGGCCGGGTGTCAGCGAACATGGCAACCGCTTCGGCGCCGTCCGCGGCTTCCCCCGCGACCGTCCAATCCATGCTCTGGACGATATCCTTCAACATCGTCCGCATGAATTCAGCATCGTCCACGATGAGAACACTGTAGCCCAATGGATCCTCCGGCTCTGTCTGTAGGGGTGCGTCCGACCCGATAAATCCGGCACCTGTTTCATTTTTCACTGTTTACCTGACGTGCAGGTGTCAACAGAATGATCGTCACAACCGTCTATGACTTTAGACCAATGGTTGGTACCCTGTCGGTGCTGGCCGGCAAATAGGGATTGTCCCTGGAACGAAGGAAGTGATCATGAAGACTCATGCCAAGTTGATGGTCGGGCTGCTGGCGGCCGTAGCGATGGCCGCGGGCGCCGCGCAGTCCGCTGACGCCGAGCGGCCGGTGGTGGTTTCCGGATCCGCAAACCGCGAGCGCATCGACGTGACGGTTTACAATCAGGATCTGGCCCTGGTGCGTGAGGTCCGCAAGGTCGCCCTGCCGGAGGGTGAATTCTCCTTCGAATTTCAGGGCGTCCCGTCGCGGATCAATCCGGTGACCCTGCTGGTCGCCTCGACCGGCCGCCCCGGTCTGGAACTCCTCGAACAGAACTACGAGTTCGATCTGATGTCCCCCGACAAGATCCTGCAGAAATACGTCGGTCGAGAGCTCGCCTGGATCCAGGAGGACGGCAGCCGGGTGACCGGTGAACTGCTCGGTATGAGCAGCGGGCCGGTCTACCGTGTCGACGGCGAGATCATGTTCGAGGTACCGGGCAGGATCGCTCTGCCGGCGCTGCCGGAGAATCTCCGGGCGCGGCCGACCCTGGTCTGGCTGGCACGCACCGAGCGCGCCGGGAACGCGGAGATCGAGACCTCGTATCTGACCGGTGGGTTCTCCTGGAACGCCGACTACGTTCTCCAGCTGGACGAAGCCGGCGCAGAGGGTGGATTGCAGGCCTGGGTGACGGTCGACAACCGGACGGGCGCCACCTACCAGGACGCGAATCTGCTGCTGGTCGCCGGGGACATCAACCGGGTGCAAAACATCCCGAAGTCCGTCAGGGCGCCCGAAATGATGATGCGCGCCGTGGCCGACCACGGATTTCAGGAGGAAACGCTCTACGATTACCACATGTACACGTTGCAGCGGCCCACCGACCTGCTGGACAACCAGATCAAGCAGATCTCCCTGTTCGAGGCCGAGGGGATGACGGTGCGCAAACACTATCGACTCCAGGCCTATTCCCAGTATTTCCGCAGCGTCGGACCGCTGACGACCAAGGACAAGGTCAGCGTCAGCTACAGCTTCGAGAACAATGCCGACAATGGCCTGGGCGTGCCGTTGCCGGCGGGTGTTTTTCGCGTCTACGGAAAGTCGGCCTCGGGCGCGCGTCAGCTCCTGGGTGAGGACCGGATCGACCACACGCCCAAGAACGAAAAGATCGATCTGACGGTGGGCAATGCGTTCGATATCGTGGCCGAGCGCGTCCGGACCGACAGCCAGAAGCTGGCCGCCAACCTGTACCGGACCACCTTCGCGATCACCATTCGCAACCATCGCCAGGAGGCGGTGACGGTCGAGGTGCGGGAGGCCGTCGGCGGTTTCTGGAGCGTGGTCAAGGAGTCGCTCGCCCACCGCAAGATCAACGCCAGTGAACTGGCCTTCGACGTCCCGATCCCGGCCGACGGCGAGACGGTCCTGACGTATACGGTCGAGGTAAAGTACTAGCGACCGGCTCCGCGGCGCGCACCGGACCGGATCTGCTGGAGGCGCCGCTTCAGCGGGGCGTTGTCCGGCTGGATCTCCAGGGCCCTCTCCAGGGCCCTGATTCCTTCTTCCTGCTCGTTGTTCTGCACCAGCACGATCCCGAGATTGGCCCAGGCCTCGAACCGCCGCGGATCGATCGCCACCGCCCGGCGGAACTGGCCGATCGCCGTCGCGGGCTTGCCGAGCCTCACCAGGCATACGCCGGCATTGAGCGCCGACCCGGCCAGGCGGGGATTGGTCGCCAGCGCTGCCTGGAACTGCTCCAGGGCTGCGTCCGTGCGGCCGCTCTCCAGCAGGAGGTTGCCGAGATTGTGCCGCAGGGTGGGATGATCCGGCCGCCAGGCCAGCCCACGGCGCAGCGCGTCTTCCTGGCCGCGCGTGTCGGCGGCGAAACCGAAAAGAGTGGCGGCGGCCAGGCACAGGTCGGCCTGGCGCGCGTCCGGACCGGCCCGGTCGGCCCGCCGGCCGATCTGTTCGACGAGGGTTACGGCATCGCGCTGGAGCATCGCGGTGTCAAGATCGGGTACCGGCGGCGCGGACGGGGAGGCGGTACGGGTGTCCGGCGGTACGAAGAGAAGGCCACCGGCCCCGGCGGCAGCCAGTTGCCACCGGGCCGAAGCCAGCAGCTTCCGCGCCAGCGGTGCGAACGCCGTCCCGGCGGTGGCCAGGCAGACGGCCTCGACCCGGCGGCTGGCCAGCAGTCCCAGGGCCTGATCATCGGCCCGCCTGATCCGGACAAACTCCGCCCACAGTTCGGGCGAATAGGCTTCCGTGCGGCCGTCGATGTAGATCTTTCCGGGGCGCTGGGCCAGGAGGTACGCTGCCGCGTCGATATTCGCGAATAATCTCGCCGGAGGCCGGGTTTCCAGCTCCCGCGCCGCGGTCCGGGGGTAGGCCGCGGGTGTCAGACCGGCGCCAAAGCGACGGCCGACACCTTCATGGAGATAGAACGCATCGCTGATCACAGCCGGCCACAGCAGAGCCGGGACCACCAGCAGAACCAAGATCCCCGTCCCGGCCCTGACCGCGGTGGGAATTCTCAGGCAAGCCTTCATGAAACCGGTCGGCGGCAAGGATCGCGCATACCCCGTGTAAAGGAGCATCAGCGACAGACCGAACACCCCGACGCTGCGCTGATTGGTCCAGGCGGCGACCGCGGCTGCGCCGAACACCGCCAGCCGCAGCAGACTGACCCGGCCCCAGGTCAGGGCGATCCAGACCAGCCCTCCGCCCAGACCGACCCAGTAACACTGCAGGGTCAGCCCCAGCGAGTTGGGCGTCTGCATCAAGGGGACCAGTTCGGAGATGGTGCGGCCCATGTCGACCTTCGCCGCGGAGAACTGCCCCAAGGCCCGCAGGGGGAACAGGAGACCGTGGACGCCGTTGGGCGTCAGGGCGATTGCTGCCATGACCAGCACGAGCACCACCATGCCGTTGCGGAGCAGGACGCCGCCGGTCCGGAAGTGTCGCTCGGATCCCCGGGCCCCGGTGGCAAAACCGGGGGTCACGGGTTGGATGACGGCCAGGACAAGGGCCAGGAGGACAAGACCGGGCACGATGCTCACGAAGCCGTGGAACTGGGCCCACACGATCGTCAGCAGCAACAAGCGCCCGGCAGGTCCCCGCGGATCGACAGCGGTGCGCAGCCAGGGCGGACCCAGCTCGCGCCGCCGCGCGGGATCCGGGTCCAGGTGGCATGCTGCTTCGATCAGGCGGACGGCAGGTATCAGAAGAATGTAGGAGACAAGTTCGGGACGAAGTGTCAAACGCGGCCACAGCAGCAGGAGCCCGCCGGTGCAGGCCAGTGCCAGCCCCACGGCGGAATCGATCCGGGTCCGGCGCAGTATTCCGTCACCGCCCAGGAGTGAGCCCATGACCAAGAAGGTAAGGACCAGTCGCAGGACGTTCCAGCCCTGGACATCCGCGTCGACCGCGGCCGTCGCCGGTGGTCCCGTCCAGGCAGTCAACACCTGGAACAGCCACTCGTGATTGAGCCACGGATGTCCCGGCTCGGTAAATGAATAGTGGTTGGTCCGCAGCCAACCCCCGCCGTCGAGCAGGTCGGTACCGGCGCGGAGGTGGAACCAGATATCCAGATCAACCAGGCTGTGCCAGGCGAACAGTCCGGCGGTGACCACAGGAATCGCGAGCAGGACCAGGGGCCAGCGGCTGTGCGGCCCCGTCGATGGCTTCATCCCTCCGCCAGGCGGTGTCATGGCTGGGCTCCGTTGGTGGATTTGCATTCGGTGCCGACGTGGGGGCATCATATCGGAAAGGTCCGGGGGCGTCTAACCAATCCCAGGATTTCGCCGCTATTGAGAATATTTTCTTTGACAAAGTGACTCCGGCAACAAGGGGTACTGTGACAAAATGTCCGAAAAACAAGTGTGAACGTATCCTGTTAATGGAAAAACAGCATTCGCAATTTATAAACTGTTGTATTCATGCAAGAAGCGCGACCGGAGGAAAGTTGCCGCTCGGGGTTCCAGCGGGTACGGATATTGTAATAGGGGAGGTAACGGTCTGCCCCCACCGAGCAACTTGAAGGACCCTAGGGTTGGCCTCAAAAAATCGAAGAGGCTGATTTTCAGGAGAGGAAATAGAACATGGCCAGGCAAAAAATGACGAGCGCGGCCAAAGAAGCCAGGACCAAGGCCCGGACCCGGGCCAAGAGCAAGCGTTCGGCCAAGGTCGCAGGCGATGTGGCTGCCCCGGCCGCACAGTTGATGAGCAACCTGGATCTCTACTTCCAGGAAGTGAAGGCCTATTCCCTGTTGACGCGTGACGAGGAATGCGAGTTGGCGCGGGGCATCCACGCCAATGACAGCGAGAGCCTGCACAAGCTGGTCAAGGCGAACCTGCGTTTCGTGGTCTCGATCGCCAAGGAATACGCCCACTACGGCGTGCCCCTGGAGGATCTGATCAATGAAGGCAACCTGGGCCTGCTGAAGGCTGCCCAGCGCTTCGACGAGACGCGCGGCTTCAAGTTCATCTCCTATGCGGTATGGTGGATCCGGCAGTCGATCCTCGCGGCCCTGGCCAACCACAGCAAGATCGTGCGGATGCCCCTGAATCGGGCCCGGGTTCTGAACCAGATCAAGAAGGCCAGCGGCGAGTTGCAGCAGAAGCTGCGGCGTAAGCCCGAGCCCGAAGAGATCGCCAAGGTCCTGGGTCTGTCCGTGGACGAGGTCCGGGACACCCTGCCTCTGATGCAGGACAATTTCTTCCTGGACGATTTCGTGGGGAACGACGAAGACAGCACCTATCTGGACTTTCTGGAAGATACCTCCAGCGCCGGTCCCGACAACAAGGTCATGGACGATGACCTGAACCAGAGCATCGGGCGCATGCTGGGTGACCTGAAGGAACGCGAGGCCAAGGTCCTGCGTCTGTACTACGGTCTGGGTTCCGATCAGGAGATGACCCTCGAAGAGATCGGTCAGATCATGGGCTTGACGCGCGAACGGATCCGCCAGATCAAGGAAGAGGCCTTCGACAAGATCCGTTCCAGCAAGGCTTTCAAGTACATGCTCGACTACGCGGAAGAGACGCGGGTCTGATCCGGGTTCCGCGCGACGAGGCTACAGCGGACGCAGTTTGATGAGCAAGGCGAACGTGGAAGGGTTCCGGTGGCACCGGGGCCCTTCTTTTTTGGTTCTCAGGGCGCGTCGAGTTTGACCGCACCGGCGGAAGCCTCCTGGAGCAGTTCGCTGAAACGGCGCCACGTCGAGTGGGGCAGCCACACGCGCCAGGCTACCGCCTCGGCATAGGTTTCGGCGCGCACTTCGCCTCGGCACAGCTGCAGGTACCTGGTGACGGTCTTCTGGTGGGCGTAGGGGAAACTGAGGCTGAATTCCCGGCCCTCCAGGACGATCCGGGTTACCGCGGCGGTCAGCGCCTCGTCGGCCGCCTGTCCATAGGCGCGACCCAGACCGCCGGTGCCGAGTTTGACGCCACCGAAATACCGCACCACACCAACGACCACCTGCGTCAGATCCGCCCGCACGATCGCGGTGAGAATGGGCTCGCCGGCGGTGCCTCCGGGCTCGCCGTCGTCGTGCTTCTTGTCCCGGTAGGGAGCTTGGCGGCCCAGGCGCCAGGCATAGGCCACGTGCCGCGCGTCGTGGTGGTTGCGTCTCAATTCGTCCAGGAAACCGTTGGCGGCGGACTCGTCGGCAACCGGTGCGGCGTAAGCCACGAAGCGTGAGCGCTGCACCTTGATCTCTGCTGTCGCCGGACCGGCGAGCGTCCTGAATGAATCACGGGGCCCGTTTTCCGCCGGAGGCGGGGGATCTTTCACGGACATCAGCAATACCTCGAGCGGTGGCCGAATTGTGGCCAGGTGGCACGCGCCAGGGATCGGGGTGGGCGCCTGTCAGGATGCCACCGACGGCCATGCCTAGCTAACTTGCACGACGGAAACCGTTTATGGGTTCTGAAATTCATACGCGATGGCACTTCCCTTGCATGTTCCGTTGGGTTGAACGCCGGCAACGGCGGCAGGTTGGTGATTCTTGCACCCGGCCGGAGGTCGATCTTGACAGCAACAGGTTATCCGATGAAAGCGTGCGGGACCAGCCTGGTCTTGGCCGTTTGCCTGTGGCTGTGCAGCTTTCCGGGTGGTCAGTGCCGGGCTCAGGAGTCCCTGGCCGACGGCAACCCCCGGCTCACGCCGCCGCGGTCACACCTGGGCGAACCGTTTGCCGGCAAGATCTTCCTGGCCGGTCATGTCGCGGCCGGGAGCGGGTTCCGGGATCATGAACCGCGACTCGGGTGGGGGGGTGCTCTCATTTTCCGCCCCGGTTCGACCTTGAACATCTTCGACGGGCTCTTCGACTGGAACGCCGGGATGGTCCTTCAGGGGGACTATCTCGAAATTGCCGGCGACGGCCGCATCATGTCCTATGACCTGATCCTACGGCGCTATTTTGCGAATCGAGGCGACCGTGAGGTCGAAGTACGCCTGTTCCTGGGTGCCGGCAGCGGCGTCAGCGACATCCGCCATCCCGCCGATTCAGGCGAAGTACCGGAGGACGCCTGGTCCCTGCTGGTCGAAGGCGGTCAGGAGTGGCATTTCAAACCCCGTTTCCACCTGTTCATCAAGGGGCAGTACCGCTGGATGATCAACAGCGGCCGCACGTTCGGTACCTGGACCGCGATGGCTGGCATGGGATTCGTTCTGCCCTGACATTTCAGGAACTGCATGACCCGGCCGGGCGTTTGGGGTATATTGCCAGAGCCACCCCCTGAACATCGTTCTGTCCCGCCGGTGGCGGGCCCACCGTCCCTTCCCGAGGTGCTTCATGACATACTCGAATCCGCTCAAGTTAAATCATTGTCGTCAGGTGTCTTTACGTGTGCTGCTCGCCCTCGCGCTGGCGATTCCTCTGGTTGCGTCTGCCCTGGTCGCGCCGGTCCAGGCTCAGAATGAAATCAACTACGAGCACTACCGTGCCTTGGCCCGCGCCAGCGACCGCATCGATCACATGACCAAGTTCGAACCTCTCAACGGCGAAGCCGGGATGTTCATCGCGCTGGCCGAGCGTTTCGGGACCGTTCAGGTCGCCCGCGTGACCGCCAGAGGCGTCGAACGCGTCTGGAAGAGCATCCAGCTGAGCGGCGTACCCGAGGAGGTGCTGGTGGCGGACCTGCAGGGGGACGGGTTCGACGATTCCCTTGTCTGCCGGACCAGCAACGGCAAGGTGTATGTCTGGTCGCTGGACGGCTACGGCCTGATCTGGGAATCCTTGCCGGGTGAGTATACTTCCATTCCGTGTTTCACGGTCGCCAACATGGATGAGGATCCGGCCAACGAGATCGTGCTGCTGGCGGACCTCCGTCTCATCTACATCGATGGTGTCACCTTCAACAAGCAGTTCAGCGGTATCAACGACTACGTGGCCACGCAGATCCGGTGCGGCGATGTCGATGGGGACCAGCGGGTCGAGGTTGTCCTGAATTCCGGTCAAGTGGTGGATTCGGTGTCCGGGGACATCGAGTGGGAGGACGAGCCGTTCTTCGAGAAGATCGAGCTCTTCGACATCGACGGTGACGGGATGCCCGAAATTCTCACCGAGCCCCTCCAGGGCGGCGCGCTGAAGGTCTTCGACGCCGACTACCGGTCCGAGGTGCGATTCCAGTAGGGATCAGGCTGACCCTCACGCAACGGGCCCGGATCCGCCAGGATCCGGGCCCGTTGCGTGCATCATTCGACAGACGCTAGCGAATGCTCTTCATGATCTCCAGCATCATTTCGGCGGACTCGAAGCCCACCGAACGGCCCAGCAGCACCTCGCCGCGGCTGTCGATGAAGATCACGCGTGGCAGTCCCGGAACCTCGAATTCTTCCTTGATCGCCGCCATCTCGTCGTCGTCGGGATCGGTCGCGTCGATCTTGATCGTCACGAAACGCAGCGATTCTTCGACCACCGCCGGGACGTTCCACACGAGTTTGTCGAGCTTCTTGCAGTAGACGCACCACTGCGCCCAGAAGTCGATCATCACGGGTTTCCCGGAGGCCTTGGCGGTTGCACGGGCTTCGTCCAGAAAGCTTTGCACGTTTTCCCCGGTGCGGACGATAGTCCACGGCACCTTCGCCGGCAGCGGTGCGGCGTCCGCGACGGCGGTCGCGGTCACCGGTTCCGCCGCCCGGCCAACAGCCACGGTGGCGGGTCCGGAGGCGTCGCGTGCCAGGCCAGCCAGCGGCGAGGGCATCAGGAATCCGTGCATCAGGAAGGAGCCCAGCAGCAGGAAGATGCCGGCGGTGAACACCGCCAGGCCCAGGCCCTTGCTGGCACGCGGCCACCACGGTGCCTCCGGCGGCAGCGAGTCGAAGGCACCCATGAAAACGGCCGTGAGAATGGCGGTCAAGCCCACCAGGGGAAAGAAGATGTGCGGGGGCAGCACCGCTTCCGGGCGGACGAAATAGAACGCCATGGCGATCAGGAGCAGGCCCATACCCTTCTTGACGGTATCCATCCAGCCGCCGCTCTGGGGCATGGACCCCAGCAGGGCCGGGAACGTACCGACGCCGATGAGCAGCAGACCCATGCCGATGCCGAAGGTGAACAACGACAGGAACCCGAGCACCCAGTTGCCGGTCGTGGCCACCCAGACGAGCAGAGCCGCCAGGAAGGGGCCGACGCAAGGCGAGGCCACCAGGCCGGCGACCATCCCCATCGCGAAGACACCGAACAGCCCGCCGCGGTTGGAACCGCCCGGTCCTTGCAGGCGGTCGCGCAGGAAGGCCGGAGCCTGCAGTTCGAAGGCTCCGAACATGCTGAAGGCCAGCGCCACCAGCAGCAGCGCCAGTGGCACCACCACCGCGGGGCTTTGCATGAATGCCGTGATACCGCTGAAAACCGTGGCGCTCAGCGCCCCGAGGATGGCGTAGACGAACGCCATGCCCACCACATAGGTCACCGACATGACCAGTCCGTGCAGGGCGCCCTTCTCCTGGCTCTGGGCCCCGATGACCGCCAGCGTGATGGGGATCATCGGGTAGATGCAGGGGGAGAGACTCATCAGGATGCCGAAACCGAAAACCACGGCCAGAAACAACGGCAGGCCGCGGCGGTTGATGAAGTCGGTGATCTTGTCCGCCGACCAGTCCTCGCCGTACCCGGCGGCCATGGTCGTCGTCCAGAGACCCGTTTCGACGGCACCACCGGAAGTGGCGGCCGAAACGGTGACCTTCAGTTCGAAGTCGGTCGCTGCGATGTCCGGAGGCACCGGGGCTGCCCATTCCAGCCGGACGGGGCCTTCGTAGGCGGCCTGGTCCGCGGCAGAGGGCTGCGTCTGGATGACCAGCGGGTAGGGCTCGTCGAGAACGCGCGCCTCACCGGTGTCCACGGTCACCGCCAGCCCGGCAACCAGGATACGTTCGCCCGGTGCCGGAGTAATGACGATGTCGAGAACCAGTTCCTTGCCGATTTCGGCCAGCTCACTGCGGGGGAGCACCTGTACCTGAACGGGCGCCGACAAGGACGAGCCGGCCAGCAGCGCGAGGGAAAGCCCCAGCAGGACGCCTGCCAGCCACGTTGGTTTGATTCCGGTGCAGCTCATCATCGTGAAGCAACCTCGTTCGTCAGTAGCGGAATGACCCCGCCGGTACGGCGGCGGAAGGGATCCTGGGAACTATACGAAGATATATGCCGATGACAAGCGTCGGTTCCGCATCCGGGCGCGGTGGTTGCAATGCGCGGGACTTTTTCCCACATTATGGGCATGACCGGCGGGCCTGGACCCGCCGGCCCGTCTATCAGCGCCCCGTGGAACCAGAACCGGAAGGACCTGTTGTGAGCAGTTTGCCCCTCAAGATAGCGACCCTGATGATCGTCCTGCTGACAGCCGCCGTCGCTGGCGGATGTTCCTCTGACACCGGTGAAGCCGTTGGCGACGCCTCCCAGGCAGCAGGAGCGGTCCGGACGGCCGCCAAGGGCACCAAGGGGGCCATGGCGCCCGACTTCTCCCTGAAACGCCTCGACGGCAGCAGCCTGCAGTTGTCGAGCCTGCGCGGCAAGGCCGTGATCGTCGATTTCTGGGATACCTGGTGCCCGCCCTGCATCAAGGCGCTGCCCCACCTGCAGGAGTTGAGCGTCACCTACGGCGACGATCTGGTGGTCGTGGCGGTGGCCCTCGGACGTGATGGCGAGGACAAGGTCCGCGCTTTCACCCAGAAGCACGGCTTGACCATGGAGGTGGTCCTGTTCGGTAACCAGACGCATCTGATCGAGGAGTTCGGCGGCATGGAAAGCATTCCGACGACCTTCCTGCTGGATGCCGATGGCGTGATCCAGCAGAAGTGGGTCGGCGCCTATCCCAAGTCCTCGTATGAAACGGCCGTCAAGAAACTGATCGCTTCCTGAAGTATCGACAACACTGGACCGGACAGGGGCTCGTACCCTGTCCGGCACTTCAATCCGGAGCGGACGCCGTGCTGCAGTCAATTTTTCTCGTCGGGATCGCGGGCGCCGCAGGCGCGGTATCACGGTACGGCGTCGGCCTGATGGCCGAGCGTTCGCTCGGCAGCCATTTTGCGTTCGGCACGCTGCTGGTGAATGTTCTGGGATGCCTGGCGCTGGGTTTTCTGCTGGAACTGGATCGCGGCACGTCGGTGCTGACGCACCCGCTACGCCTGCTCTTTGCGGTGGGCTTCCTGGGCGCTTTCACCACCTTCAGCACGTTCGGCTACGAGACGATCCGGTATCTGCAGGACGGGGCGGGCCAGCTCGCCCTGCTCAATGTCACGGCCAATCTCGTCCTGGGGTTGGGTGCGGTGTGGGTCGGCTGGGGAGTGGCCAGGTTGACCATGCCGGTCGTTTGATTTCCTGCGCGGACTATCTGATTGGCTGTTTTGGGCAAAAAAAAGCCCCTGGCTGTGGCGTAGCCCGCAGCCAGGGGTCAGAACGCGTGGGTCATTTTCTCAACCACCAAAAGAGATCGATCAGGGACAAGCCGATCACGAAATACATCTCGGGTGCCATTTCGATCCCCCCTTTCCTGTCAGGGGTGAAGTTACAGGGACCTCCTGGACATCGGCCGCCGCGACGGGGAACTTTAGGGAATCCTGGTCCCGGTTGAACTCCATGGCATCGACCGGCGTCCCTGTACCTTGAGCAAGAAGGGGGCCTGGGAGCGTGCAATTATTCCAAGTGTTTTATTTCCAGTATGATAGCTGTCTTGTCGTCAGATTTTTCTTCGCCCCCGAAGGCGTTCACGGTGGAGAAAATCGTTGCTAGAAGCCGCGACGGCGAGGCCTCGATGTTGTTCTGGACCAGATCGAGCAGGCGCGTGGTGTCGTAGAAGTCCCCGGCGGGGTTCGTGGCTTCGGTCAGCCCGTCGGTGTACAGAAAGACGCGGTCACCGGGTCTGAGCTCGAGGGATCCTTCGCGGTAGCGGTGGCTCCGGTCGACGCCGAGAACTGGCCCGCCTTTCTTGAGCCGCTGGCGATAGGAACTGCCGGGGCGGATGAGGACCGGGGGGTCCATGCCCGCGTTGCAGTAGGACAGCAGCCCGGTCGCAGCCTGCCAAATTCCGAAGAAGAAACAGATGAAGGCCCCGTCGGAGACCAGCTTGGTCACCGCCGGATTGAGCCGTGCGACCACCTCGTGCGGAGTCGCGCCGGCACGTGCCTCCTGGCGGAAGGCCACCCGGAACGAGGTCATCATCAGGGCGGCGGGGATACCCTTGCCCGATACGTCGGCGATGGCGAAGGCGAGCGTTCCGTCCGGCAGGGAGAAATAGTCGAAGTAGTCGCCGCCGACCATCCGGCAGGGTTCGTTGCGCCCGCAGATGACGGCTGCCCCGGTGTCGAGCGGACCGGTGGGCAGCAGGCGCGACTGGATCTTGC
>Ga0316201_10000463_pt1 | contig 22943 bp, 21 predicted proteins | sample CS6wburrow_MG_FD_204516 | JGI IMG/M metagenome (GOLD analysis project Ga0316201, IMG submission 204516) | Coastal sediment microbial communities from Delaware Bay, Delaware, United States - CS-6 worm burrow | ecosystem: Environmental > Aquatic > Marine > Coastal > Sediment | place: USA... | reverse complement strand
CGCATTTTCCAGACACGATGGAGGACGGCATCGGTTTTGCGCATACGATGGACAATATGGGTCCGCAAAGCATCGCCCAAGCAGTTGATGCGCATCGACTTATGGCTCTGGACAACCCTGGCACAAAGATTGTTGCGTCCACGCTTACTGAATACGGGGACTTGCTTTGGGCCAACCGGAAATCGTTTCCGGTTGTCACAAAAGAAATAGCAGATAGCTGGATCCATGGAGTTGGAACTGCGCCTGCAAAAGTCTCTCGATACATGGGGCTTCGACGGTTGTACGCGAAATGGGCACAGGCAGAATTGACTGAACCACGAGAAAAAATGGGGCGCGGATTGTGCATGGTCGCGGAACATACGTGGGGCGTTGATATCAAAACATTCCTGCGCGATGAGACCGCCTGGGACAGGGCTGATTTTGCTGCTGCCAGACAATCCGATCCGCGCTTCGCCCTGGCGGAACGCTCTTGGCACGAGCAAGACGACCTGATCGATGCCGCAATCGCAGACCTGTCAGGAGACGATCTTGATCTGGCTACCAAGGCCGCATCGCCGGCCGTTGTCGTGGAGAACGATGTTGCCGTGCGCAAACAAGACCGCCTGCCGCTGGATGGTGGCGAGTTGGTTTTCGAAATGGCTAGCGGGGGCGTCGATGCTGTTCACTTTCCTAACGGGCGGGAATTGAAAGCCGGCAACGGTCTGCTGGGCCTACTAAGTTACGAGAGTTATGACGCGCGGGATTACGCGGACTACAAGGATAGCTATCTGACGTTGCGCGCGCATTGGGGCGAACAGGATCACGGGAAGCCTGGGTTGGAGAGCGCGAAGACGTCGCGATCTGCCACTTTCCAACCTGAGTGGCTTGGGATCGGCGCTGATGAAACAGGACAGGCCGTCAGCAAGTTCCGGTTCGACGAAGTTGCAGCGAAGCAACTGGGAGCGCCATCTGCTTGCGAGTTGCGGTACAGGTTCGCCGATCGCGATACCTTGGAGATCATGGTCTGCTATTTTGACAAGCCTTCGAACCGTATGCCTGAGGCGTCATTCTTCAGCTTTGCTCCGGCGGTCGATCCAGGCCGTTGGCGCTTTCAAAAGCTTGGATATCCGGTCAATCCATCCGACGTTATTCGTAATGGAAATAGGCAATTACATGCCGTTGAATCGGTTGAGAGCGAATCCGGTCAGGGCGAACGTGTCGTCATCACACCGCTGGATAGCCCTTTGGTTGGTCCCGCCGAAGCGCCATTTCTTTTGTTTCACCGTGACGACGTTACAATGGAAAAAGGTATTCGGTTCTGCTTGCACAACAATAAATGGGGTACGAATTTTCCTATGTGGAGTGAGGGCGATTTTGCATTCCGGTTCTACGTGTCTGTACATGGCGCAGCGTAGATTTCATTCACGCAGCTTTCCGGAGGAATTCTCATTTCTCCCGGGCGCTTGTCTGGTTGGAGTGTGATGGAAGCATCAACGGTGGTTCAGTTTTGGGAGAGCGCGCGGGTGAGCGGGCTAAATATCTGCATCGATGGCGGTTGGGCGGTGGATGCAGTGCTTGGGGTGCAAACGCGTCCACACAGAGATCTTGATATTGCGCTGCCCGCATCGGAAGTCATGGCCCTGCGAGCGCTCCTCGAGCAAGGCGGCTTCTCCGAGGTTTCGCGCCCGGACAGCTGGGAGCATAACTTTGTCCTTGAGTCAGTGATCGGTGACATCATTGACGTGCATTCCTATGAGTTGAATGCTGACGGAAGCAATAAATATGGCGTTTCCTATATCGCGGATCATCTGAGCGGTGAGGGCATCATACTCGGGTGTCGAGTTCGCTGTGTGCCACCGCGTTGGCTTGTCCCGTTTCACACAGGCTATGAAATAGACGAGACCGATTGGCACGACGTTCGATTGTTATGCAAAAAATATAAAATACCCATTCCTGATATCTACAAACGGTTCGCCGAGAGCGACTCGAATAATCGAGGCGGGTGAGGGGGTGGCCGAGTTTCTTCCCGCGTTTGGCCGATTAAAAAGCAATAATCTAATGTCGATAGTAAATAATCTTTACAGCGTTTTTATGAGCTTAAGGGGCGTTTTGCCGATCTTTGGGCGGGCCACTTAGGAAATACCTTTTCAGATGGATAGAACTCTGCAATCTTGGTTGCACACGTGTGCAACGGCACACCGATATTCGCCTATGGGAGGTAAATTATGACAAACCTGATACGCACTTCTGCCCTTGTCGGTGCCCTTGCTGGACTAGCAGGCCCGGCATTCGCCGAAGACATCAATATTACCGTTTGGGCTGGTGGTTCAAACGACAGCGACAGTTACCGCATCGAAGCCATTGAGATTGCGGCGGATATTTTGGAGCGCGAGGCCGCCATTCAGGGCGAAGAACTCAACATCACAGTTGAAGGTCGCCGCGACTTCACAGGATGGGATGAATTCAAGCAGGGTATCACTCTGGGCGCCGAAGCCGGAACTGCCCCGAGCATCGTTGTTACTTCACATCTCGATATCGCGCCCTGGAGCCAGGCCGGGTACATAGTGCCGGTCGAAGACTACGTTGATCTGGACTCGTGGCCGCTGAACAACGTCTACTCGAACCTGATGGAAATTGCGTCCTATGCCGGCACGCAATGGGGCATCCCACAGGACGCGGAATCGCGACCGTTTTTCTTTTGGCGCGAAACTTTGACTCAACTGGGATACAGTGAAGATGATATCGACGCGCTGCCCGGAAAAGTCGCGAGCGGTGAGTACACGCTTCGAAACGTTCTTGAAGACGCCAAGAAAGCCGTCGACATGGGCATCGTAGAGGAAGGCTATGGGTTTTACCCACGGGTTTCGAACGGGCCAGACTATGCTCAGTTCTATCAATCCTTTGGCGGAGTACTTATGGATCCAGAATCCGGCAAGTTGCTTCTCGATAAAGCGGCGATGACTGAATTCTACCAGTTCTTTGTCGATGCTGTGGCCGCTGGTGTAACTCGTCAGAATCATATCGGGACCGACTGGAACCAGTGGTACAACGAAGTCGCCAATGGTCGCGCTGCGTTCTGGCACGGCGGAACTTGGCATTTTGGCCGCTATGCGCGTGAGGGCAACGATGACTTCTGGAATACGATCCAGTTCTCGCTGATCCCTGCGGGCAATGATGCCGGACGCGCTAACACGATTACACATCCGCTAGTATATCTCGTGATGAACCAGGAAGATGACCGGGTCGAAGAGGTGGCCGCACAGCTTATCGCGATCGCAACCGAGCCGCGCCTGAATTCGCTGCATGCGATACAGTCTAACCACTTGGCTGTCGCGAAGGCTCAATCCAACATCGATCTCTATCGGAATGATCGTTGGGCATCCGAGGCGACCGACGTCCTTTTAGGTTCGGCCACGTCTCAGCCAAACCACTTGCAGTACGGAGCCTTTTCTGAGGCGATGTTCCGCGGCTTGGAATCGGCTTGGTCTGGGGTCCAGACGCCCGATGAGGCTGTGGCAGAGGTCGAGGCTCAGATGCGGGCAACGCTTGGCGACGATCTGATCGTTCGCTAATTCAGAATACTGGCGAGGTGCGGATGTTCGCGCCTCGCTTCCCCTCACCAAGGACATATCCCGATGACGTCCCGAATGCTGGGCATAGGGTTTCTTTCGCCCGCAATTATTGCAGCCTCGATCTTCTTTCTGCTTCCCGTCCTGCTGACAGTTGTGTTCGCGTTCACGAACATGTCCACGTCCACCGGGATCATGGGCGGGGACTTCCAGATCAATAAGGAACGGCTTCGCTCCGTTGCTGAAACGGGCATCAGCGCAGAGTCAGTCGAGAAACTTGAAACGGCTGGGTACCAGATTACAGAAGCTGGTCTGACCGCGCTTGCAGAGCAATTTAGCGAAGCGACGGCAGACGAACTACGCGAGGATTTCATTGGAGAGTCCTTTGCGGCGCGGCGGGATCTAGAGAGAGTCCTACGAAAACTTGACGATCCGATCCGGCAAACGCGAGATCGAAAGGCCGCCGCCGATCTTTTTGCGGTCACAATCGTTGGCGAGCGTTTTGACACAGAAGATCAATTCCGAGCTGCACTCGGTAATACCGGAATAGACCCAGCGGACCATGATGCATTGACCGATTTTGCGTTCACTGGATGGACTTGGACAACTGAAAATTTTAAGCTGCTTTTAGAACTGCCGTCGACACTTCGTTTTGCGACAAACACTGCTTTTTATGTTGTATGCACACTGACATTCAACATTATCTTTGGTCTCTTCTTGGCGATCTCCACGTTCTACCTGCCAGGCAAATATGCAAACACATTCCGCGCTATCTGGTTTTTGCCCCGCATTCTCCCGCCTGTGCTTTATGTCTTGATGTGGAATTGGTTCACTTGGGACAACGGGTTTATTGCGACAGTTACGGGGTGGTTCGGGGTTCCCCCGCAGAACTGGATGATGCAAACCGCGCCGCGGGCATGGACTGTCATTATCCTGATAAACGGATTTGTGGGCGCATCCTTGGGCATGATTTTGTTCTCGTCCGCCATCAAGGCTATTCCGTCCTCGATGCTTTATGCGTCCGAGGTCGATGGCGCTAACCGCTGGCAACAGGTGCGATATATCATTTTGCCCCAGATGCGCTGGCCGATCCTGTTCATGACGTCGTACCAAACTCTTAGCCTTTTGACGTCATTTGAATATATCCTTCTTGCGACAGACGGCGGACCGGGCAGAACAACCGAGGTATGGGCGCTTGCAGCCTATCACACTGCCCTGAACAACTATGGCGGCAACCTGCAATACGGGTTGGGCGCGGCCTATGCTCTTGCGCTGGTCTTCATCGGAATAACGCTGTCGGTTCTTTACCTCAGATTCTTCAACTTCAAAGAATTGCTGGCCAAGCCGAGGATCGAACAATGACTGCAAATGCACGCATTTGGCCGCTGATTTTGATCCTGACGATTTTCTCAGCGCCGCTTGTCATTATGTACTTTTATCAAGTCGTCGACAGCATTGCTCAGCCTGATCCAGGTTCATTGATTCCCGGCGAAATTGATGTCTCGAACTGGCGTTTTCTTTGGGAGCGAATTGATTCCGGACGGCCATCGATCTGGGTCGTCACCTTCAACACCTTCCTGTTTGCCAGCACGACGGCATTTCTGGTTACGTCGTTGTCGACGACGGCTGGCTACGCACTTTCGCGGCTTAACATGCCGGGGCGGCCCTATTTTCTTGGTGGGCTGATCATTCTTCATGCCTTTCCGACGATCACTTTGATTATCGCGATTTTCATCATTCTTCAGTTTCTTGGTCTGTTTGATACGCTGCTGGGTATCATCCTTGTTAAGGCTGCGTTGGAACTGCCCTTTGGTGTTTGGATCATGAAGGGGTTTTACGACACCGTGCCATGGGAGATTGAAATGGCTGGCGTCCAAGATGGCGCAAGCCGCCTTCGCGTTTGGTGGGAGCTTGTGCTGCCGCAGGTCAAGCCGGGTCTTGCAGCCCTTTTGATCATTTCGTTTTTGTCGGGTTGGTCGGAGTTTGTATTGCCGCTTGTTCTGGCTCCGGGGTCGGGCACTCAGGTTTTGGCGACCTACATGAACGCGGTCATTCAGGACGATGCGACCGCTGACTTCGGCCTCTTCAAGGCGATCGGCATGTTCTACTCAATCCCAGTCATCATCATCTATCTGGTGTTCCAGAAGCAGTTGATGAACATCTACGGCGGAGGCACCAAAGGCTAATGAAACTCAGGCTCGACAAATTCACCAAACGTTTTGGCGACTTGACCGTCATCGAGGATATGGACCTGACGGTTGAGAGCGGCGAGATGATGGCGCTTCTTGGACCTTCAGGGTGCGGAAAATCCACGACCTTGTTCGCAGTCTGTGGCATTCACAAGATGAACGGCGGTAAACTCTTTTTTGGCGACAAAGACGTGACGACCCTGCCGGCACAGGAGCGTTCGGTGGGTGTCGTGTTCCAGAACTATGCACTTTACCCCCATATGACGGTGGAGCAGAACATTGGGTTTCCGCTGAAAGTACAAAAGCTTTCAAAGCCTAAAATCAGGGCCGAAGTCGAGCGGCTTGCCGATTTGGTTCAGATCGGAGAGTTGCTGGATCGTCGACCGGCGCAATTGTCGGGTGGTCAACAGCAGCGGGTCGCATTGGCGCGTGCGATGATCCGCAAGCCTGATGTTCTCTTGCTTGACGAGCCGCTTGCCAATCTGGATGCGAAGCTGCGGTTGGAAATGCGATCAGAGATCCGGCGTATTCAGCGGGAGACCGGGATTACAGCCATTCTTGTGACACACGACCAGGTCGAGGCGATGTCGATGTGTGACCGGATTGCACTGATGCGAGACGGCAGAATCGTTCAACTCGACACGCCCGAACAGATGTATGTGAACCCGAGCTCGCAGTTCGTGGCTGGCTTCCTCGGAAACCCGCCAATCTCATTCCTCCCTGCGGTGGCGGGCGATGTTCTATCGTTTGGACATGAACAGACGCTTGCACGCCCGTCAGCGTTGGGGGCATCGGGGGAAGTCGTCGTCGGGATTCGTCCCGAGCATTTTGGACCACAGCACGGGACCGGATTGCAGGGTGAGGTGACCTTTGTCGAGCCGCAGGGCCGCGAAGAGTTAATCGACGTCCGGCTGGACGGTGGAGGTGAAATCCGTTCAATCTTGCCTGCGGGCGAGCCGATTCGGGCGGGGCAACGCATCAACTGGGGCGTAGCTATCGAAAGCATTCTTGCGTTCGCGCCGAATGGTGACAGGCTTTGACATCTCTGGACATCCCGCCGCGCCCTTATGCGATTGCGCACCGCGGTGCGTCGGCCTATGCGCCGGCGAATACGCTTGCGGCGTTTCGTAAGGCAGCCGAGTTGGGCGCCGATATGTGGGAGGTCGATATACGCGTCTCTGCGGATAGTGTTCCCGTCGTCCACCACGACGCGACCCTTGCAGGCGGCCAAGCGGTGAACGAACTCTCTCGTGCGGCGTTGCGCGAAGTCATGCCAGATTGTCCTGATCTGAGTGAGGTTGTCGCGCTGGCAGCGGAGCTTGGAGCGGGCATTTATGCGGACATCAAGGACGCTGACGCTGCATTGGCCACCATGCATTTGTTGCAAGAAGCCGAGATTGCGCCTGTAATCATCGGAGCCTTCAGTACTGAGATTGTTCAGATGCTGAAGGAGGCTGGAAGCACCTATCCGGTTGCAGGGCTTGTGCCGATGGGGGCCGATCCGCATCTGCACGCCAAAGACGCCGATGTCATCCATCTGTGCTGGGAGCGTATGGCTGCGCCACAAGACACCCTGACACGCGAGTTGTTTGGCCGTGCATTTCAGGACGGCAAGGAAGTGGTGTTGTGGCACGAAGAGGATCCCGAGCGCATGGCGGCGATCCGCACCAAACCTGTGACCGGCATCTGCTCGGATATGCCAGAACTGGTGAATCCTTTTCGGGCGCCGTCGGACTATCCCTTTGATATTGTCTGTCATCGCGGCGCCAATTCGATTGCGCCCGAAAACACGCTGCCCGCGCTGGAGTGTGCTTTAGCGGCAGGCTTTGGTTATATCGAAGTTGATTTGCATATCTCATCGGATGGCGAGATTGTCGTTATTCACGACAACGTTCTTGATCGTACGACCAATGGCACCGGGCCGGTGACACAGCATAAGCTAGCCGAGCTTCGCGAACTGGATGCTGGCGGGTGGTTCGATCCGTTCTTTGCAGGAACCAAACTTCCGACACTTGAAGAGGTTCTGGACCTTTTGAAGAAATATGACGGACGCGCCTATCTTGAATTCAAATCTGCTCCGCCCGAACCGGTGCTAAAGCAGGTCGAGCGTGCCGGATTGCTGGAACGGGTGTTTTTCTGGTCATTCAATCGCGATTTTCTTGTCGAACTCCGCGCACTCAGTTCTGCTGCACGAATTATGGCGCGTCGCCAGGACTACGCTTCGCTTGAGGAGACAATTGCAGATTTCGATGCGAATATCGTCGAATTCATCCCAACCGAGGAAGCGTTGGACATTTTGCCGCTTCGAGGTAGCCATGTTCAGTCGATGTTGGCCTATAATGGGAACGACACTGAGGTGTTTGCTCGGATGATCCCTTTGCGCCCGGATCTTTTTAACCTCGATCAACCGTTCGCTTTTTCCCGCTTCGTCGATCACGGTCGTAGTGATGCCTAAGATCGTGCACCGCAAAGCCACATCGTTTGACGTGGCCCGTCTTGCGGGAGTTTCGCGGTCAGCTGTTTCTCGGGCGTTCACACCAGGTGCCAACATTGCGCCCGAGACGAAAGACAAGGTGACGAAGGCGGCATCCGAACTTGGGTATCGCGTCAATTCACTGGCACGCGGCTTGCAGCAGGATCATTCTGGTATTGTAGGGCTTGTGGCTTCCCGGCTGGACACGCCTTTGCGATCGAGACAGGTCAGACATTTGAGCGAAGCTTTGATCCGCGAGGGGTTCATGCCAATGCTGATTACGGCAGAACGCCCGGATGACGTCACCAGTCTAATCGAGTCACTTCTTGGGTACAGCGTCGCTGGGATGATATTCACATCGGACTCACCGCCTCGGGCTTTGATTGAAGACTGTGGTCGCCTCGGACTTCCGGTGGTGCTGGTCAACCGCGCCGGCGCATCGAATTGGGGTGATCGGGTCGTTGCCGACAATGCAAGGGCGGGGCAGCTAGCAGCGCGTATTCTGATTGATAGTGGTGCGACCTGTCTTGGGTGCCTTGTTCCCCGAAAGAAGACTTTTTCGGTATCTGGTCGGGCTAAAGCGTTTTTCAGTGCGGCAGCCAGCGAGGGGCTGCCGACCGAAGTTCTTTATGCCCAGGATCAGGGCTATGAAGATGCGCGCATCGGAATCAATGAAACAGATCGCGCCATCTTCGATCGAATTGACGGTTTGTTTTGTTCGACCGATTTGATGGCGATTGGTGCGCTTGACGCACTTCGGATTGACCTCTCGATTGCTGTTCCCGAGCAAATACAGGTATTGGGCTTTGATGATATCGAGCAGGCCAACTGGGGGTCTTTCAACCTTTCGACCATTCGCCAGGATGTCGACGCTCAAACAGATACCGTCGTTCGGCTGCTGATAGAGCGGATTGCAGACAACACTTTAGCAAATAGAGTCGAGCGGCAACAGCTGACGGCGGTATTGCGAGGGACGACGCTCCATGACGGATGATCGCCTAAAGGCAGCGTTAGATATGGCGCGCGAGGCTGGTGACCTCGCCCAGACCATGCGCGACAGCCCTACGGAACTAAAAACGAGCACCAAGGGTCCGATGGACCTTGTCACTGCTGCAGATCACGCTGTCGAAGCGTTGTTGCGTACGCGCATTCAAGAATTTGAGCCTGGTGTGGCCGTTCTGGGAGAAGAGGGTGGCTTCGAAGGGAAAGGCAAGTCCATCTGGATCCTTGACCCAATTGACGGCACGGTAAATTTTTCACGCGGGATGCCGGATTGGGCCATCTCGATTGCATATTTTGACGGCAGCGAACTCACACACGGGGTGATTCATGCGCCCGATCTTAACATCACGGCATGGGCAATGCGGGGGCATGGCAGTTTCTTAAATGGTCGTCGAATTGTCTTTGGTGACACGATGCCGCAAAGTCCCATCGTTGCGTTGGGCCATTCACCTCGAAGTGCCCTCACGGGCTATTTTTCAAGGATTGAGCACTTACTCAGCAACGGCATTGAACACCGGCGCCACGGCGCCGCCACGATTTGCTTTCTGGGCGTCCTTGCGGGCTGGTTCGACGCTTTTCATGAGCCTGCCTTGAATATTTGGGACGTGGCGGCGGGTTTGTTACTTGTTGAGGAGGCGGGCGGCGCGATTCAGCATGATCCTTTGGCGGACTTTCTTGGAAGGCCATCAGACGTCCTTGCACTCAATCGCGGCTTTCCTGGATTGGCGGCAGCTCTTGGATCCGCTGATTTTGCGTGATGCGTAGCGGCGCGGATAGAAGGAATTGACCTAACATGAGCTGGTCCGCAAACTCGCCGCACAGCAAGGGATGAATCAAAACTATGACTGATCGCTGGGCTGGGCAGATAGGAGTGCTCGCAGACCCGCATTTGCATGATACCTTCGCTGGGCGCCATTTTGGGCTAGAAACAAGCGATTGCATTCGCAGCTTGGCAGCGTCCGCGGCCTCTACCAGAGTGTTCAACGAAAGTGGTGCGGCTTTAGTTCGGGCACTGGATATTCTGGCCGAGAGAGACGTGCGTTTTGTGATGATTGCAGGGGATTTGACCGACGATGGCCAAGCCCCAAACTGGCGCGCTTCGGTGGATCTTTTGGATCGCTATTCTCAACGGCATGACATGCGGTTCTTTTTGACGCCGGGCAACCATGACCAGTGGTACGGCGATGGCAAGCTTCTTCGAAAAGAGATGGTCAGTTCCGATGGAGCGACTTTTGCGGTGTCTGGCGATAAATCTGACGAGACTGCGCGCTTCGCCTCTGAAATGTTCCAGATAGGGCAGGCGGACCTGCTGAAATTTGCCCCGGGGTTCGGGTTTTGCCGGCATCCGGACGACCTGTACTGGGAAACTCCGTTTGGTAGCTCGGATGCATTTGCCGATCGGGTCGGCTTGGTCTCTCGGACAGGAAGGGAACCCGTGGAGGTGCCGGACCTGTCCTACTTGGTCGAGCCTGTTGAAGGGCTTTGGATCCTGTCAATTGATGCAAACGTCTATTTGCCGGACCAAAGCGAATGGCGTGACTTCGGACAAGAAGGTTGGATTGCCGTCGTGCGTCACAAAGCTTGGCTGCTCGACTGGATCAGTGATGTGTCTCATCGCGCGCGGACGTCCGGTAAGCAGCTTATTTCCATGTCTCACTTCCCAGCATGTGATGTACTTGATGGGGTTCCCGGCGGGCTGGCTGAGCGGTCCATGCCCACTTTGGAAGTGGCGCGTGCGCTTGCGCATTCGCGGATGGGGCTGCATTTCAGCGGGCATTGGCACATTAACCGCACCGGCGCGCAAACCGCGGGAAATGATTGGCTGGTGAACGTTGCTGTGTCATCAACGGCAAGCTTTCCTGCGGTGTTTAAGCTGGTCGAGTTGCGGGATACACACGCTAGGATTGAAACGCTCGGGTTGGGGCCGGTCCCAGGTTTCGATGCTGCTTTCCAGCATTACCTAGCTGAGCAGCCGATGTCGCAGTTGGCTCAGAGCCACGACTACGACCGTTTTCTGGCGCTGCATTTGGCGGGTCTGACCGAACAACGCTACCTAGCGCAAGATTGGCCCGCGGAATTCAGTGCATCTTTGGAAAAGTCTACATTGGCTGGTCTGCTGTCTAGGATCGGTGCTCATGTGCCTGCGATGTCCAGCGATATACCCACGCGTCTAGCAGTGGAAGACTACTATAAGCTTGAGCAAGGCGGCCAGCTATCTGGAGTTCCAGGAGAGCGTCTGGCCGTTTACAGAAGCATTGACGCGTCCGCTTTGACTAAGGGATCTGTAAGTGACCGCAGACTTTTCTTGGGGCTGGCTCGCTACAGTAAGGCACTGCCAGACGATCAGTTCACTGTAAATCTTTTGGATGGGACAGTCGCCGAGTGAGAATTGGCAGAAGAAACTTGGTTCAGCTTGCCAGGGCCGCTTCGTAGCTATTGCTTATGACAAATCGCTTGCCAGAAATCAGCCTTCTATGCCTGTTATTCCGATTTCTTTCCCTGATACCGGAATTTAATTCCCTGTTAACTTGAGTAGGGAATTCGTGCGCAAGCCTCTGATTTATATGCGCGAATAGAGCTGCATGAGGCCAAGTTCGCTCGAAAACGCAGTTTTTCCCTGTTCTTTCCCTGTTTAACAGGGAATTTCCGGCCGAGACTGGTTCGCTCGAGACTGTGTGCACAGCCAGGCAGTTCCACCAAACCCGCGATACGTGACACCGCGCCAGATAGTGCCGAAGTTTCGGTGGTTTGTGCAGTTCGTTCGCTGCGCCAGACGCCCACACAGGACAAATTCGGCGCACTATCCACCAAGTGTCTGGACTGGCGATTTCCGCGATACGCGAAGTGGTGTGTTCAGAGGGTTGCGATGCGCTGGCGTTGCGCTTGCCAATCGGCCGGAAGCTCATGACGCAGGCACCAGTCGGAGGTCAGCCCCAGAGGCTGCGTGCCATTCACGATATCGCGGACGAGGTCAGGTGCCAGGTTCGCCAGATCGATGAGTTGCTGAGCCCGGCGCTTGCAGGTGCCAGCATCCAAAGCAATAGCTTCGTAGCTCCGACCGGTTTTTAGCTGCTGATACCGCTGATTGGCGAGCGCAACATTCTCGAGGAGAGCCTGATCTCTTCATCGTCTGTCTTTTCAGTTGGAGAACAGTCTAACCCCAAGGTGAGGACCTTCAGGGGAGCAGGTGAGAGTTAACGTGAGAACGCCAAAGGGACAGCCTGGCTGTCCTAGTAAAGGCTAGTTCGAGTTCGTCTGACACCACCCGGCAGTGTCCCGGATCGGGGCCGTTCGAAGAGGAAAGTGCGCTGCGCGTCAGTGACGAGTCAGACACTATCCCCAGACGTCAAATTGATCGGCAATGTGCCTGTTCTCATGTTCAAGTCGCGCTGAGGAAACGGAATCTCAATTCCGTATTTCGAAAGAGCCGTTTCCAATGCCCAGTTGTAATCAGCCTTTACAGCCCCGGGTCTCTTCACTGCATCGGGCTTCAGCATGAGTACAAGCTCAAAATCCAAGCTGCTCTCTCCAAACCCAACTAGCCAAACCTGCGGCGGCGAAGCATTTTCACCGGTTAACATATGCGGTACTGAGTCTGCGGCCTCCAAAGCGGCCTTCTTCACCAATTCCTTGTCTGTACCATAGGCAACTCCGAACGGAATTTTCGTGCGAACGAAGGCATCACGAAGAGTCCAGTTGGTGACGCGGCTGTTGATGAATTCCGAGTTCGGAACAAGAATATCAACATTCATCCCGGTTCTAACAAGCGTCGCGCGGATGTTGATTTCCTTCACTTCTCCGGTCAGACCGGATTCCAATTCGACAAAGTCGCCAACCTTCACGCTTTGCTCGATCAACATGATGATTCCCGCAACCAGATTGCTGAAAATAGCCTGCAGTCCGAATCCAATGCCGACGCCAATTGCACCCGAGAAGACCGCAAAAGCGGTCAAATCGACCCCAATAATGTTCATCGCGAACATTATTGCAAAGAAGAACGATCCAATTCTAACCGTCTGTCCAAGAAGTGTCTTGACGGATGGAGTCATACTCTTTGAGTGGCTCAGCCTCGAGTGCGCAAACCTAGTGATCAATGAGGCACTCCATAGGAGGATCACCAGCATCGCGGCACCATTAAGGACCATAAGAACCGACAATCTGGTGTCGCCTAGGTTGAAGGCTAGGCTGTCGAGAATTTCGATTGTGGGGTCAAGGAGCCGTGTGATGCTAAGGGCTGCAATGACCCACGCAACGGCTGCGAATGTGCGCGACCAAATTGGATCTCGGACAAACGTCGAGAAAAGTCGGATCAATATCCATGCCTGCAAAAGACTTGCGACGATAAGGACAATGTCATTGCCAATTCCTTGGATTTGAAGGCCTCGCAGGCCGATCCAAAGCCCAATAACTGACGCAATATGCAAAACCAGACGGCGGAACACACGGTACGCCTTTGGAAGAAAATAGTGCTTCTCGTCGATCATCGGCCAAGCGTAGTCGACGAGTCGCGACAAGGGTTTTTGCGCGATCAGTGCGATACCGAAGGCAACGGCAATAACCAGAATTTGGTAGATGGTGTCCGTCGATGACGCCTGAACCATCATTTGATGGGTGAACTCAGTGAAAGACTCCAGAATGGGCGAAACGCTGGAAGTGATATCTTCGATCACAGTGTCGGTGGTTGCAGGTTCGTCGACTTGCAGAGCCGTATCTTCGTGATTCGCCATCTCAGTCCCCTTACGACTTGAATCTGTTTTTCCACGCTCTGCCTACCGAATGCGATGGATGCAACTAGTTCGTTTGCAGCGCACCCAGCGCAGTAGCCCGCTCTTCGACGAAAAGCCTTGTGGTGCGAGGTTAATGACTTACCTACAGCAATTTGCGAGCTTGAATGGGATGATAGAATGATCGTTCGCAAAAATGGCACATTAAAATCCGTCAATGGGGCGAATTCCAGAAGCTACCAGAACAGGAGACCAACCTGCGGACGATTCAGAGAAGTGGCAATAACTAGATCCATTCTCAAAGGTAACCGCAAGACCGGAATGCCGGGACAGTAGACAACCAGAATCATGGCCCATGTATTTCCGAAGTTCGTAATAATTCTCAGGCACTCGATCCCAAGACAGTAAGCAGAGTACAGAACGGAACGGTATCGCGATGTCCGACCTGGGCTCAAAGCCGCCATACTCTGCGCTGTGCATGAATGACTGCTGTGCCGGACTTAGCCGCCTTTTGCACATGCAGCATTTTCAGAGGAAGCATCTTTTTGCAATTCCGGCAATCTCGGTTAGCACCGTCGCGAGCCGTCCGGGTGCGAGGGAGACACGCGGGCTGAGCGAATGGGTTGTGCCCGAAACTTCGATACGCCTATGGCCGGTAGAAGTGCATGTGGGCGGCCAACTGCAATAACGCGCAAATCGAATTTGGCGAATAATCTGACCGGCAAAAGAGCCTCGCGATCAAAGGAGCAGCAGGAAGGCAAGGTAGGCGACGTACGCAGCAACAAACATACCGCCCTCCCGCCTGCTGACCGTCCAGCCTGTTCTGGCGAACAGCAAAAGTACAATCGTTGCAGCGCACATCACCCAGATGTCGATGCGGATGATCTCGGCAGGGACTGTCATCGGCTGCACAACAGCAGTGATCCCGAGGATGAACAGGATATTGAAAATATTGCTGCCCAGAACATTGCCGAAGGCCACGTCTCCCTGACCTTTGCGCACGGCGATGATGGCGGTCACCAATTCGGGCATGGACGTGCCGATTGCGACGATGGTCAATCCGATCACAGTCTCGGAAAGGCCGACCGCCTGCGCGATTGTAACGGCCCCCGAGACGAGAAACCGCGCGCCGAAAATGGTGACGACGAGACCGACAAGGGCGATGACGACAGAGACGCCAAAGGTGTAGTCGGAACCCGGTACGGCATACGCTTCGCCTTCATAGACTGCGGCTGCAGGCGTGCCGCTGCCGCGTTTTTCTGACCAAAGCGTGAAACCAAGATAGACGGCGAGTGCCGCGACGAAGGCGAGGCCGACCAACCGGCTGACATCACCCCAGAGCACGACACCGAGACAGAGCAGTGTGGCCAGCGCCATGACCGCGCCGTCCCTACGAAATGCCCTGGGATCAACAGCAATGGGCGCAATCAGTGCCGCGAGCCCAAGGATCAGGAGGACGTTTCCGATGTTGCTCCCAACGACATTGCCGATAGCGATCCCGGAGGAGCCGGACAGGGCCGCCTGTAGGCTCGTGACCAGTTCCGGGGATGATGTTCCGAACCCCACCAGTGTCAATCCGATCACCATCGGCGAAATACCGAAGGATTTGGCCGCAGACACAGCCCCGCGCACAAGCAATTCGCCGCCCACAATGAGCCCGGCCAGCCCAAGAATAACAAGCAGAGTCGCGCTCATTCCCGTGGGTCCTTCGGTGAAAGTGTCTCAGTCGGTTCAGACGACACTGGTTGGTCGGCATCCAGCTCCGCCTGGTCTGCTCCGAGGGCCGCTGTTTCGGGTGTGGATGCACGCACCATTGGTTTAGCCTGAAACGAAACCTTGTCCTCTTTTGCCACTTCCGGGGCATGCTTCAATCGCCAGATAGCAAAGGCGATCAGAAAGATATGCGCGATACCTGTGACTGCAAAGAGGCTGACCGCACCGAAAGTTGTCATGGCGAACCCCGCAACCGTCGGGCCCACAATCGAGCCGAGTCCGAACACCAGTAAGAGCCCACCGCTGATCTGAATATAGGTCCCCGGTTCCGCGTGGTCGTTCGCATGTGCAACGATCACGGGATACATCGAAAAGACGGTCGCCCCGAAGAGAGTGGAAAAGGCGAGCAGCACCATCGGGTTTGACGTTCCCGCAAACAGGAACAGCGCGTCGGCGATCAGCGCAAAGCCCGTGATGCCAATTAGGACCTTTCGTCGGTCCAGCCGGTCGGAGGTGATGCCCACCGGTATCTGCATGGCAGCACCCGCAAGGATCGGAATACTCGCAAAAAGCGCGATGTCGTCCAGAGAAAGTCCGATCCTCGCACCGTAAACGGCAGCCAGCGTGCCGAATGACGCGTTCGAGACGCCCACCATGAGAACCGCAAAGAACGCTATGGGAGAGTTCTTCCACAGCGCCCGAAGGTTGAGAGAAACCCGTGTCAGCGGCCGCGGTGTGGTCGTGGCACTGATCGCCGTGGGCAGCAGCGCGAGGCAATAGACCATCGCGGCCAGCACGAAGAAGAAGAACCCGTTTGCATCGCCAAGCGTCAGCACCATCTGGCCTGCCGTCGTCGCCGCGAGATTGACCATTGTATAGATACCGAAGATGCGTCCGCGGGAGGACACCTCGGAACGCTCGTTGAGCCAGCTTTCCACGATCATCGCCGCCCCGGCAAAACAGAAACCCGAGAGGGCGCGAACGGGGATCCATACCCATGGCGTTATCAGAACCAGAGATATCAGAATTGCAATGGAAGCAACCGCGCACATCGCTCCGAATGCACGGATATGACCGACACGCGCCACCAGTGCCGGAGTCCGCAGGCAACCCGCGACATACCCCATCGCCCAGCCGGTGCCCAACAATCCAAGCGAGGCGGCTGTAAAGCCCTCCGCTTCCCCCCTGATCGGCAGGATGAGTGCATTAATACCGCCCGCAAAAAGCAGAAAGGCGGACCCCATAAGAAGCGCTGCGAGCGAGAATAGACTTCTGACCAAAAAGCTTTCACCCCCCCCCGGGTTATCAGATGGTCTCGGGTGACTATCCGAAATCTCACCGCTGCATTCTGCTGTCTTTTATAGGATCCTAAATCTAAATTTGGAATTTTTCCAACTGCTTAGGAGGTCACGCCATCCAGATGCTGTTTGGATTGGTCATGAAGGTGCTGATCGCGTTGGAAATCGGCAATTCAATTCTTCGCCACATTCGGGCGCATTCGACGATCATTCAGGCCCGCGAAGTGATCCTGATCGGGATGATGTTATCTCGCCATACTACTGAGGGATGACGGCAGACCATTCAGCGAACCAGACGCGCAACAACTCTGCAAGCCACCAGGCCACCCAGAGTGCTGCAAGTTGAAGTAAGAGACCAAATGAGACGGTCTTTCGAAATGCAGCGTTCTTTCCGCGCCAGCTGATCATCAGACGCACGACTGTATTGGCGCTCAAGGCCAAAGCCAGCGGTAGAGCCCCGTCGAGCGCGGAGATTTGTCCCGCCGCAACCAGCGATGCCAGCGCTACTGTTGCGGAATTCGTGCTCACCAGGCCCGCAAGTGCCACAGTCACCAGAACGGCCGCATTTCCAAAGAAATCGTTCAGGAACGCCGAAACCAGCATGACCACCGCGACCAAGAGCGCAAAGCTCACAGCACCTTTGACAGAGAAAACCTGCGATGGAAGTTCAAGGACCGCGGGCTCAACCTTTCGATGCAACGCCAGAACGAAGATCGCCGCGCCGTGTAGCGTCGCCGCCAGACCCGCGCCGAACAGCAGGGGCAAACCGACCGTGAACATTGACGGACTAAGCGCCAGAAGAATGATCCCGATCTGAACCAACGAGGACACAGAGGAAAGCGTCGCACCGGCAGCGGCGCTTTGAGCGTCTTCGGGCTTTTCAGCAGCACGCTGACCAAGGGCCACGATTGTCGATGTGCTCGACACGAAACCAGACAGGAAGCCGCTGACCGGCAGCCCCAGGCGCGCTCCGATCACCCGTGTAGCGATGTGTCCCGCCGCGCTGATCAGCATAATCACGACAACGATAACGAACAGGGATCGTGGATTAAGTGCGCCACCGGGTCCAAGGTCAAGGTTGGGCAGCAGTGGGAGGATCACGAGAATCGAGACTCCGAGGATGAGACCGTCGCGCAGCTCCGGCGCTGTCAGAACTGACCGGCTGAACCCTCGCAACATCTCGCGTGCGGCAAGCAGGGATGCGATGACGACTGCAATACCTGCCGCAAGCATGGCCGTTTCAACCGCCAAAGCCCCCAACAGAACGACAGCAATCAAGGCAAGGCTGGTGGTCAGGCCGACATTCGGGTCGGCGCGCCGCGCGACCGAGACGATGCGCGTCACGGCAACCACTGCCACCGAAACCATGAGCAACGAGAGGCCGCCCGTGATCATGCTGATCGCACCGATTAGCGACGCCAGAGCGAAGGTCCGAACACCCGTTGTGGCGTCCCCGTCCGGCGACCCGGTGCTGCGTTCACGCTCAATGCCGATCAGAAGCCCGATACCCAGGGCCTCGATCAATGCGTAGAGCGCTTCGGGATCTGTTTCCATCGTTCAACCTTATCCGCCGGGTGCAGAAGCTGCAATTTGATCACGCGGTTGGGCATGTTCGATGTTGTTCTGTCCGATGAGCATAGCACCGTCACCGGGTGAGCACCCGATATCCGACGTCCTTGAATGTCTGGTAAAGAGTCACCACGTTGAAGTCGGTTGGTGCCAGCTGGAGCGGGCCGAAAGAGTATGCCTTCCCTAACGGATAATAACTGAAATGCCCCTTATCCTTCGCGCGCTCGTCATTGCAAAAACGCTGACTGTTTTCGCCCACGCAGGAATGGCGCAGGAAACTGCACCACCTGAGATGCGCATGATGGGCCAGTGCGCGGGATGTATTGTCAGCAACACCAGCTACGTCGACGCGCGTCTCACCGGTATCCAGTTGAGGGGTTCGGAGATAAGCGACGTCGTGTTCAATGATGCGACATTGTCGATCTCCATATTTGACGATGCACGTTTGACAAACGTGAGCTTTGACGGCGCAAATCTTCGGGGTGCCAGTTTCGTGGATGCGGTTCTAGTGAATGTCAGTTTCGTCGATGCTGATATGCAAGCGGCTGTTTTCGAAGGGGCTATCCTCGAACAAACGGACCTGACCACAGGAAGGTTGTGCAAGACCCAGATGCCTGATGATGAAATGAACAACAGCGGGTGCAATTGAACAGAACCGCATCCTTCGAGTTGATACTCGGTGTGCGGCCATTGAGTTCATATCCCAGGGGCAAATTGCCGCCCATCCAGAGACCTCTGCGCGATTTTGGCCCGCGCCGGAGCGTGCTTTACTACCCAGCGGTTTAACCTCGCGTGCTCGACAAGGACACCGCGCTCGGTCAGGATCTCCTCAAGGTCACGGTGCGGCACGGCGTATCGGACGCATAAGAAGACCGCATGCAGGATCACGTCACGCGGAAACTGGGCACCTTTGAATGACACCCGGGACACGAGATCTCACTGACTTCCTGTGCTCGCCTCTAGTCCGTCGCAGCGACGTTTGCGACAGACCCATCCGGCATTTGTTGCAGGCTCTTCCCTTCCGGGTTGCTTAACGCCCAAGCGCTTCGACAACGCGCTCCGCGGCAGCGGCACCAGAGAATTGCTGCTGACCGGTAATCAGATTGCCGTCACGCACGGCAAAGGCTTTGAACATGCTGTCTGTGATGAAGTTCGTGCCGTCGATCTTCTTGGCTTCTTCTTCGATCCAGAAGGGCTGGATCTTTTGCCCTACAAAGTCGTCGGCAAACTTTTCCTCGGCATCGGCAAAACCAGTCCAGGTCTTGCCGCTCACCAGCAGGTCGCCGTTGGACAGCTTAGTTTTCAGCAAGATGCAGGTGCCGTGACAGACAACAGCGACGATCTTGCCCGCCTCATAGGCACGCGCCACGAAGGCGTGCAGGTCTGTGTCGTCGACCATCGTCACCATGGGCGATTGACCACCCGCCAGAAAGATCGCGTCATAATCGTCAAGGTTCACGTCGGCGATGGATTTGGTGCCTTGCAGCATAGCCGCGTGGGTCGGCGACTTCTTGAACCCCAAAGACAGGATATCATGAGCCGAATATTGACTGTCGTCCTCCGGGTCAGAGAATCCGTCGGCCATCAGATCACCGCCCTGGGGGCTGACGATCTCGACCTCGTATCCGGCCTCGGTGAAGGTCCAGTAAGGGTGGGTCAGTTCCGCCCACCAAAACCCGATGGGCCAACCTGTTGTTGGGGATGTGCCGGGATTGGCGGCGATCATCAGGATGCGTTTGGTGCCATGTGTGTCAATCGTAGCAGACATAAGTTTGTCCTTTCAGAGTTTGGTTTGAGTTGTGGGGTAAATCCAGCGGGCCAGCGCCCGCGTCAGACGCGGCATGATCACGTAGGTCATCAGGCCGACCTGAAGCGTGACCGTCAGCAACAGACGGGCGGCCAGAGGCCAATTTCTGATGAGCGGCTCCAGCACAACGTTCAGCGACAGAACAAGGACGAAGACGACCGCGATCAGCAACAAGGCCATACGGTGGGGAGAGGGTTGTGGCACAGTCGTTCCAGCCGGCGGGTCGAACCAAAACTCCAGGCCGGTCATGCGGTTCCAGATGGCATCGGCCTGCACCAGCGGAGCGGCTTCGGCCAAAAATTTTGCACGTAGTTCAGACGCCTCGAAAGCTTCAAGTGCCGCAAGGTCTGCGAACCGGACGACGCTCGTGTAGGTTTGATCGCCAGTCGCAGGTCGATGGAATTCTGCTCCGAGGTAGCCGTCCAGCGATCTTGCCGCATCGGTCAGACGTGTCAGCCAATCTTCATAGGCGGCCTCTGATCCTGGCTTTACGGCGCGGCGGATCACCACGGTCACAGGGTCAGGCATGCGGCACCTCTTGCACCGTCAAAGCCCAATGGCGTCCTTTGCCCTGGGCCAGCGCCTGATTAATCCAGACGAGCGCAAAGGGTTCCAGAAGCCGCGCCTTGGACAAATCGCCTGCGTCCAGCGGATCGAACCCTAGGTCTTGCAGCAATGTGTCGACCGTTTGCTTTGCCGCCGCATCATCTGCGGCCATGAACATGACCGGTCGCCTGGGCAAGGTGCCAGCGAGGCCCATGACCTCAGCCCCGACCTGATTTAGGGTTTTGACGATGCGCGCAGCCGGGAACGCGGCAGCAAGTTCTTCTGCGCCGGATGTGTCGTGGCCAATCAAGAGACCAAACCTGCCACCAACGCGTCCCAAGGGGTTGGTGCAATCGATGACGATTTTGCCGGTCAGATCCCCTAAACCCTCAAGAACTGTTTGTGCGGCGGTCCAGGGCGTTGCCAGAACGATCACATCTGCCTGAGCCACCTCAGGGGGGCTGACGACACGGGCCCGGATTGCAGCAGCGAGGCTGCTTGCCTTCGCCGGATCGCGGGCGCCCAGAAGGATGCGGTGTCCGGCCTGCGCCCATCCTCGGGCCAGCGCGCTGCCGACATTGCCCGTTCCGATAATTCCGACGTCCATCTCATCCTCGCTTGATCGCTGTTGAGGAGAGTGGTAGCCGAGAGGTGACTTAAGAAAAAACGAATTTGATTCATGTCTGATTTCGATGAAATGAAACTCAGGAGGCTGGACCTCACGGTTCTGTTGATCTTTCTGGGGTTGATGCGTCACCGTAAAGGCATCGCGGTGGCCGAGGACATGGGCCTGACCCAGTCTTCAATCAGCCATGCCTTGGGGCGTCTGCGTGATGTCTTTGATGATCCGCTTTTCTTGCGCCAACCCCATGGGTTTGAGCCGACCGCCGTCGCACTTGCGATGGAGCCCCATATCCGCGAGGCCGTCGCGCGCATTTCGGGCGTGTTGACAGGACCGGCACCGTTTGACCCCGCAAATGCGTCCGGGACATTCCGGATCGGGGCCTACGATAGCGAACTGGCGACATTCATCCCCGGTCTGCTGGGTAAAATGGAAAGTGCTGCGCCTGACATGCGACTGTCAGCACGCGCAGCCAGCCGGACAGCCGCGCTGGACCTCATTGAGCAGCGGCAATTGGATATGGGATTGGGCTTTTTCTGGGACTTGCCGGAGCATTTTGTGAAAACCCACTTATACGACGAAACATATGTCGTCGTTGGGCGCAAAGATCATCCGCTCCTTCAAAGCAGGCTAAGTCTGGAGGCCTATGCAGGGGCCTCACATCTGATCGTGTCGCCCAAAGGTGATCTGACCGGTGTTGTCGATAACACGCTGCGCGATCTGGGCTACACCCGTCAGGTGCGTGCTGCCATCCCTCAGTTCTTTCCGGCGCTGGCGTCATTGGCGCAAAGCAGAATGATCGCAACGCTGCCCAGGCGCCTGGCAGAAAAATTTGCGCGCGGGTTTGACCTGTGCACGCAACCTGCGCCGCTTGAAATCAGGTCATTTGACGTCGGCGCGGTCATTCATATCAGGGACGAGAAAAATCCGATGCATGCTTGGTTTCTGGAGCAATTGCTTGCCGGCAGCTAAGTTCATGAGGAGCATTTGCAGACATTCAAAAATTCAGGGCAAAAGGCAGCAAAGTCCGCGACCCGTGAATGCGATCACCATTCTTCGTTGCGCCATCCACGAATGGTCGGTTCTCCCGCCGCACGGGGGTATAGATTTGCCTCGCCTGTTCGCCATTTTCTGTGCTCCGTTTTTTAAACACAACGATGGACCAATTCAGATGGACGTTTCAAGCAAGCTTGCTTGATCGCTTTTGGTCTGACTCTGGCGAAAGCTCTGAAGGCCAGTAATTGGTCCAAGATCGCCCGTAGACGTGGCATAAGTTATCGATGGACATGCTGGCGCAGTTCCTTCACATGGCCGGAAGGCGCTTGGAGAATAGGGGAACGACATTGTCTGAAACTGAAAATCTCATCTGGGTGTCGCAGCTGAATGATCCGACGCTTTTCGAAGCACGCGCATATGTGAACGGCCGTTGGGTCGATGGTGATCAGACATTTG
>Ga0316201_10000462_pt1 | contig 22945 bp, 19 predicted proteins | sample CS6wburrow_MG_FD_204516 | JGI IMG/M metagenome (GOLD analysis project Ga0316201, IMG submission 204516) | Coastal sediment microbial communities from Delaware Bay, Delaware, United States - CS-6 worm burrow | ecosystem: Environmental > Aquatic > Marine > Coastal > Sediment | place: USA... | reverse complement strand
CAGGTCGGCGTCGAGTTCTGAACCATCGGCACAATGTACCCGCTCGACGTGGTTTTCCCCTTCGATTGAGGTCACCAGGGCGCCGGTGAAGATTTCAACCCCTTCTTCGCGGTGCAGTCGCTCGTAAAATTCGGATACGACCGGCGCGGTCACGCGCTGCAGCACGCGCGGCAGGGCTTCCAGCACGGTGACCGACATGCCCGTCTGGCGCAGAATGGCGCCGGCCTCGAGACCAATGTAGCCGCCGCCCACGATAACGGCGCTTTTGCCGATACCCATGAAGGGCTTTATCTGGTCCACATCGGCCAGTTTGCGCAGGTAGTGGACGCCGGATTTTTCCGATCCCCTCAGCGTGATGGTACTGGGATAGGCGCCCAGCGTCAGGGCCAGTTTGTGGTAGCTTTCGGTCTCGCCGCTGGCCAGCCGCAACACTTTGCGCTCACGGTCGATAGACTCCACCCGGTGGCCCAACTTCAGTTCAATACCAGCGTTTTCGATCACGGCGGCCGGCCGGATCGGTATCTGTTCAGCCGATTTTTCGCCGGAAAGGATCCCCTTGGAAAGCGGGGGCCGTTGGTATGGATCGACGGGTTCATCGCCCAGCAGCAGGATGCGGCCTTCCCAGCCGCCCTGCCGCAGGCTAAGGGCAAGCTGTGTGCCGGCGTGACTGGCCCCAACGATGACGCATTTAGGCTTCGACATGCCTGACATGATATATCCATGATCAGGCCAGTGACACCCACTGTCGGCGATATTAGCGGCTAACGTTCATTTTTGGCGTCGAGACACTGTAATATATGCAGCTTCGATTGTTATCAGAGAGACCGAATGGGGCTAATGTCCACAATTCGCGCTGCGATTTCCTTACTGATCCTGGGCCTCTTGTTGTCCGGATGCGCGGGTACTGCCCGTGGCATCAAGTCGTCGGTGTACCAGCCGGACGAGGCGGCAACGGTAAAGGACGTCAGCAGGTCCCAGGCGGATGCGATGGTGGTGATTCGCTACCCGGCGGTGGTTTCCGATGATGCCATGCCGGCCTATTACCGGTCTTTCGAGCAGCACGCGATCGGCGGCAAACTGGAACTGGATAGCAGGACCCGCCAGGACACCGACCGGGTGGCCCAGTCGATCATCACCAAGTCCAATTATTACGCGATGTCCCTGTACCGCGAATTCAGGGACAAGCTGCCGTCCCAGTCCGTGCTGCTGTCACCGCACATCATCACGCTGGATGACGAGGATAAGCTGACCAGCCTGCCCTTGCTGGCTTCTGAACAAGTCCCCAGCGTGGTGACGATCGATTTCAACATTTACAGCTTCCCGGATCCGCGCAAAATGATGGATTCCGAGCCGCTGACTTTCGGTGATATCGTGACGCCGCTGTTCGTCGTGCATTCGAACCGCTGGCTGCGCCCGCCAACCCATGGCCTGTTGCTGTCCAGCCAGCCGCTGCTGGGCGCGGCGTGGAACCAGTCGGTGCGCCAGGCGGACAAACAGGCGGCGGCGCGGCTGGACGATACGATCTTCGAGTTCCGCCGGCCGCTGGATTTCGTTTCTTTCCTGCACCACGGCAACGAGAGCGTGGCGGATGTGCCCTTGAAAAGCGCCGGCCAATCGCGCCGCGAGGTGGCTGCTGTTGAAGTCCATCCGCTCGAAAAGATTCGCATGGACGGTGACGTCGTTGCAGTCCTGACCCGCGACTCTTCAGTCGATCCCTTCGCCGATGATTTCGTCAAGGGCGCGGCGACACGGGTAGTCAACGCGCTGAACAGCGTGGACCACGACCGGGCCACCTTCTTTGCCCGCCAGATAGCGCTGTCCCGCTTCGACCCGGCTTTGGGCGAGGCGTTTTTGTCCCGCTCACGCAGCGAGGATCTCAGGGCCCGGCTGCAGATGGGCGAAGCCCTGATAGCGGCCGAGCGGAAATTCCTGTCTGCCCAGTCAGAAAGCCTGTACCAGGGGGCCTATGAAGGTGTCTATGGCGACCAGATGCGGCAGATGATTTCGGCCGAATACCGCCTGCTGGAAGACCGGCGGGAACTCGCCCGCGCACAGAACTTCAGCACGGCAATGGCGGTCGTGGCGATGGCAGGGGCTGTGTATGCCGGCAGTAATGGCAACAGTAACAATTTCCTGCATTCCCGGACCATGTCCAACGTGGCCATGATGACTTCCCTGTGGGCGATGAATTCAGCGTTCAGCAAGTATGCCGAGTCCAAAACCGTGGGGGAGAATTTCCTGGTGCAGATGGCGCCGGCGATCAATCGCCAGGTTTCAGTGCAAATAGAATGGCTGGAATCCAGGGAGAACATCACGGCGAGAGACTTCGGAGAATTTCGCGACAAGACGCTGTCCCTGTACCAGTCGAGTGTCCGCTCCGCTTTCCAGCACACTTTCGACCCGACCTGCCAGTTCCGGCATCCGGATCTCGAACAACCCGGCCGCTGGTTTGGCCTGTGTCGCAACGGACAGGGAATTTCCGACGGCTACGGCTTGATCCTGGATGACCAGGGCCACGTGGTCGAGTATGTCGGCTCGGCGGAAGCCGGCCTGGCCAGCGGGTCGGGCGCCATGATCTACCGCTCTGCCGCTGAAATCGGCGCTACCTACTACGAAGGTAACTTCAGCAAGGGTCTGCCCGATGGCGTGGTGCTGGTCGAACAACCGGGCAGGAAACCGCGAGTCCGGATGTTCCGCGTGGGCAACGAGGGTGGTTCCGCAGATGCCGACCAGTTACAGTCGGTTCAGTTTTGACGGGGACAAAGCGCAAGTGAAGAACATTTTCCGGCTCACGATGCTGATTCTACTGCTCATGGTAACGGTGCTGCTGCATGGCTGTGCCGGCACCGCGCGTGGTTCGAAGTCGTCGGTCTACCAGGATTACAAACCGGTTGATGTCATCGATTACAGCATGTCCCGGGCCGATGCCCTGGTGGTGATTCGTTACCCGGCCATCATCCATGCAGATGCCGAGGCCTCCTATTTTCACGCCTTCTCGCTGAATGCAATTGGCGGCGAAGTGCCGCCTGAAAATCGCACCAAGAAAGTCACCACGCGCATTGCCCAGTCGATTCTTGCGAAGTCGAACTACTACGTCATGTCGCTCTACCGGGAATTGCAAAAAGAACTTCCGGAGATGACGGTGCTGCTGTCGCCACACATCATTCTCTGGGACAGGGACCAGGGTCTGCACAGCCGGCCGATCCTGGCGACTGAGCAGATACCCAGTGTCGTGACGGTGGATTTCAACGTGTACTCCTACCCGGACACTACCGAGTTGATGAAGTCGCCGCCGGTGACTTTCGGTGACCTGGTGACACCGATTTTTGTCGTTCACGGCGACCGCTGGATGCAGCCGCCGACCAATGGCTTGCTGCTGGCCAGTTCGCCGTTGCTGCAGACGGCATGGGGGTTGTCGGAGCAACAGGCCAACAGCGAGATGGAGCGCAAGCTGCAGGGCAAGCCGGCCAATTACCAGCGACCGCTGGATTTTATCCGTTTTCTGAACCGGCGCGCGGTGCCGCAGAAAAACCTGCCGATGAAGAACGTCGGGGAATCCCGTCTTGAAGTGTTGTCCGTGGAACAGTACCCGGTCGAGAAAATCCAGATGGATGGCATGCTGCTGACCAACCTGACCGAAGATTTCAGCAGGGATCCTTTCGCTGAGAGCTTTGTCAAGGGGGCGGCCCAGAGGGTCAAGCATACGCTCAGCGAAGTCGACCACGACAAAGCGACTTTTTTCGCCCGCCAGAACGCGCTGGCGCGCTTCGATCCCGAACTGGCGGTCGCTTTCCTGGCGCGGTCCGGCGGGGAGGACGTGCGTTCCAGGCTGCAACTGGCCGAAGCATTGATTGAAGCGGAACGCAAATTCATCGCCGCCCAGTCCGTCAGTATTTACGATGGCACCTACCTGGGAGACTACGGCGGCAAGATGCGCCAGATGATCGAAGGTGAATATACCCTGCTGGAGAATCGCCGCAGCGCCGCGCGCAAGGCGAACGTGACCACCGCGGTCGCAGCACTGGCCCTGATCGGTTCGATCTACGCGGCCACTGCGTCGGGCGCCATCGGTGGTATTGCCATTCAGAGCTTCAGCGGTTTGCTGGTACTGGGCTCATTGTGGGCGATGAGTTCGACGTTGGAAACCCGCGCGGAATCGGCCCAGATGTCCGAAAATTTCCTGGCCCTGATCGCACCGGCCCTGGAGCGGCAAATCTCGGTGCAGATGGAGTGGCTGGAATCCAAGGAGCGCATTTCCGCGATGGGCTTTGCCGAGTTCAGGAACAAAACGCTTACCTTGTACCAGGCTCGTGTGCGTTCGCTTGAAACCCGTTACGACGACAATTGCACCTTCAACCACCCGGCGTTTACTGTCACTGGCCGCTGGTATGGCTCCTGCCGTGGCGGGCTGGCCCATGAGCGAGGTTATGGCGTGATCATGGATGGGGCCGGAAATTCGGTTGAATACCTGGGCACGGCGGCCAGTGGTATGCCTTCCGGAACGGGTGGCATGATCGCCCGATACGCCCGTCAAACCGGCGCGTTCTATTTCGAGGGCGGTTTTGACAGGGGCCTGCCGAATGGTGTCGTCCAGGTAGAGGAGCCAGGCGCGCGTCCGCGGATCAGGGAATTCAGGGCCGGAAAAGATGTCGGAAGTGGGGCGGCGGAACAATTGACCCGCCTGACATTCTGATTCTGGACAGCTCATGAACAGCAGGTTGAGACACATCGTATTTGCTTTACTGCTGATCCTTGCTGGGGGGCTGCCATCCGCGATGGCGTCTTTCCAGATGGAATCCATCGATGGGCTGACGCCGGGTGAGCAGTACCGCCAGTTAAGCCTGTTGATGCTGGTTTCGGGCGGTGTCGATCCGGCCCTGACCGACATGCTGCAACCGCTGGTCGCGAATCATCCGGAAATTCTGCAGCCCGGCCGGTCCAACCTGGCACTGGACGATTTTTCCACGCCCCTGGTGCGCATTGTCGACCAGGATGTGTTGCTGGCCAACGCGGCCCAGATGTTCCGTTATGCCCGCGAACACAGCGCAGAAATCCAGGCCAGGATGACGCAGATCGTCCAGGCCAATCCAATCCTGATCAGCATGGTCGATGTCAACGAGATTGCCGCCGACGCCATTATCATTCGCACGGCGATCGCTGACAGCATCGAATATTCGGACAGCATCGATGCCCCGGATTCCGAGCAACAGCTGCAGGCGTTTCGCGGCCAGACTGTCTACTTACGCAACATGATGGAGTACAACATCTTTCAGCAAGAGCTGGCCGAAATCACCAACCAGGCCATCCTGGACCTGGGCGGCCGGCTGGATGCCTATCAGCGCATGTTTGATGACGATGTGGACCCGGACCTGATCAAGCGCCGCGTTGAATCGGCAGAAATCATGAACCGGCAAACCGGTGACCGCTACGAGGATCAGGCGAATATGAGGAACACCGAATTGCTGATGATGCTGATCCTGATGGAAAGCCAGGTCCGTTAATCTCTATAATGGGTGCCCCTTGATGATGCCACGGCCACGTGGAAGGTGCTCCAATGCCCAGAATGATCTTTGCTTCCATGGTTCTGTTCACACTCTTGAGCGGCAGCGCTGAAGCCGGCGCTCCGGATACCGAAAAGCTGGAATCTGTGCTGGCTGCGCGGCCCGCTGATATGCAGGCGCGTGATGCCTGGCGACATCCCCGGCAGACACTTGAGTTCTTTGGCGTAGCCCCCGGAATGACCGTGGTCGAAGCCCTGCCTGGCGGCGGTTGGTACACCAAGGTCCTGGCCCCTTACCTGGGCAGCGAGGGTAAACTGGTCGGCGCGGATTATTCGCAGGACATGTACCCTCTGTTCGGGTTTTTCAGCGAGGAACAACTCGAAAAGAAAAAGAATTGGGTGACTGATTTCACTGTTGATGCGGTGGAGTGGAGCGGCGAAGATGGCGCGCACATCAGTGCTTTTGTGTTCGGCTCGATGCCAGCAAACATGAACGGAACAGCAGATGTCGTGCTGTTTATCCGTGCCTTGCACAACCTGGCGCGATTCGAAAGCCAGGGCGGTTTTCTCACGGCGGCGTTACAGGACGCTTTTAACGTATTGAAATCCGGCGGTACCGTGGGCGTGGTGCAGCACGAAGCCCGGGATGACATGCCCGACGATTGGGCCGATGGCTCCAGGGGTTACCTGAAGAAGGCCTTTGTGATATCGGCGATGGAAAAGGCCGGCTTTGAATTCGTCGCCGAGAGTGATATCAACCAGAACCCCAAGGATCAGCCGACCGACCAGGACATCGTCTGGCGCCTGCCACCATCCCTATCGACCAGCCGTGACAACCCGGAGCTGAAAGCCGAACTGGAAGCGGTCGGTGAATCGAACCGGATGACCCTGAAATTTCGTAAACCCTGATTGGAGCCTTTTATGATCAACCTGACAATCAATGGTGAAAGCAGACAATTCGACGGTGACGGGGACATGCCGCTGCTGTGGTTCCTGCGCGACCTGCTGACGCTGACCGGCACGAAATACGGCTGTGGCAAGGGCCTGTGCGGCGCTTGTACCGTACACCTCAATGGCCAGTCGATCCGGTCCTGCAGCGTATCCATGGACCGCCTTGAAGGCGCGGAGATCACCACGATTGAAGGGCTGGCGGCAGGCGGTGAACATCCGCTACAGATCGCCTGGGCGGAGCACAATGTGCCGCAGTGCGGCTACTGCCAGTCCGGCCAGATCATGCAGGCGGCTTCCTTCCTGGCCGGCAACCCCAATCCCGACGATGCGCAAATCGACGACGCCATGAGCGGCATGATCTGCCGTTGCGGCACTTACCAGCGCATCCGCGCGGCGATCAAGTCAGCCGCAGGGGGTGGAGCATGAGTAACATTCGCCAGGTCAACCGCCGGGACTTTCTGAAAACGGGCGGTGTTTTCGTGCTGGGCGTTTCCCTTTACGGATGCGGGAAAGAAGAGCTGCCAGTGAAGGCGAAACCCGTGTTGGCCGAACCCTGGTCGCCGGACGTCTATCTCAGTTTCGACGCCGAAGGGACGGCTTTCATCATTTCCCACCGAAGCGAGATGGGCCAGGGCATCCGCACCGGCCTGACCGCGGTGCTGGCGGATGAACTGGAGGCCGACTGGGAGCGTGTTGAAGTCGTGCAGGCGACGGGAGATGAAAAGTATGGTGACCAGAATACCGACGGCTCCTGGTCGGTTCGCGGATTCATGCAACCCATGCGTGAGGCAGGCGCGACCGCCCGGTTGATGCTGGAGCAATCTGCGGCACAGCAGTGGGGCGTGGATGTGGCTGAGTGCAAAGCCAGGTTCCACACCGTGGTGCACCAGCCCAGCGGCCGCAGCCTGGACTACTCGGAGCTGGTGGCGGGCGCTGCCGAGTTGCCGGTACCCGCAACGGACTTACTCGAACTGAAGACACCGGACCAGTTCCGCTACATCGGCAAGGCTTTACCGATTGTCGACATGCACGACATGACGCACGGCGGCGCCATTTACGGCGCGGACATCCGGCTGCCCGGCATGAAATTTGCAGCGATCGCCCGGCCGCCGGTGGTTTTTGGCAAGGTCAAAAACTACGATGCAACGAAGGCGCTGGCGGTTGCCGGCGTGGAACAGGTGGTCGAATTGCCTGCTGCCGAAGCGCCTTCCATGTTCAAGGCCCAGGGTGGTGTGGCAGTCATTGCCGGCAACAGCTGGGCTGCGTTGAAGGCCCGCGACCTGCTCGATATCGAGTGGGATGATGGTTCTAATGCGGATTATGACTCGGACAGCTACAAGCAGTTGCTGCTGCAGGCAGTGAGGCAGCCCGGCAACGTTTTGCGTCAGCAGGGCGATGTCAACCAGGCACTGGCGGCGGCCGAGCGGAAGCTGGAGGCTGAATACTATGCGCCGCACCTGGCGCATGCTTCGATGGAACCGCCGGCGTCGGTGGCTTCGGTTACCGTTGATTTCTGTGAAGTCTGGGCGCCCACCCAGAACCCGCAATCACTGATCCCAATGGTGGAAGCGGCAACCGGGCTGACCAAGGAGCAGATCAAGATCAATGTTACCTTGCTCGGCGGCGCCTTCGGCCGGAAATCAAAATGTGATTTCGCCGAAGAGGCCGTGGTGTTGTCAAAAATGACCGGCGCGCCGGTGCTGGTGCAGTGGAGCCGTGAAGACGACATCCGGCACGACTACTTTCACTCGGTCAGCGCTCAGCAACTGTCTGCCAGCCTGGGGCCGGATGGTGCAGTGACCGGTTGGCGTCACAGGCTGGCTTATCCCAGCATCATGTCGACTTTTGATCCCTCGGTGAAATCGCCGGTGGCATTCGAAGCCGGCCTGGGTGCTTTGAATGTACCCTATGACATCGAAAACTTGAGCATCGAGGCTGGCGAAGCGGAATCAAAAGTCCGCATCGGCTGGTTGCGGTCGGTCTGCAATATTTTCCAGTCGTTTGGCGTCAATTCATTCTCCGACGAAATTGCGCATGCCCGCGGCAAGGATCCCAGGGACAATCTGTTGGAACTGCTTGGCCCCGATCGCGCGCTGGACTTTACCGATGTCGGGCTGGAGGCCACGGAAAATTATCCCTTTGAAACAGGTCGTCTGCGCCGCGTCATAGAATTGGTTGCCGACAAGGCAGGCTGGGGCAGGCCGGTAGCCGACGGGCATGGGCTGGGTATTGCAGCCCAATACAGTTTTCACAGTTACGTGGCGGCCGTGGTCGAAGTGGCCGTCGAGGCAGATGGCAGCTGGACCGTTCCGCGGGTTGACCTGGCCATCGATTGCGGCCAGTACGTCAACCCGGACCGCGTCAAATCGCAACAGGAAGGCGCCGTGGTATTCGGTCTCAGCCTGGCGCGCGACAGTGAGATAACGGCCAGAAATGGCCGGATCGTACAGGGTAATTTCAACAATTACCGGGTCCTGCGTATCGGCATGACGCCTGCAACGCACATCCACCTTGTCGACAGCACTGCGCCGCCGGCGGGTGTGGGTGAGCCCGGTGTGCCGCCCATTGCTCCGGCTGTCGCCAACGCGCTGTTCGCCGCAACCGGCAAGCGGTTCCGTGAATTACCCCTGGGGCGCAAGCTGGACCTGGCCGGTACCTGACCGCAGGTATGCAGACGCCGGTCAGCTTTGATTCCCAGGGTGGCGCCATGCTGGCTGGCGTGATGCATACGCCGGACGCCGGCAGCCCCAGGGCGTACGCGCTGTTCGCCCATTGCTTCACCTGCACGAAGAACATCAATGCCGCGGTCAACATAGCCGATTCGCTGTGCCGCGAAGGCATTGCCGTGTTGCGTTTTGACTTCACCGGCCTGGGGCAAAGTGAAGGAGATTTCGCCGACACGCATTTTTCCAGCAGCGTTCAGGACCTGGTGGATGCGGCTGCATTCCTGCAGCGGGAATACCAGGGGCCGGACATCCTGGTGGGACACTCACTGGGCGGCACGGCTGCGCTTGCGGCAGCCCCGCAGATTGCATCCGCCCGGGCCGTCTCCACGATTGGTTCGCCGGCAGACGCCGAGCATGTGCTTCACCTGCTGCAGGACGACCTGGCATGCATCGAGAAAAACGGTGAGGCGAACGTCAAGCTCGCCGGCAGGCCATTTCGCATTCGCAAACAGTTTGTCGACGATGTTCGCTCGCAAAGCGTCAGCCAGGGCGTTCGGAAACTGCGCAAGGCCCTGCTGGTCATGCATTCGCCGGTGGACGAACTGGTGCCGGTTGAAGAAGCTTCCCGCATTTACCAAAACGCCATGCATCCCAAAAGTTTCATCTCCCTGGATAATGCTGACCACCTGCTGAGTCATGAGCGTGATTCCCGCTACGCCGGGCATGTTCTGGCGGCCTGGGCTAGCCGATTTATCCACGAGGACGAAGCGCCAGGGCCTGCCGTTTACCATACGGGGCACGTGGTCGCGTCTGGCCGTCCCGAAGATATCTTCCGGGTGGCCATCAACGCAGATGGGCATGCACTGACCGGTGACGAACCGGAAAGCTTTGGCGGCACGGACGAGGGGCCGTCGCCTTACGATTATTTGTCAGCGGCACTGGGTAGTTGCACCGTGATGACGCTCAACATGTATGCCCGGCACAAGCAGTTGCCGCTCGAATCGGTGCGTGTTGACGTGCAGCACGGCAAAATCCATGCGCAGGACTGCCAGGAATGTGAAGCCGAAAGCGGCAAGATCGACCGTTTCGAACGTTCAATTCATCTGCAGGGTGACCTCAGTGACAGTCAGCGGCAACGGCTGCTGGAGATTGCGGACCGGTGCCCGGTGCACCGCACACTGCACAGCGAAGTAAGCATTAGCAGCAAACTGGAGAAGTAGATGCGCAGAACATCCCTTTACGATTCTCACCTGGCAGCCGGCGCCCGTATGGTTGATTTTGGCGGTTGGGAAATGCCGATCAATTACGGTTCGCAACTCGATGAGCATCACCAGGTGCGGACCGCCGCCGGGATGTTCGACGTTTCGCACATGACCGTGGTGGATATACACGGTCCGGAGACCCGCGCCTTCCTGTCAAACCTGCTGGCCAATGACGTGGCGAAACTGACCACCCCCGGACAGGCCTTTTACAGTTGTATGCTGAAGGAGTCGGGCGGGGTTATGGACGACCTGATCGCCTACTTCATGAACGAGGACTGGTTCCGGCTGGTCGTCAACGCCACCACCCGGGACAAGGGGCTGGCCTGGCTGGAGCGCCATGGTGCGGAATTCAGCATTGCGGTCACCGAGCACCACGAACTGTCCATTATTGCCGTCCAGGGACCCGAGGCCCGGCAGAAAGTGCATGCCGTCATGCCCGCACAGGCTGTTTCGGAACTGGCGCAACTCAAACCTTTTTCTGCGGTTGATGTGGACGGGATTTTCGTGGCCCGAACCGGTTACACCGGTGAAGACGGTTACGAGATCCTGATTTCCGTGTTGCAGGCCGAAGCGTTCTGGGACCGGTTGCTGGAACAGGGTGTGAAACCCTGTGGCCTGGGAGCCAGGGATACCCTGCGGCTGGAGGCCGGGATGAATCTCTATGGCCAGGACATGACCGAAGAAGACACCCCGCTGGTATCCGGCCTGGCCTGGACCGTTGCAATGCGCGATGACCGGGAATTTATCGGCCGCAAAGCGCTGGAAAAGCAAAAAATGGACGGTGTTCCCGCCCGGCTGGTTGGCCTGGTGCTGGAAGGCCGGGGCGTATTGCGGCCAGGACAGAAAATCATCACCGAGGCGGGCGAAGGCGTGACCACCAGCGGCAGCTTTTCGCCGACGCTGCAAAAAGCCATTGCGCTGGCGCGCGTGCCGGCTGCGACCGGCGACCGCTGCGAGGTGGAGATTCGCGGGAAACACTTGCCGGCGAGGATCGTCAAGCCGCCGTTTGTGCGCAAGGGCAAGGCCTGCGAAGGTATCGCTTAGGGACGTGTGAACTTTGCAAAGTCGGTGCTAGAATGACTTCGCAGCCAACAACAAGGTAAAACCATCATGAGTGAGATTCCTTCAGAACTTCGGTACCGGGAAAGTCATGAGTGGGTCAGGGATGAAGGCAATGGCACGGCCGTTGTCGGCATTTCAGACCCGGCACAGGCGGCCCTTGGCGACATGGTATTCGTGGAGTTGCCGGAACCCGGCATGAGCTACAGCCAGGGTGAAGCCTGTGCCGTGGTGGAATCCGTCAAAGCCGCGTCTGATGTGTATGCGCCCGTATCCTGCGAAGTCATTGAAGCCAACGGCGCCCTTGAAGACAACCCGGAACTGGTCAACACCGATCCTTACGGAGAAGGCTGGTTGTTCAAGGTTCAGCTGACAGATGCCGGTGAAATCGACGGACTGCTGAACTCAGAGGCTTACGCTGCCCAGCAGGACGATTAAGGCGTATTCAATAGCGGTAGCCGATCTTCCGGTAGACGAAGGACATCAGCCAGGCCGGGCCGATCAGCAGGAACTGGACGTCCTTGAAGAAGGACGGCCGTTTGCCCTCGAAAACATGCCCGATGAACTGGCCGATCCAGGCCAGCACAAACACCGCCAGGGCAACCTGCCATAGCGGCCAGGGCGAGGCCTTTTCGATCACAGCCGTGAGCCATAGCATGGCCAGGTTGTAGAGCAACAAACCCATGCCCAGCCTGCGTGAAAGCCTGAAGTAGTAAATCTGCGCCAACACCAGCGTGATGACCGCCCAATTGACCGGTACGATGCCCGAGCCAACGTTCCAGGGAAAAGGAATCGACCAGATCAGGGCCACCACGGTCCAGACAATAACCGGAACGCAAATCCAGTGGATCACCTTGTTGAGCCTGTTCTCGTGGCTCTCGCCGTATTCAGCCAGTAATTGATCAATCTTGCGCATATGAATGCTCCGGTCCGGTAATCCGCTCGAAAGCTTCCCGGTATTTTTCCGCCGTGGCCGCAATGATTTCATCCGGAACCGGCGGCGGTGGTGGTGTCTTGTCCCACTCCAGCGTTTCCAGGTAGTCCCTGACAAACTGCTTGTCATAGCTGGGCGGACTGATCCCGGTCCGGTAAGACTCCCTGGGCCAGAAGCGGGAAGAGTCGGGCGTCAGGACCTCGTCCATAACCCGCAGCCGGCCGTCTCCATCCAGGCCGAATTCAAACTTGGTGTCGGCGATAATGATGCCACGGGCAGCAGCGTGCTTGACCGCGTATTGATAGAGGCGGATGCTGGCTTCGCGCACCTGCTCTGCCAGTGAATCTCCGACCAGTTGCCGCACCGTTTCGAAATCGATATTGACGTCATGCTGGCCGGCGGCGGCCTTGTTTGAAGGCGTGAAGATGACTTCCGGCAATTTTTCCGCCTGTTGCAAACCCGCTGGCAACGGAATACCGCAGACTGCGCCGGTTTCGAGGTAGTCCTTCCAGCCGGAGCCAATAATGTAGCCCCGGATGATGGCTTCCAGCGGTAGAGGCTTTAGCCGCTTCACCACCACTGACCGGTTCCTGAGCATAGCGAGAACCGCCGGATCGTCGATAACATCCTCGACGGCGATGCCGCTCAGGTGGTTGGGGATGATTTGCTGCGTACGCTCAAACCAGAAGTTGGCGATTCGAGTCAGGATTTCACCCTTGCCGGGGATCGGTTCATTCATCACGACATCGAAGGCGGACAGCCGGTCCGATGCAACGATCAGCATGTGCTGGTCATCGATTGCAAAGCTGTCGCGGACTTTGCCCTGGTGAATCAGGGGATACTGAGTAACCCGTTCTGCACGGTATCGGGGTGAGGATTCGGTGCTCAAAAAAAATTCCCTTCTATGACATTTGGCTATAGGCGGCTGCAAGCGGCAATTATATACTTCGTTGCCAATCAACGGGTATTAAGCAACATGGCCGCAAGTTCATTCAACATTCCTCGTCACTGGTGGGGCAAGATTATCGGGGGAGTGCTCGGCCTTTTCAAAGGCGGCATCAGCGGCGCTGTGATCGGGGCTTTGCTGGGGCACATCGTCGACCGTTTCCTGGCCGGCATCATCGGCGTGAGTGCCACCCAGAAATCTTTCTTCGATGCGCTTTTCACGACGCTGGGCCACCTGAGCAAGGCCGATGGCGTGGTCACCGAGAACGAAATTCGCATGGTCGAGTCGCTGATGCAGCGCATGCAGATTACCGGTGACGACAGGCAGCGTGCGATCCGCCTGTTCAACCAGGGCAAGCAGGAGGGGTTCGATCTGTACAGGACACTGCACGCCTTTGCCAGGCACTCGGCGGTTCGCCAGGATCTGCGGCAGATGTTCCTGGAAATCCTGGTGGAAGCCGCCTTTTCCAGCGGCAGGGTTACCCAGGCGGAGCACGAGGTGCTGTTCAACGTTGCCCGCGCGCTGCGCATACCCGGGCACGTTTTTTCATCCATGCTCAATGCCCGCGCCGCCGGGGGGCCGGGCTACCGCTCTGCTGGCCAGGGTCAGCGCAGCCCGGGCCGGCAGATGGGAACCATGGCGCAGGCCTATGCGCACCTGGGCCTGACCGCAGAGGCGACGGACGCCGAAGTCAAAAAGGCCTACCGCAAACTGGTCAGCCAGCACCACCCGGACAAACTGGTGTCCCAGGGCCTGCCAGAGGAAATGATGGAAATCGCGAAATCACGGGTGCGCGAAATCAATACGGCTTATGATCAGATCAAGCAGGCTCGCGGTTTCAAGTAGGGAGTCTTGCTGGTAAACACAGGCTTTGTGCAGCTGCATATTGATCGGTTTTATATTAGAATAATTTAATGTGAAGGAGAGGTACGATGAAACAACCCACAGTGATTTCACCTTCGATTCTTTCGGCAGACTTCGCGCGGCTGGGTGACGATGTGAACGATGTGCTGGATGCCGGTGCTGATTGGGTTCACTTCGACGTGATGGATAACCATTATGTTCCCAACCTCACTTTCGGGCCGATGATCTGCAAAGCGCTGCGGGACTATGGCATTGCCGCTCCGATCGACGTTCACCTGATGGTCGAGCCGGTGGATGACCTGATCGGACAGTTTGCAAAGGCAGGGGCCACGCTGATCAGTTTCCACCCGGAAGCCAGCCGTCACGTGGACCGCACCATCCAGCTGATCCGTGAACAGGGCTGCAAGCCGGGCCTGGTGTTGAATCCATCCACGCCTTTGGGCCAGTTGCACTGGACACTGGAGAAACTGGACATGGTTCTGCTGATGTCCGTCAACCCCGGTTTCGGCGGCCAGTCCTTCATTCCACATGTGCTGGACAAGGTCCGCCAGGTCCGTGAAATGATCGACCGCAGCGGACGTGAGATCCGACTGGAAATCGATGGTGGAATCACCGTCGATAACGTCGCGGAGGTCGCGGCGGCCGGGGTCGATACCTTTGTTTCCGGCTCCGCCATTTTCGGCTCCGCCGACTACCGCGAAACCATCAGCCGGATGAAAGCGGACGCGGGCTAGCTGAATCTTTCAGCGGCAATGCGGTGACCACGTAACGCCATGGCCCGCCTGCGTCGGGGCTGTTGAAGGGGTAGCAGGTGACCAGGCTGATGCGTTCCAGCCCCGGTTCGATCACCAGTTCTTCGTGCCGGCTGTCAACGATGTCCACGGTCCGGACTTCGAACCACTGGGTGGTCTGCGGCGTATGGATGCTCAGCCGGTCGCCCTTTTTCAACCGTTCCAGGAAGCGAAAGTGAGTGTCCCGGTGACCACTGATAATCCAGTCCCTGCCGTTCGCGGTTGCCTCCAGGATCACCGGACCAAACGCGAGATTGCGCCCGGTGTTACCGGCCAGGACGACCTGTCGAATACCCTGTTCAGGTACTTCCAGTACCGCCACCGCTTGCGTGTCTGCCCATGGCCAGGGCGGCATTCCGGTGTTGCCGTCCAGTGCAGCCTGCCAGCTTCGTTCAATCAGCCACTGGGCGAGCTCGGCCTTGGCCGGTATCCACAGGGACTGGCCCAGGACCGCCAGTGAAAAAAATGCGGCGGTGAAGGGCACCGCCGCAAACAGCCAATGACGGGGAGTGCTCATGGTTGGCGAGCGGTCATCGGCGAGCGATTGCCACGGGTATTTGCGGCCCGGGAGGGTGGTTTGTACAGGAGCATACCGGTGGCAGTAAAAAGCGACAGGAAGGCAAGCAGGGCCTGCGTTTTCCAACCTGTTGCGGTGCCTGAAAAGCTGGAGGAAAGCGTGCTTCCGGCAGGCAGCAGGCTCGGGATGTTGCCGCTGGCGAGCCCCTCGGCCGTGGGCCGCCGGGGCGTTTTGTCAACCGCGACCAGGCTGGTGTAGCGGGTGAGCAGGCCATATTCGAGCGCGACGCCGAGCGCTTCGCGCCGCATGGCATCTGGCTCTGCGCCAAAAACCACGCTGTCTTCCAGGGCTTCGATCTTGCCGCGGGCCCAGAGGGAGGCCAGGCTGCTGCTGCCGGCGCTGGGCACATTGCGTGACTGCATTTCCCAATTACGACCTTCGAGCTCGCCGCAGACGGTTATCTCGCGCGGTTCAGCAGGCAGGCGGGCATAGACCCATAAAGGTTCACCAGCGTACAGGTCGGGAATGATTTCAGGGTAGAATTCCGCGTCCATGCCCCAGTCGACGCAGATGTTCTGCACGGCCGGGTTCTCAATCCGGCTCCAGAGCCGGCCAATGCGCTGTTCCACTTCATCCACGTGGCCAATATGAGTATGGCTTCCACGGCCAATTTCCGCGGACTTGCGCATGAACCAGGCATTCGGTGCAGAGCCGATCGACACGGTGAACAGGCGGCTGTCACGAAGGTCCTCCCCGATCTGCAGCAGCAGTTCCTGTTCGTTACCGACGCTGCCATCGGTGACGAAAACAATCTGTCTCAGCAGGCCCTGCTGTTGCGGCAGGTCCATCGCCATGCGCAGCGCAGGCGCCATGACCGTACCGCCATCGGCTGTCAGCGCTTCGATGAAATCGGCGGCCTGCTGCAGAAAATCAGGGTAGGCGGGTTCAGATTCCCGGAACAGTTTTTCGCTGTCGGAGCTGAACCGCACCAGGTTGAAACGGTCATCCGGCCCGAGGTGCTCCAGGCCCATTTTCAGAGCAGCCCTGGCCTGTTCCATCGACGTGCCGGACATCGAGCCCGATGTATCGATGATGAAGACGACTTCCCGGGGCTGCGGTGCGATGGCCTCCAGCAGTGGCGGCGCCAGCATCAGCAAAGCGTAGACCGAATCGCCATCATCGAAGGTGGACAGGGTGGCCGCTGGAAGGGTTGCCAGTTGTGGTGTCCAGTTCAGTTCGAACACCCGGTCCATGCGCGTATCCGGATCGGCCAGCAGCACCCGGTAGCCACCCGGCGCAGGCTGGATGTCGACGTCGTGAAATCGACTCTCGATACTGGCCAGGTTCAGGCCGCTGTTCAATGTCACGTCAAGTGTCAGGTAGTGGTCATCCGGCCCGGTGTAAGCGGCGAGCGGGTTGGATTCGATGAAAGTGATGTTGCTGGCCAGCGAGGGCTCCGGCTCCCAGCGCGGCGTGAATGTCAGCGGAATCTGCAGGCTGAACGCGCCATCCTGGTATTCCACCGGGGCGAAAAACCCCAGGGTCAGGCTGACCGTTTCTCCGGCGCCAATGTTGGTCAGCCGGGTTTGAAACTGGTTCGCTCTTTGTTGCTCAAGCAAGGACGCGGTTTTACCTTCTGACCGGGCCTGTTGATATTGCCGCAGGGCCGCTTTTTTCTCCTCGATAACGCCCTCGAGTATGCGGCCCGCTACATCGACGCGCAGCTGGTCCACGGTCGCGCCTACCGGCAACGGAAAACGATAGGTGGCCTCGGCCCATGCTCCTCCGGTATTGGTAAAAATCTGCGTCACTTCGATGCGCGCCACCAACCCGGTGATGTCCGCCCGGATGTCGGTATCCAGCGCCATTGTGCGATCGACGCCCGCGGCGCCCTGGAATTCGAGGCCGAAAAACGGATCTGCCGCCCTTGCGGTTTCAACCCGCACGATCAACAGCAGTAACAGGATCACGGCTATCAGCAGCAGTGCCCGGTCTTCCCAGCGCAATGGCCGGCGGGCCGGCCGGGTCTGTTGCTTGCGCATCAGTTCTTGTGCGAACCGAGCATGGTTTTTCCAGGCATCTGCCTCGAGCTGATCGCGGATGGAGGGTTGGGTTGACATTTCGGGCTCCGGCTCTGACGTTGAATCCATTGAACACCTGTGAAATGCCTCAGGCGTGGCTGCAGGTGTCAAAAACGCGTCCGAATTAAGGCAAGCTTGTGGCAGTGTCCCTTCCGTGCCGGTTGCCAGATTCCTCTGGACGCCCGCTAGCCGTATCATGAAGCACACCAGGGAGTGTTTTGACGGGAGCAAACATGGCACGACACATCGCCATCGTGGAAGACGAAGCCGCGATTCGGCATAACTATGAAGACGCATTGCGCCGGTACGGCTACCAGGTATCCGGTTATGGTGACAAGCATTCGGCACTGGCGGCACTGAAGCGACGTCTGCCTGACCTGGTCATTATCGATGTCGGGCTGGGCGAGGAAGTGGAAGGTGGTTTTGAATTATGCCGCGAGTTGCGCAGCCTGTCCCGCAGCCTGCCGATTATATTTCTCACCGCCCGCGATTCGGACCTGGACGTGATTTCCGGCCTGCGGCTGGGCGCCGACGATTACCTGACCAAGGAGATCAGTCTGCAGCACCTGGTGGCCCGGGTCGTCGCCCTGTTTCGCCGGGTCGAGGCCCTGTCCGGCGCGGGCCGGGAGGAACAATTGCTGGAGCGGGGCGCCCTGAAATTCTCCGTTGATCGAATGGAAGTGAGCTGGAACGATCAGCCGGTGCCGCTGACCGTTACGGAATTCTGGCTGATCCATTCGCTGATACGGCACCCCGGGCATGAGCGCACGCGTCAACAGTTGATGGATGATGCGAACGTACTGGTGGATGACCAGACCATTACCAGCCACATCAAGCGAATTCGACGTAAATTTGTCCGGGTCGATGCCGAATTCGGTTGCCTCGATACCGTTTATGGTGCTGGCTACCGGTGGAAACCTGACCCCGAATGAAGCTCAGAACGAAGCTGGTAGCCCTGTCACTGTTGACCCTGTTACTGCCGTGGTCGGCCTGGAAGCTGCTGCAGGAACTGGAGCGTTTTCTTCGCGATGCACAACAGAACACGCTTGTTGCCTCGACCCGGACCATGGCCAGTGCGATTCCGATGGAATACAGCAGCCGACTCCTGTTTTTGCCCGCAAATTACGTACCGGTCTGGGAGCTGGAAAACCAGCCGGCGTTGGATGGATACGCCAATGACTGGCCCGGTTCCGGCCAGGGGCGCGCGTTTGTTTCGCTGGATGGGCAACTGACTGTTGACCTGCTGGCGGGTACACATGATGGACAGTTGTTCGTATTGTTTGACGTCCGGTCGGCGCAGGTCGATGAGGGGGCCACGCCGGGCTCACACCCAGGTCTGCCCGATGACCGCATGACACTGCTGATACGCAGTCCGCGGGGCCTGTTCAGTTTCACTATCAATCCAGCGGCGCCCGGCCCGCTGCAGCTAAACAGTGAACGCGAGCCATCCGGCCAGATAGAAGGCTATTGGCAGGACCAGGAAAACGGTTACCGGCTGGAACTGGCCCTGCCGTCGACGGTCAGGAACACCGATATCAGTTTCCAGGTTCGCCGCACCGGCGAAGAAAGCAGCCATTCTCCCAGCATTGCCGGCCCGATGGCGGACACGGCTCGGCCGGTCTGGATCAGCCTGGAAGCGGGATGGCCGGGGCTGGCTTCCTGGCTGAACCGGTCCGGTCTCGATGCCGCCCGTACCTGGGTGGTTGACCCGGAAGGCTGGGTGCTTGCGGACTCTGGTGCGGGCGCGGCCGGCGAGGGCGGACCGGGAACCCAGCAAACCACCTGGTTGCAGCGGCTGTTGTACCGGGGGGTCGCGGCAACGCGCACGGAGATCAGTGAACCATGGCCGGAGTACCCGGTTCGCCTGGATGGAGAAACAGTTCAACGGGCGTTGTCCGGCGAAGAAGCGATCCGCTGGACCCAGGACCTCGATACCGCCGTCGTCTGGAACACAGTGGCAGTGCCGCTGGTACTGCAGGGCGAGGTGCGTGGGGCGGTGGTCGCGCAATCAACTTCGGATGGCCTGTTGCTGGTGACCAACCGGGCGCTGGGCCGCCTGCTGTTCACGACGCTGGCGATTACTTTCGGCCTGGCGATCGGTCTCTGGTACTTCGCCACCCGTCTTTCGCGCCGGGTGCAAAGGCTCAGCGCCGCCGTCAGCCAGTCGATGCAGGACGCTGCCAGTTCAGAGGCCCTGCCACTGAGGGACGATCGTGATGAACTGGGTGAACTGGCGCGCAACAACCAGAAACTGCTGCGGGCTGTGGCCGATTACAACCAGTACCTGGAAACGCTTGCGAGCAAATTGTCCCACGAACTGAAAACGCCGCTGGCGATAACGCGGTCCTCCCTCGAGAACCTCTCGAGCATGGGGCTGGACAGCGAGTCCAGGCAATTTCTCGAGCGCGCCCAGCAGGGCGTGGACCGCCAGTTCGCGATTGTCAGGGCGATGAGCGAGGCCAGCCGGCTCGAGGCTTCCCTGGCCGTGGCGGAATGGGAAACCATCGATCTGGCTGAATTGATCAGCCGGTGTGTCGAGGGCTACCGCAGCGTACACCCTGAAAGAAACCTGCAGATCCGGATTCCGCAGGAGGATGCAGCGCTGAAGTGCGCCCCGGACCTGCTGGCGCAGGCGCTGGACAAACTGGTCGACAACGCGGTGTCGATGAGTACCGCGAGCGACGAGGTCATGGTCGGTTTTGAGTGTTTCGGGTCAACTTGCGAAGTATTTGTCCGCAATACCGGCAGCCACTTGCCGGAAGAACTGCAGGACCGCTTGTTCGATTCCCTGGTGTCCCTGCGCGATCGGCCGGGCACCGCGCCTCACCTGGGTCTGGGCCTGTACATTGTCCGGTTGGTGGCTGAAGCACATTCGGGAACAGTGCGGGCCATCAACCTGCCTGGAGACCAGGGGGTGGAATTCCGGATGTGTATTCCCGTGTAGGTAATTGGGTCAGGCCTTGTTAGAATCGGAATTTACGCCTCAGCAGCGGGAACAATGTGAACAGGGAAGTATTCGAAAAACTCAAGGCGGAAGGCTATAACCGCATACCGGTCTACCGGTCCGTGCTCGCGGACCTGGACACACCGCTCTCCGTATACCTGAAGCTGGCCGAGAGCCGGGACACCTACCTGCTGGAATCCGTGGAGGGCGGTGAAACCTGGGGGCGGTTTTCAATCATCGGGCTGCCCTGCAGGAAACGTTATGCGCTTACCGGCCAGCGGGTGACGATCACCGAGAACGGCCGGGAAATTCATCAGCAGCAGGTTTCGGACCCACTGGCATATGTTTCGGGTCTGCAACAGGAATTCAACGCACCGCGAATGCAGGAATTACCGGTATTCACGGGTGGTTTCGTTGGATTTTTCGGCTACGAAATCGTCCAGCAGTTCGAATCCCGCCTGGCCGACGATAGTAAACCGGATGAACTGGGTACGCCTGACATGGTATTGCTGTTGTCCGAAGAGGTAGCCGTGCTGGACAACCTGGCCGGTCGCCTTTACCTGGTGGTCAATATCGACCCGTCGACGTCCGACGCCTGGCAAGCCGCGCAAGACCGCCTCGACGCGCTGGAACACAAGTTGCGCGACGCCAGCCCGGGCTACGGGGTTCCGGTCCGCCACGACAGTGTTGCTGAACAGGATTTTCATTACGGTTTCAGTCGCAGGGATTTCATTCGCGCGGTAGAGAAGAGCAAGGAATACATCCTGTCCGGCGATGTGTTCCAGGTGGTGCTTTCGCAACGCATGAGCGTGCCCTTCGAGGCGCGCCCGCTGGATGTGTACCGCGCCTTACGCGCCTTGAACCCTTCTCCATACATGTACTTCATCGACCTGGGCGATACCCAGATCGTGGGTTCTTCACCGGAAGTGATGGTGCGGGTGCAAAACCGGCAGGTTACGCTGCGGCCGATTGCCGGAACCCGGCACCGCGGCGACTCCACCGAGGAGGATCTGCGCCTGGAACAGGAATTGCTGAACGATCCCAAGGAACGAGCCGAGCACATCATGCTGATCGACCTGGGGCGCAACGATGCTGGCCGTGTATCCAAGACCGGCAGCGTCAGGCTGACCGATAAGATGATTGTCGAGCGGTATTCCCATGTCATGCATATTGTTTCCCAGGTGGATGGCGAACTCGCGGACGGGCTGACGGCGACCGATGCCATCCGTTCCTCGTTTCCGGCAGGCACGCTGTCGGGCGCGCCTAAAATCCGCGCGATGGAAATCATTAACGAACTGGAACCGGTTCGGCGCAACGTATATGCAGGAGCAGTCGGTTATATCAACTGGCATGATGACACCGACCTGGCCATCGCGATCCGCACCGCGGTGATCAAAGACGGCATGCTGCACGTGCAGGCAGGCGCCGGTATCGTGGCCGACTCCGACCCCGAGAAGGAGTGGGAGGAGACGATGAACAAGGGTCGCGCGCTGATCGCTGCTGTCAACAGCGCATCGATTGGTTTGTAACAAGTACAGCCGTCTGTTATGGAAAAAACCGAAATCCCGTTCTACAGAACCCTGGCTGGCCGGATGTTGCTGTTCGGGATTCTGCCTACCGGCATCATTCTCTCTGGTGGAGCGGGTGGCCAGGGAACGTTTACTGGAAGCATTGCTCGTACTGAAAAAATCTCTTCACTAGGATTATTAATGTTGTAATGGCAAGATTCAGGTTTGCTACGGAGAATTAATCGATGACTGCTTTGGATGTTTTCGCGTTGATTGTACTGATCGTACTGGTAGTGACCGGCCTGGCCATCTGGGCGGTGCTGGGCGCCTACCCGGGTAAGATTGCAAGAGCAAGAAACCACCCGCAGGCCGAATCCATTGCCGTTTGCGGCTGGTGGGGCGCCATCACCATGGGGCTGCTGATGCCCCTGGCCTTCATCTGGGCCTATTCGAATCCGGATTATTCGTTACGTGGAAACCCTAAGGGTGAAGTGAAGGCAGACTCATGATTGTCTTCCTGACCCTGATATATGTTGCGATTCTTTTCCTGGCTATCAAAATTGGTTTGATCAAGCTGAACACGTTCTGGAAAATTTCGCCGGCGATATGGATGGTTCTGCTGTTTTTCGTCCTGTTCGTGCCGATGCAGTGGGGTGCGCCTGCTGGCGCCGTTAACCAGTTCCGGCCGGTGATAGAAATTATTCCAAATGTGAACGGAGAAGTCACAGAGATCAATGTCAACGCCCTGGAAAAGGTTCGTCAAGACGAGGTTCTGTTCACACTCGATCCCACCCAATACCAGGCCAGGGTCGATCAGCTTACCGCCCAGATAAGTCTGTCGCAGGCCAACCTTGAGCGGGCCCAGGACTTGATGAACCGCAGCGTAGGCCGCCAGCTCGACGTGGATATTTACAGGGCGGAA
>Ga0316201_10000461_pt1 | contig 22950 bp, 20 predicted proteins | sample CS6wburrow_MG_FD_204516 | JGI IMG/M metagenome (GOLD analysis project Ga0316201, IMG submission 204516) | Coastal sediment microbial communities from Delaware Bay, Delaware, United States - CS-6 worm burrow | ecosystem: Environmental > Aquatic > Marine > Coastal > Sediment | place: USA... | reverse complement strand
CTGCTGCTGCTGGTAACTCTGCTGCAGTTCCTGCAGCGTCTGGCGGGCGGCCGGGATAGGCATTAGGAAACGGCTCAACACGTAGCCTTGCTTGCCGTCATCGGTTTCGACCAGGGTGTATTGCGTGGCCAGATCTTCCTCGATCACCGACACGCGCTGGCCGCTGCGTAACATGCGCACGATGCTGTTCGAGGTGCTGGTTCCGCTGCGCATCGTGACCTCGAATTCGTCGGTGATATACCTGTCTTCAGCTGCCACTAGCGGGCTCATGGCACAGCTAGATAAAATTATTGATAGCAGAACTCGTTTCATTAATCGTTTCACCTTAAAAGCGATGGAAGAAATCCACCGAGTAAAAATTGCCGGACAGATCGCCGCCAGGAAGATCGTACTCGTGATGACTCACAGACAGGTCCAGGCTGTTAACCGCATCGATAACATAGGACCCGCCCAGGGTCAGGTACAGGTCGTCACAGTCGTCTGGCGACCGGTTCGCGTTCCAGGTCCGGTAACGGTAACCATAGTTACCACGGTAAGCGCCCGAGCAGAAGGAGCGCACCGTAAAGGCGCCTTCGCCGCCGCCCAGCGTCGAATAAAGCAACCATTCAGGCGAATACCGATAGTCGTAATTGATGAAGTATCCTTTTGGATCGGAGTCACTGGACGCGTCGCGCTGGCCTGATTTCAGCCCGCCCGTAAGCTTGGAGCGATCGTTGAGACGGTAAGACATCGAAATAAGCAGCGTGGTTGTCGATGCATCCATGTCATCGCCGGATAAATATTCCTCGGTGTGCCGCAGTCCGAGGGCGTAAGTCGGCACCTGGAATCCGGCGCGCGGGGTATAACTGTAAGTCGCCTGTAAAAACAGTTCTTCCCCGTCGAGATCGTCGTTATCGTCGTAGTCGTAAGTAGAAATTTCAGCCTGCAAATCGAGTATAGCCTTGCGCGATATCCCGCGGGAGCCCAGCACCGAACCGGTCAGGTAATAATAATTGTCCGTCTTGCGCCCGATATCCGTTCCGCCGATGCCTCCCTGGATGGTATAGACAGGTGGCATAGCGTATAAACTGGTTGACAGCAATAATATCGAAGATGCAAAAATCGATCTCATCGCTCGAGTACCCATTAATCAGTCCTCTGACGACCATTCGCCCACTGTGGTAAGTTTCGGCATCATTATTGACAGCCTTGCAGTGAGTTGCAACTGCAAATATGGCTTTATCTGCGGTTGCGCATAATTTACATTTTCCGGGTAAGTCACTAAAGTATGCCCGACGACCTGGCAGGAAATCTTGATGAGCAAACAGTTTGATGATCCACGAAGGGAGTTTCTGATCACGGCGCTGTCCCTGGGCCTGTTCGGCGGCGGCAACCTGGCCAGCCTGTTCCAGTCGGGCCACGCCCGCGGTGACATTCCCGACAAGCTGCCCGAGGGCCGCTCGATATATCAACTCAGGGGAGAGGTCAGCGTTGACGGTAAACCAGCCGATATCAATACCCCGATCGGGCCAGGCTCGCTGGTAAAAACCGGGCGTAAAAGCCTGGTTATTTTCGTCGTCCGCGACGATGCCTTTATCCTGCGCAGCGAAAGTGAACTGCAAATGCAAAGCGGTGACGGTGTATTTGTCGAGGGGATGAGAATCCTGTCAGGCAAGATATTGTCAGTGTTCGGGCGTCGCGAAAAGCCGCGCACGTTTACCACGACCACCGCGACCATCGGAATCCGCGGCACCGGTCTTTACCTGGAATCCGAGGCCGACCGATCCTATGTCTGTACCTGTTACGGCGCCGTGCGTATTACCGCCAACGCCAATCGGAATATCACCAGGGACATCGTGTCGGAGCATCATGACGAGCCGGTCTACGTGCTGCCGTCAGCCAGCCAGGACAGGCTTATCGTGCCAGCCCCGTTCGTCAATCATACCGATTCCGAGCTGTCTCTGATCGAAACACTGGTCGGCAGGACAACCCCGTTTGCCTACACCGGTGGGGGATACGAAGTACCGCGCAAGCGCGGCTATTGACCTTTACTCGGCGGTCGCCGGGGCGGCGGTCTCCGCGGGCGCCTCGTAGGGCGTAATCAGGATCAGCAAGCCGAATTCAGGGTTGTCGAGGTAGTGCAGGTTCTTGCTGCGCATGCGGCGATGTTCCCTTAAGCGATGATTGTTAAGGATTCGGGTATCCGCGGCATAAGCTGCCAGGTATTCTTCCTGTGCCGGGTTGTTTTCGACCGTATCGACGGACAGGCGGGGGCGCCTGAACACCAGGTCGGTGTAGGCGTGCAGGTAGCGCGCAAGCGCTATGGTGATCTTGCCTTCAAACTCGTACAGCCCCTGGTTCGCGCGTGCGTTCTGCCGCTCCGACCTTTGCAGTTCGATCGCTTCCAGGGTTTGTTCGTCGAAAGTATAGTCCTTGCCAGTGGTCGGATCATCGCTTCCGGCTCGCGGAAGATTCTGTATCATCTCGATCTGGTTATCGATAGATGTGTACTCGCTGCCGTAAATGCGACCGCCCTTGAGCCAGACCGGCAGTGCCTTTTCCCGATCCAGGCCCGGTTGCCGCCAGGCGACATGCAACAACAGTTCGTAGCGCGGGGACTCGATAATCCGGTTTACTGACTCTAGCAGGCGAAATTCATCGCTGGGCAGGATCCGGTAACCGAGCTTAGCCGCGGCCGTAACGCTGCTGCTGGAGGATAAATCCAGTATTTTGTCATCCCTGCTGGGTGAACTGACGGGCAGGATGAACTCCCGGCCTTTCGGAGCCTGGATGTTCTTGAATACTACCAGTTCGACATCGTACTGCGGGATCGCCTCGGCTTCGGTATCGGATTGCGCCAGGGCGATTCCCGGCAGCATCGCCGCGAGCACCAGCAGGGTCGTGAATTGATGATTCATACTAGTCTTTGGTCAGTTGTTCGAGCAGGTTTTCGACCTGGGCAAAGCGTGCTTCAAGTTCAACATTTTGGCAACTAATACGCAAGGTTTGTTTACCGTCGAAGCGATACTGCTGGGGATCGGCCTGAATCAGTTCGATGATTTTGAGTGGCTCAATATTGGGATTGGGATTGAAAACAATTTTCCCGGATTGCTCGCCAACATCGATCTTTTCCACGCCCAGCGCTAGCGTTTGCAACTTGATCCGGGTCACCCTGAACAAATGTTTCAACGGTTCCGGCAGCAGCCCGAAACGATCGATGAGTTCGATCTGGATTTCGCGCAAACCTGCCTCATCGGTTACCGAGGCGATACGCTTGTACTCGATCAGGCGCCGGTGAATGTCGGGAATATATGACTCGGGGATCAGCGCCGGGATATGAAAATCGACTTCCGAGGCGCGCATGATGGGCTGATCGAAGTCGATTGGCAGGTTCGCTTTTAACGACTGTACGGCCCGATCCAGTAGTTCCGCGTAGAGCGTGAACCCGATCTCGGTGATCTGGCCGCTTTGTTCGTCGCCGAGAATTTCCCCGGCGCCGCGAATTTCCAGGTCATGGGTGGCCAGGGTAAAACCGACCCCGAGGTCCTCCAGGGATTCGATCGCCAGCAGGCGCTTTTGCGCATCGGCAGTCATTGCCCGTTCCGGCGGCACGATCAGGTAGGCGTAAGCGCGATGATGGGAACGGCCGACCCGGCCCCGAATCTGGTGCAGTTGCGCAAGTCCGAGCTTATCCGCGCGGTTGATGAATATCGTGTTCGCCGTGGGCACGTCGATACCGCTTTCGATAATGGTGGTACACACCAGCAGGTTGCAGCGGTGATGGTAAAAGTCGAGCATGACGGATTCGAGTTCCTTTTCCTTCATGCGCCCGTGGACAATGCCGATGCGGGCGTCGGGCACCAGTTGTTGCAGCTCCTGCGCGGTCTTTTCGATGGTCTTGATTTCGTTGTGCAGGAAGTAAATCTGGCCGCCGCGCTTGAGCTCGCGCTGGCAGCCTTCGACGATCGTATCCTGGTTCCAGCGCGATACGAAGGTCTTGATCGCGTGGCGCTGCATCGGCGGGGTGGCGATGATCGACAGGTCTCGCATCCCGGACAGCGACATGTTGAGGGTTCTCGGGATCGGTGTCGCGGTCATCGTCAACAGGTCCACGCTGGCGCGCATTGCCTTCAGCCTTTCCTTGTGGCGCACACCGAAACGATGTTCCTCGTCGATAATGACGAGGCCCAGGTCACGGTACTTGATCGCGTCGGACAATAGCTTGTGAGTTCCAATCACGATGTCGATCTTACCCGCGGCAATCTGTGCCAGTATGGCATCCAGTGATTTTTTCGCGGTAAACCGGGTCAGGCTGGCGATACGGATGGGCCAGTCGGCAAAACGATCGAGAAAGTTCTGGTAATGCTGCTGGGCCAGCAGCGTTGTCGGTACCAGCACGGCGACCTGGGTGCCGGCATTGGCCGCGATAAAGGCCGCGCGCATGCAAACCTCGGTCTTGCCGAAGCCGACGTCGCCGCAGACGATTCGATCCATCGGACGAACTGACTGCATGTCTGCAATCACCGATTCAATTGCGCTTTCCTGGTCGGGCGTTTCCTCGAACGGGAACTCGCTGGCAAACTGGTGGTACTCGTCGAGCGCTACCTCGTGGGCAAATCCCTGCATGGCTTCGCGGCGCGCCTGTATATCCAGCAGCTCGACGGCAATGTCGTGAATCTTTTGCTGGGCCTTACGACGCGATTTTTGCCACTGCTCGGTACCGAGTCGATGCAACGGCGCGCTGTCTTCACCGGCACCGGTATAACGGCTGATCAGGTGCAGTGACGAAACCGGTACGTAGAGCTTGTCCTGGTTGGCATACTCGATGCAGACAAACTCGGTTGCAATGCCGGAAACGGTTAGCGTTTTCAGGCCCTGGTAGCGGCCAACGCCGTGGTCCTCGTGCACCACCGGCGCCCCGGGCTGCAGGTCCGCGAGACTCTGAATGGTCGACTCGGCGTCGCGGGTTTTGCGATACCTGCGGCGTCGCCTTTGCACCGCGCGCTCGCCGAAGAGCTGGCTCTCGGTAATGACCGCAAGCCCCTTGCTGGTCAGCGTCATGCCATGCTGTAAAGGCGACGCGGTGATAAAGTAACGATTGTCGTCACGCTGCAGGAACTCCTGCCAGCTTTCAACCGGGCTCGCGTGAATGGCATAGTGACGCAGCATATCGTTGACGAACTCGCGTCGGCCGGCTGACTCGGAGCTGAACAGTATCCTGTCGAAGACCGGCTGTTCGATGAATTTTCTAAGGGCCTGGTCAGGCTCGCTGGCCGTGGGCTGCAGGGTCAGCTGCGGCAGTGCCTGGGTATCGCAATTGATATTGTTCGCGTCCGGCTGATCCAGCTTGAAGGCGGAAAACAGCAGGCAAGGCAGGGCCTCGAGTTTCGCCTCCAGCGTCTCGATATCCAGGAACAGGGTCGAAGGCTCGAGCAGCGGCCACTCGAGATTGTAGCGGCGCGATTCGTAACGCTCGTTAACCTGTGCGGCAAACGAGACCGCCTGCGGTAGCGCGGCGTCATCGAGCAACAACCGGCTGTTTGCCGGCAGGTAATCGAACAGGCTGACCATCTCGTCGAAGAACAGTGGCAGGTAATACTCAACCCCGGGTGAGGAGCTGCCGGACGAGATGTCGACGTAAACCGGGCAGGTATTTGGATCGATATCGAAGTGCTCGCGGAAGCGCAGCCTGAAACGCTTGATGCCCGCCTCGTCCAGCGGGTACTCCTGCGCCGGCAGTAATTTGATTTCGGCAATCTTGTCAATCGAGCGCTGGGTTTCGGGGTCGAATCGACGAATGCCGTCGATTTCGTCATCGAAAAAATCGATGCGGTAGGGCTCTCGGCTACCCATCGGGAACAGGTCCATGATCGAGCCACGGGTGCTGAATTCACCATGTTGCTCGACCTGGGAAACGGCGCCGTAGCCGTAAAGTCCGAGCCTGTCGCGTAAAACGCCGAGGTCGATCCGGTCTCCCAGTTTAAGGTCGAATGACCGCTGGTGGATAAATTCCGGCGGTGACACCTTTTGTAGCAGAGTGCTAACCGGCAGTATCAGGATCCCCGATTTCGCCGTGGTGATCGACGCCAGGCATTGAATGCGTTCGGAGACGATATCCTGGTGCGGCGAGAACTGGTCGTAGGGGAGGGTTTCGAGATCGGGGAAGCGGTAGACTGGCGGCAACTCGCCGCCGAAAAACCGGATCTCCTGTTCCAGCTGCTCAGCGTCCGCCATATCGCAACAGACGATGACCGATAGCCCGTCGTGCTGGTCGATCTGCTCGTACAGCAACAGGCCACGGCTACTGCCGTAGAGTTGCCCAATACGCAGCTTGCGCGCGCTATCGGGCGCCGGGGTGTCGAGAAAATAGGCGGGCATTGCTGCCGGGCAGGCGGCTACTCCTGGACAGGTTTAACGGTGGTCAGGCCCAGAATTTCCCAGTTTTGCATGCCGCCGCGGTACCACTTGATCTTGTGCGCGGGGTAACCGAAGCCCAGCAGGTTCTTGATATTGTTGGGCGACTGTCCGCACCACATGCCGTTGCAGAACATGACCAGCACGCGAGCGTCTCTGAAATCCCACAGGCCTTCGAGATTCCTGGCGTTAAACCGCCCCTCGAGGATTTCACCGATCGAGATCGGATCGGCGCCCTTGGCCGGGTTCAGGCTGGTCCAGGGGATGTTGATCGCACCCGGAATGGTGCCCTTTGTGACCCAGGCGGGCGTGCGGGAATCAATCACGACGATGCTATCATCGCCCTCGCTAACGCGTTTCAGGTAATCCAGCATTTCCAGTTCGGCGATAGTCTCGACACCAGGTGCGAGCGTTGCCGGCTGGATACAGAATGGGGGACATTTGCGCGAGGTTATAGCGAAAGCTGGATTGACGGTGTTCTTCTGATTCTGGTTACGCATGACGTTGACGTCGGTATCGCCATGCCTGACCGTGACACTTTCGATTTCGGGTGTGATATTGACCTCGGCTGCCTGCAGGTTTGCAGCCGGTAAACCCAGCAACAGTGCGCAGCCGAGCATCAGGGCTTTGTTGATATTCATTACTGCCAACTCCGGTTACACCAGGCGCAGCCTGGTAACAATTACGATGGTCCGGTTGGACCGTTTATTTATTATATGGTTCTGCTGCGGACTTACTTGGGCATGATCAGGGTGTTCAGATCTATGCTATGCAACACGATCTGATACTCGAAGTAAACCCTGAAGCTGCCGTATACCCATTCGGTGATAGGGGGCTCTCCAACCGGGCCGAAACGCTCGTCGGGCTCCCCGAATTGACTCAGCACGTCATCCATGCTGATACCGCGCCTCGGCATCACCTGTTGCTCGGATGACGCAACGTGACCCGGAATAGTGAGGTTATCGCCGGCGCTTACGGGTTGCAGGATTAAACTGCAACCCAGGAGTATCCAATAAATTCCCGTGCGCATGTTTGCCAATTCTCCAAATACAATGAATGTAACTATAGCACGTGCTAGAAGAGTGACAAGTGTGTGGAAATTCGTGGCGGCCGTGGTGGTGGAGGACCCATATTCATGCTTTAATCCGCCGCATGAAATTTCCGCTCGAAATATTTGTCGGTCTGCGCTATACGCGGGCAAAACGGCGCAACCACTTTATTTCCTTTATCTCAATGATCTCGATGTTTGGTATTGCGCTGGGCGTCATGGCACTAATCGTCGTGTTGTCAGTAATGAACGGATTCGAGAACGAATTACGCGGGCGCATTCTCGGGATGGTCTCGCATGTGACGGTATCCAGCTTCCGGGGGCCGTTACAGGACTGGCAATCCCTGCGCGAGGAAGCGTTGCAGCATCCGGAAGTCATTGGTGGCGCGCCCTATACCGAGGCCGAGGCCATGATTTCCAACCTGTCTTCGGTGAGTGGGGCGCTGATACGGGGTATCGACCCGGAGCTTGAAGTCGAAGTATCGGAGATTCACCAGAGTATGCAATTCGGCGCGCTCAGCGACCTGGTGGCGGGCGAGTACGGTATCGTGCTCGGCAGTGGCCTGGCCAATTCACTGGACGTCGTTCCAGGCGACCGGGTTACCATGGTCACGCCACAGGCGACCGCGTCGCCGATGGGTTTCCTGCCGCGGCTGAGGCGCTTCGAGGTCGTTGGGATATTTGAGATCGGGGTTTACGAGTATGATCGCAGCAGTGCGCTAATCCATTACCAGGATGCCAGCAAGCTGTTTCGTCTCGACGGCGGCGTCAGCGGTATTCGACTGAAACTGGAAGACCTCGATATGGCGCCCCTGGTACGTTACGATCTCAAGCAAACCATCGGGCTGCAGTACTGGGTATCCGACTGGACGCTGCGTCACAGCAACTATTTCAAGGCGGTGCGCACCGAGAAAACGGTGATGTTCATCATCCTGTCGCTGATCGTCGCCGTGGCGGCCTTCAACATAGTGTCGACGCTGGTGATGGTGGTAACCGACAAGCAGGCGGATATCGCGATCCTGCGTACCCTCGGTATGTCGCCCCTGTCCATCATGTGGGTGTTCATGGTTCAGGGCACGCTGATCGGCCTGATTGGAACCCTGGCTGGCCTCGCGGGCGGCGTCGTGGTGGCAACGCATATCGATGTCATCGTGCCAGCGCTGGAACAGTTTTTTCACACCCAGTTCCTGCCGCGTGGGGTATATCCGATTACCGATCTGCCGTCAGAGATGAAACAGTCCGATATCGTCAAGATTACCCTGCTGTCCTTTGGCGTTTCGGTAGTAGCAACGCTTTACCCGGCGTTGCGGGCATCCAAAACGCGGCCGGCAGAAGCGCTCAGTTATGAATAAACAGGAGACACCGTGTCGCCAGCCGTAATTGAAGCCAGCGCGGTAACCCGGGTTTTTCGCCAGGGCAAAATTGACGTCGAGGTGCTCAAGGGGGTCGATTTCCGCGTTGCCGCGGGCGAAAGCCACGCCATCCTCGGCGCCTCGGGTGCCGGCAAATCGACCCTGATGCATTTGCTGGGTGGCCTCGATCATGTCAGCGGCGGTGATATCAAGGTTGCGGGTACCGCGCTGGCGCGTCTTTCCGAAGCCGATCTCGGCCGGCTGCGCAATCGCCACCTGGGTTTTATCTACCAGTTTCATCACCTGCTGCCCGAATTCAGCGCGCTGGAAAATATCGCCATGCCGTTGCTGATCCGACGCGTTTCGCAGCATGCTGCCCGCGGCGAGGCGCAGGAATGGCTGGCTAAAATAGGTTTGGAGCAACGCGCCGATCACAAGCCGGGTGAACTATCCGGCGGTGAACGACAGCGCGTGGCCCTGGCGCGAGCACTGGTGACCCGTCCGGATTGCCTGTTGGCGGACGAGCCCACCGGCAACCTGGATCAGCATACCGCGGCGCAGATGCTGGAATTGATGCTCGACCTGAACCGGGAACTCGACACCGCACTGGTAGTCGTCACCCATGATCTCGATATCGCCGCCCGCATGCAACACCGTTGGCACATGGTCGACGGCGTCCTGACCCCGGAATCAAAGACAGAAAGTTGAACCGGTTTAAACCAGCTGGGACTTGAGGAAGCTGCAATAAATCAGCATGACCGGGATTTGCAGCACCATGTAGATCGCATCGGAGCCCATGCGAATACTGCCGCTGACCACCAGTTTTCGATCCACCCAGCGCGACAACGGGATACTCAACTCGCGTGTGACGAAGTAGGCAAGCGTCATGTAGGCAACGAGCTTGAGGATTGTGGCGAACGACGGAAACAGCGTGAGCGACTCGATACTACCAAGGTACTGCCAGTGAAATACCAGCGCGATCGTGAACAGACTTTGCAAGGGCAGGGCAAATACCGGGTGATTGAGTATGGGGATAAAAGACAGCGTCAGTCCGGCAATAAACAGGATGTTGACGATATCCCTGAACTGATCCTGCTGGCCGAGAATGCGCCAGAAATCGATGCTGGTGGAATTTTCGTCGATCGCGGGATAAACCTGGCTTACGACTATCAGCAAGACGATGATCCGCATGATGGGGCATAGTACATGTTCCAGCACCCATACCGTTGATTCGACCTCAAGCGCCTTGTACAACAGGTAAAAACACAGGCCGGTGCCCACGATAACGCTCGTGGCGGTGATCAGGATAACCAGCAAAAGGTTCACCTTTTATCGGCGGCCTGGCGGCGTCGATTATGCAACCGCCGGGCGCGTACCTTGATATGCCGCAGAATGTGCAGGTGCCAGAGAATGCGTACCAGCACAAACGAGGCGACCGCGGTAACCAGGCCCACGACAAAACAACCCAGCAGGAATGGCTGCCAGATTGCCGACAGGCCGCTAATCAGCCATTCGAAACTGAGTTCGAAGTGAAATCCTCCGGGCTCCAGGTGAAGTATTTTCACGCCTATCAGGTAGCAAAAATAATACAAAGGTCCCATGGTGAAAGGATTGCTGACCCAGACCATCGGCACCGCCACCAGTATATTCACGCGCAACCAGATTGCGCCTACCGCGGCAATCAACATCTGAAACGGCACCGGTATGAACGCGCAAAATACGCCCAGCCCGACCGCCAGTGAAAACGACTGCCGATTGATATGCCACAGTGACGGTTCCTGCAATCGCGGGCCGAGTAATTTGATCCAGCGATTTTGCGTGATGACGTCAGGATGCGGCAAATACCTTCTGAGAAACTTCTTTGCCATGGTGATTGTATTATCGACAGATATTCAATAATCTGCAAAGAGTTGGATCACATAACAGGGAATTCAGGGCAAGGATCGCATGCCCCAACTGGCAGTCGCCATCGTGCTGGGTTCGTTGCTGGCGTTTTACGGCAACGAGTTACCGGATCAATTCTGGACGGCGTTCGCGCCGATTCTGCTGCTGCTTGCCTGTTACTGCCGTGTTTACCGTCCCTTGCTGCTTGCTGCAGCGGTCTACCTTTGGAGTTCGGGGCTGTTTCACTACCACCTCGATCACCGCCTGATCGATGCCTATGACCACCAGTTAACCAGCCTGCGTGGCGTGGTCAGCGGTCTGCCCGAGGTCAAACAGGGTCGCATCCGGCTCTACCTGAAGGATCCCGAGATCGAGGGTTACCCCGGTAACGCGCCGCGACTGATAAGGCTGAACTGGTACCAGGACCGGGTTGTGCCGCGAGCCGGGGAAAGCTGGCAGTTTATGGCGAAACTGAGGCAGCCCCGGGGTCTGATGAATCCAGGCGGGTTCGATTTGGAAGCCTGGCAGTTCATCCGGGGTATCGATGCGGTTGGCTACATTCGAGATTCACCCCTGAACACCCGGCTGTCGGCGGCCAGCCCGGCCAGTATCAACTACTGGCGCTCGCATCTGGCCTCGAAGGTCGATCAACACTGCCCTGATTGTGCTCATCGGGGCCTGATCAAGGCGCTGTTGCTCGGTTTTCGCGGCGATATCAAGCATGCCGAGAAAAGCTTGTTGCAATCCAGCGGTACAGCGCATTTGCTTGCTATCTCAGGGCTGCATATCGGGATGCTGGCGTTCATCGTGTTTGCGCTGGGTGGTTACTGTTGGCGCATCGGGCTTTATCGCGGCGGGTTAAACCGAATGCAGACGGCCGCGTTACTGGCGCTAGTGGCTGCCTCGGGTTATGCCGCGCTGGCCGGCTTCAGTCTGCCCACCGTGCGCGCGCTGGTAATGCTGACGGTCGTAATACTGGCATCGATGCTCGGAAACCGGATCAACCTGCTGCAATCCCTTGCACTCGCGGCAGGGCTTATTCTGTTGGTCGATCCGCGAGCAGTGGGCTCCAGTTCGTTCTGGTTAAGCGTTGGCGCCTTGCTGGTGATCGCTTTCGTGAAGTTTCGCCTGCCCCTGCAAATGCGCTGGTGGCAGCAGTTGCTGGTGTTGCAAGTCGGATTTTCATTGCTCTTCGCCCCACTGGGCCTGTTGATTTTCGAGCAATTCAATCCCGCGGGTTTACTGGCAAACCTGGTGGCAATCCCCGTCGTTAGCTTTGTTGTCCTGCCGGCGGTATTGATTGGCGGTTTGCTCGCTTTTTTCGGGCTGGCAATGGCCAGGCCCCTGTTCATGGCGGTGGACGCGGTTTTGGAAGCCTTGCTCGATTATCTCGACTTGCTGCTGTCCAGCGGCCTGGACCCGATCGAGGTCGCCTTGCCGGCGCCACTGGTGTTACTGGCGTTAGGCATGGTTACCTGGTACCTGATGCCTGTGGGCCTCTACGCGCGCGCGGTCACGCTGCTGGGTTTGTCGATCTTGCTGATCTGGCAGCCGGCGCGACCTGAACGCGGAGCCTTCGAAATGGTGGTTTTTGATGTCGGCATGGGGACTTCGATTCTGGTTCGCACCCGTCATCACAGCCTGGTATACGATTTCGGGCCCGGAAAAGAAGGTGTTTACAGTGCCGCGGATTGGGCTTTGTTGCCCGCGTTGCGCGCAGACGTCATCGACTGGCCGGACCTGGCGATTGTCAGCCATGTCGACCAGGACCATAGCGGTGGATTATATCCATTTGCCAGCGCTTTGCCGCCGCTGACCCTGCTTTCTGGTACGCCGAGCGAATTAAAATCGCGCTTCGGGTTCGCGCAACCTCCACGTTCCTGTCATCAGTATCCCGGCTGGCGCTGGGACGGCATTGAATTCAGCTTTCTTGCCAGCGTCGGGAGCCTGCGGAACTCCAATAACCGCTCCTGCGTCCTGATGATCGAGGGCAATCAGCGGGTGCTACTGCCGGGCGATATCGAATCCAGGCGCGAGTCGAATCTGGTGGCGGATTTCGGCACTGCACTCCATGCCGATGTAATGGTGGTGCCGCACCACGGCAGTGCGACTTCGTCCAGCCCGGCTTTTGTCGATCGGGTTGCCCCCCGCCATGTCGTCTATACCCTGTCTCGAGGAAACCGCTGGGGCTTTCCAGCGCCCGCGGTTGTCGCCCGTTACAACGCGCTTGAAGCACGCCAGTACCGCAGCGACCGCGACGGCGCCATTACGATCAGCAGCGGCCCTGAAGGCCTGTCTATCAGGACCGGGCGCCACCCGGTCAGGCGCTTCTGGCGACGATGGTAAAAAGCCGCCCGTCACAGTATGATGTGCGGCATTTAATCCTGAGGACATAGCGTGTTTGAACTGGTTCAGGCGGGTGGCTGGCTGATGATCCCGATACTGTTGTGCTCCGTCGTAGCGGCGGCCATCGTTATCGAGAGATCCTGGACCCTGCGCCAAAAAAAGGTTATCCCGGAAAAGCTGCTGACCGGTATCTGGAAATTGCTGAGTAACGATTCCCTGACCGATAAACACATCACCGAAATCGAGAACGGATCGCCGCTGGGTAAGGTGTTGGCCGCGGGCCTGATCAATCGTCACCTGTCGCGCGACCTGATCCGCGAAAGCATCGAAGAAACGGGCCGCCACGTGGTGCACGAGATGGAACGTTTCATGAATACGCTGGGTACGATATCGACGATAACGCCGCTGCTGGGATTGCTCGGCACGGTCATCGGCATGATTCGCGTGTTTACCGCGATTACCGTTATCGGCGTAGGTGACCCGGGACAGCTGGCTGGTGGGATATCTGAAGCCCTGATTACCACGGCCGCCGGCCTGACCATTGCTATCCCGAGCCTGATTTTCCATCGCCACCTGAAACGCAAGATCGATGACCTGGTGGTCGCGATGGAGCAAGAGGCGATGAAACTGGTCGAGTTTTTACACGGCGATCGTAAGAAGCTGGGTTGAGTCGATGAATTTTTATCACGGCAAGCCCGAAGAAGACGTTCAAATCAACCTGACGCCGTTAATCGACGTGGTGTTCCTGTTGTTGATTTTCTTCATGGTGTCTACCACGTTCGACACGACCTCGCAGCTGAAGATCAAGTTACCCGAGGCCAGCCAGGTGAAAACCCAGGATCCACCGCAGAAACTCAACCTGATGATCGACGCCAATGGCAGCTTCTTCCTCAACTCGCGGGAATTGAGCAACAACAAGAGCGCGACGCTGCGCGCCGCGCTGGAGCGTGCCATGGATGGAACCCGGCTGCCGATCGTGATCCAGTCCGATGCCGAATCCCCGGTACAGTCGCTGGTAACCGCGATGGATGTTGTCGGGCAACTGGGTCTGAAGCAAGTGTCGATTGCCACGACCCGTCCCATCGAGTAGCTGAGGTCAAGCTTGAAACCGATTGAAAGCAATTTGACGGGCGTCAAGGCTTACCGCGCGCTACTGTCGCTAGCCTTCGAGCATAAGGGCTATTTCCTGCTGGCGGTGATCGGCATGATTATCTTCGCGGCCTCCGATGCCGCCTTCGCCTACATGATGAAGCCCCTGATGGACGAAGGCTTCATCGATCGCGATCCCGAGATTATCAAGTGGATACCGATCGCGATCATAATGATTTTCATCGTCAGGATGGTGGCCGTATTCCTGCGTACCTACTGTATGAACTACATTGGGCGCAATGTCATCAACACATTGCGCCGCATGATGTTCGAAAAGCTGTTGACCATGAGCAGCGACGAGTACGACCAGTCTTCCAGCGCCTCAATCGTGGCGCGCTTTTCCTATGACGTGGAGCAGGTGGCGAAATCTGTTTCGTCGTCGTTAACGGTCTTCATTCAGGACAGCCTCCGCATCGTCGTGTTGCTGGGATACATGATCTGGTTAAACTGGCAGCTGACCGCGATCTTCCTGGTTGCCGGTCCGATTGTATTTCTGATCGTCGTCAGAATTTCGGGACGCTTCCGCAGCATTAGTCGAAACATCCAGCAGTCGATGGGAGGTGTAACCCAGGTAGCCCAGGAAGTTATCGACTCTAACCGTATCGTGAAGATATTCGGCGGTGACGAATTCGAGCGTAACAAGTTCGAAAAGAAGAACCGGGCCAATCTGAAGCTGCATTTGAAAATGTCCGTCGTACAGGGTGTCAGCATGCCGTTGATCCAGTTGGTGGTGGCCATCGCTTTCGCGGCGATCGTTGCCTTTGCAACCTCGGAATCGATGCGCAGCGTTATTTCTACCGGCGATTTTGTTTCGTTCCTGTTTGCGATGACGATGTTACTCGCGCCGATGCGAGTACTGTCGTCGATCAATGCCAGTATCCAGAAGGGTATTGCCGCGGGCGAAAGCGTGTTCGAATTGACCTCGCGAGATAGCGAACGTAACGAGGGTCAGCTCAAGCTGGAACGTGCCGAAGGCCGACTCAAGTTCAATAACGTCGTGCTGTGCTATCGTCGCAGTGAGCAGCGTGTGCTCGACGAAGTCAGCTTTGAAGTCGAGCCGAAACAGACGGTGGCTATCGTCGGGCGCTCGGGCAGCGGCAAGTCGAGCCTGGTAAACCTGATACCCCGGCTTTACGAATACGACAGCGGCGAAATATACCTCGATAACGAGTTGATCGATGAATACAGTATCGCCGATCTGAGGCGCCAGATTGCCTACGTAGGGCAGGATGTGCGCCTGTTCAACGACACGATTCGCAACAACATCGCCTACGGCGTGGCCGACCAGGTAGACGAATCGCAAATTATCGAGGCCGCGAGGCAGGCGCATGCCTGGGAATTTATCGAGGATATGACGGATCAGCTCGATACCGAGATTGGCGAACGCGGGGTTCTGTTGTCCGGCGGCCAGCGCCAGCGAATCGCGATTGCCCGGGCCCTGCTAAAAGATGCGCCTATCCTGATTCTCGATGAGGCTACTTCTGCGCTCGATACCGAGTCCGAACGAATTATCCAGCACGCGATGGAACACTTGATGGAAAATCGGACCACACTGGTCATTGCGCACCGACTATCGACCATCGAGCATGCCGACCACATCCTGGTTATGGATCAGGGAAAAATTCTCGAACAGGGTAACCATGCTGAATTGCTTGCCAGGGGCGGTATCTACGCCAAGCTCCACTCGATGCAGTTCCGTGATGACAAGGACGAGGATTTTGGATCTAGAAACGCCAGGCCCCGGATCATCCGTTCGTCGGTGCTCAATAAGTCCCTGATGCATAAATGGGTGAACCAGTCCACGCAAAAGCGCCAGGGCTGGTGGCTGTGGTCGATGAATCCGCTGTCGATTCTGCTGATGCCGCTGTCGCTGGTTTTTTACCTGGTGGCCGGCCTGCGGCGACTGGGATATCGTATTGGCCTGATTCGATCGAGGCGGCTACCGGTTTCCACGATCGTGGTTGGAAATATTACCCTGGGCGGTAATGGCAAGACCCCGATCGTGGTCGCGCTTTACCAGCTGCTGAGCGACCGGGGTTTTCAACCCGCGATCGTCACGCGCGGTTACAAGAGTGGCCACGAACATAACGTCCAGATCCTGAGCGATGGCATCACCCACAACGCGGTCGGTGATGAAGCCAACATGATGTCGGAGATCTGCCGCTGCCCGATCGGGGTCGGTTCCGACCGGGTCGCCGCGGCCACGCAAATTCTCGAGCAGTTTCCCGACACCGATATCATCCTGTCGGATGACGGCCTGCAGCATTACGCGCTCAGGCGCGATATCGAAATCGCGGTTTGCCGCGACCTGTCGCTGGGCAACGGCTTAATGCTGCCTGCGGGTCCCTTGCGCGAACCCCGCGGTCGCCTGCGGCAGGTCGACCTGATCATCGATCGTGACAGCGACCAGGTGATCGAATCACTGGGCGAGGCATGGAATTTGTCGAATCCCGGGCAACGACGGCATATCGGCGAATTCCAGGGGCAGCAGGTACACGCACTGGCCGGCATCGGCTTTCCCGAGATCTTTTTCGCCAGCCTGGCGCAGATGGGTATCGATGTCATCGAGCACGAGTTTCCCGATCATCATGAATTCAGTGCCCAGGATTTGAACCTGAAACCCGATCTGCCGATCCTGGTCACCCACAAGGACGCGGTAAAGTTGAAAGGTATTGCCCGCGAAGGCATCTGGGTGGTGCCACTACATATCGAGCTGAGTGAAGAATTAAGCAACCAGTTTATGCAACTAGTGGAGAGCCGACATCGTGGATAAACATTTGCTCGACATACTGGTAGACCCCGTGACCAAGGGGCCTTTGATTTATGACAAGAAACAGCAGGAACTGATTTCGCGAGCGTCGCGCCTGGCTTACCCGATCCGGGATGGCATCCCGGTCATGTTGCCCGAGGAGGCCAGGGAATTGACGAGCGCAGAGGTCGAGGCATTGGGCTGACCCGGTGAAGCCTGGCTTTCGTATCGTTATCCCGGCGCGCTACGCGTCGGTGCGCTTGCCCGGTAAACCCCTGCGAGACGTTTGCGGCAAGCCGATGATCGAGTGGGTTTACCTGGCTGCCCGCCAGTCCGAGGCCAGCGAGGTGGTGGTGGCGACCGATGATCAGCGCATCGTCGACAGGGTTTCGGAATTTGGCGGTACAGCCTGCCTGACCGACGCCAGTCATCGCAGCGGCACCGACCGGATCCTGGAAGTGGCGCAGAAACTCGAATGGAGCCAGGACAGCATAGTCGTGAACTTGCAGGGTGACGAACCGCTGATGCCAGCGGCCAATATCACCCAGGTAGCACGTAACCTGGCCAGTCACGATTGCGCGATGGCAACCCTGCACAAGCGCATTGGCATCGACGCCGCCCGCGATCCGAACCAGGTCAAGCTGGTGCAGGACGAAAACGGTTATGCCCTGTATTTCAGCCGCGCCATGATTCCATATGACCGCGATGGCGCATTCGATCAATACCTCGGGCATATCGGTATCTACGCCTACCGGGTAGGATTCCTCGAAGCCTTCAGCAAGCTGGCGCCCTGTGAGCTCGAACTCGCAGAATCGCTGGAGCAGTTACGCGCCCTGTGCAACGGCTACCCGATTCATAGCGCCGAGGCGAGTGCCAATCCAGGCCCGGGTATCGATACCGAAGAGGACCTCGCGCGAGTCGTTGCAATCATGGAGTCGAACCAGGCATGAAATACCGGTGGCAGCTGCATCAGCATCAGACGCTGTTTGAAAAGTATTTCAGGCTCGATGAATACAGTATTTCGCACGAGCTGTTTGCCGGAGGCGAGAGCCCGGTTTTCACGCGCGAGATATTCGAGCGTGGCGTTGTGGTTGCGGTTTTGCCCTACGACCCCCTGTCCAACAAGGTGGTATTGATCGAACAGTTCAGGGCCGGCGCCCTTGACGACAGCGATGGACCATGGCTTATCGAGTGCGTTGCCGGCGTTATCGAGTCAGGCGAGTCCGAAGAACAGGTCGCCTTGCGGGAATGCGTCGAGGAAGCAGGGTGCAATATCGAACAACTGGAAACCATCAGCCGCTACTATGTCAGCCCTGGCGGTACCAGTGAGCATTGCAGCCTGTTCTGTGGCATCGTAGATAGCGAGGGCGTTGGCGGCATTCACGGCCTGCCGCATGAACACGAGGACATTCGGGTGCTGGTGGTCGATGCCGCGCAGGCCTATACCTGGGTGCGTGAGGGCCGAATCAGATCATCGGCAACCATCATCGCGCTGCAGTGGCTGGAGCTCAACGAGTCCCGGTTGCGTGGGGAGGGGCTTAACAGGCGCTGAGGTCCAGGCTTCTCGCGACGACGTGCCGATAGCGCAAATGCGAGGTAAAAAGTAAATCTGTCGCCCGGTCATACCGGGCCAGCGATCGATAGCGGATTTATCGCTTAGGGTTCTTGTTAAACCAGCTTGCGACAAACAGCGTCGCGCACGATAGCAACAGGGCGCTCGATATAACGAGCAAAACCTCGGCCATGCTGATGTTGAAGGCAATGATCGGGGTGTAGCCGCAAGAGGTCTGGACTTCAAACAGCCACGGAAACCATTGGTCGAGCGCGAACCATGCAGGCATGCCGAGATCCATTTCGCAATCACCGAATACCCATCCGCGTTCGACCGCTAGCACGCGCCAACTGCGCTCCACAAAACCAAGCATGACGATCGTGCTGGCTCCGTGCATTAACCTCGATGCGCGCTGCGAACCGGTGAAAAAAAGTGCCAGTATTCCCAGCAGGATAAAAGCCATGATCCAGATGCGGATATGAATGCACAGCAGACAGGGCCATTCGTCGAGCACGTACTGGTAGTAAAGTGCGGCGGCTTCGAGCGCAATCCCGAGCAGCACCAACGCAACCCAGTAACGGCGTTGCTGGCTTAAGTTGACTAAAAATCGAACCATTATCTCGTCTCTTCCGGGCTGACAATCGGCATTTCAGCCGCGGCGCGTTTGCTCAACAATTCCGCGCCTGACTCGGTGATCACGATGTTTTCCTCGTGCACCATCAGCCTGTCGCCGTTATAGTCCATGCCCGGCTCCAGCGTAATCACCATGCCGGGTTCGAGCAGATTATGATCGCTGGCGGTGATCGATGGCCATTCGGTTAACTGCGCGCCGAGGCCATGACCCATGCGGCCGACGTCGTTGCTGGTAGCGCCACCGGCGGTTAGCACGGACCACATTGCCTGCCATACGTCGGTCGTCGTGGCCCCGGGTCTGGCTGCCGCCAGTCCGGCGTCGGTGCTACGAAAAACGGTATCGTAAGCCCGCCTGGCCTCGTCGGATGCGTACCCGAAAGCATAGTTGCGATCAAAATCACAATAATAGCCGTCAAACACGGTTCCGGTGTCGATAATCAATATATCCCCGGATTCGAGCTTGCGATCGTCAGGACCCATGATGATGTCGCCGTAGCCATCCGGACCCGATGCCGAGACGATGTAGGGGGTATGGTCAGCCCCGCGCTGTAGCAGGTCGATGCGCATCGCGCGCAAAATATCACGTTCGCTCTGGCCGGTTTGTGCGAAATCGGGCAGCGCGTTGAAACTATCCGACGCCAGTTCGCAAACATACCTGATCTTGTCAATCTCGGCCGCGGATTTGACGCTGCAGAGTTTCAGCATCAGGGCGGCGCAGTCGACCAGTTCCAGTGTCGACAGTTCATCTTCCAGGCGGCGGTAATCGAGGGCCGGCATGCGCAGGTGGCTTTCCGCGCCCAGCGTCATGCCAAGGCGCCCAAACCGCGCCGGCAGCTCTCGTATGGTCGATAGTAGCAGTGATACCCCATCATCCTCGGGCTGCGGGGAAGACCAGCTGCGAATATCATCGATCCAGGTTTGCCGCATCCCGGCCAGGCCGATGGTTGGAATCACCGCGACGGGTTTTCCGGTTGCCGGCAGCAGCAAGAACCACGGTCGGGTTGGGCTCTGCCAGAACTGGGTCAGGAAACCGCTAAAGTAACGTACATGCGGTTCGGTAGTCAGCAACATCGCGTCAAGCCGCTGTTCGCGCATCATGCGTTGCGCGTTTTCGGTCCTCGTTTCGTATTCCTGCAGCGCAAACCCGCGCTCGGGCGGAAACGCGGTCATGATCCCGCCACCAGTTGCTGGTAAAGTTCGGGGTCAGTCGCGCCCTCGGTGCCAATGACGAAAATCAGGCTGGATGCGTCGAGCCCCAGTTTTTGCGCCATTTCCGGGTCTTCGCGCGCTGCGATCGCCGCTGCCAGCCCGGCAACCGCGGATTCGCCGGCTTCGATTCCGGGATCGAGCCCGGCGAGCAGGCGCATGCAGGGTGCAACCGCATCCTCGCTCACGGTCATGAAGTCATCCGCGCCAGGCTGCAGGATCTTCCAGGCGAGCAGGGAAACCTCGCCGCATGACAGGCCGGCCATCAGGGTTTCAAGATCGCCACCAACGGTTACCGGTGTGCCCGCGGCTGCCGACTGCTGCAGGCAGTTCGCCCGTTCCGGTTCCACTACCACGAAGCGCGGTCGACGTTCACCCCAGAGTTCCCAGAAATAGGCACAGACGGCGGCGGCCAGGCCGCCGACACCCCCCTGGATGAAGACATGCGTCGGGATCTCGCCCTGCATCTGCTCGACCGCCTCGCCGAGCATAACGGTGTAGCCGATGGCAACGTCGCGGGGAATATCCATGTAGCCGGTGTAGCTGGTATCAGAGACGATGATGCGCCCATGGACACGGGCATCGGTATCGGCCTGTTTTACCGATTCGTCGTAGTTGCCGTCGATGCGGATTACTTCGGCGCCAAACGATTCCATCGCCTGCTTGCGCCCCGCGGAAACATCGCGATGTATGTAAATAACGCAGCCGCAACCGAACATTTGACAACCCCAGGCGACCGAGCGCCCGTGATTACCGTCGGTAGCGCAGCTAATGACGATTTTCTCGACGATTGACGAGTAACGCTTTTCCAGCAAATCCTCGATCGAGGGTGAATCACCGGTTTGTTCCAGGACCTGTTCGCGCAGTTGGCGCGCCACGGCGAAAGCGCCGCCAAGCGCCTTGAAACTTTTCAAATGAAATCGCTGAGACTCGTCCTTGTAGAATATTCCCCTGACCCCGATCTGGGTGGCGAGGTCGTCGAGCCGGTAAAGCGGCGTTGCGCGATAATCAGGCCAGCGAGATATCTCGCCAAAGGCTGCCCTCGATTTTTCGAGGCTTGCAATTTCGGCCAACTCGCGTGGATAGGGCCTGTTCCTGGCAACCGGGGTATTGGCCAAATGGCTTAAGCGTGCAGCGAGTATAGTCATACTGGTAAGCGGTCCAAAACCCCAGTCTACCGATTTAGCGCCGCGAGCGAAACGCTAAACAACGCGTCAGTCATCTCTAAATTCCCTAATATCAGACTGGACTTATCGGCTGAAAATCCTAGACTTGAGTTTGGCCCATCATAATAATCGACAGTAACCAATCACAATCATGAAAAGCCCATCGGCAACCAGGCAGGGGGTAGTGCAGGTTGAATCCAGTCAAGGCGTCCGCCCGCGCTCGACAGGCGGCCAGCACGGTATCGATTCCGATCAGGTTTTGGGGCGTTTCAGCGATGCGGTCATGCTTGCTGCTGACTGGTTTTGGGAGATGGATGCCGAACTGCGTTTTACCTATCAATCCAGCCGCTTCGAGGAAATTACCGGAATCCCGGTAACCGACGTTATTGGTAAGACCCGGGAAGAGGCGTTTTCCGGGCGTATCGATGATGCCCGAAAGTGGAACAGCCTGGGCGAGGTATTGCGGCAACACAGGGAGTACTCCATGGTCTGGTCGTTGAAGCATCCCGATGGCGATGTTCGCGTGCTGCGTACCCGGGGTAAGCCGTTTTACGACGCTGCCGGTCGTTTTATGGGCTACCGCGGCGTCGGCAGCGACATAAGCGAGGCGGTCGCCGCCCAGCAGCAACTCATCGAAAGTGAAAATCGATTCCTCGACGTTGTTGAGCACGTTACCGATATCGTTTGCATCGTCAATGCGAAGGGTGAAATAGAGTTCCTGAACAACGCGGTGGAGAAGCTGCTCGGCTATCGCGTCGACGAACTGAAATCGGGAAAAGCTGGCGCCCATGCCATCCCGGAAGACCGTGAGCGTATCGAACAGGCGATGGCCGAGGTGCTGGAGCACCCGGAGCGCGTGGTATCCGGGGTTTATCGTTACCGGCACAAGAACGGTTCGGTCAAGTTGCTGGAAGTGACGCGTCAGCAAATCCGGCCGACCGATGATGCACAGGAAGTAACTATCATTGTGCACGCGCGGGATATTACCGATCAGCACCTGGCTGAGAAGGCGCTCAGGGAGAGCGAGGACCGGTTGCGTGATTTTGCCGAGACCGGTGCCGACTGGTTCTGGGAACAGGACGACCAGCTTCGTTTCACCTACCTGTCCGGGAATTATCCTGGATTCGATCGCAGCGCGACTGAGGATTTCATTGGTAAAACGCGCGAGGAAATCGCGAAAAATAACAACTTTAAATCCGAAAAATGGCGGCATTTGATACGACAGCTGGAGAATCACGAACCTTTTTATAATTTTGAATACGCTTACACGCGCCCCGACGGGACCGAGGCCGTGGTGCGGATCAGCGGCAAACCGAAATTCGATGACCAGCAAAATTTCATGGGATATCGAGGCACCGGGATCGATATCACCGAATCTTACCGCCTGTCGCAGCAACTCAATTACCAGGCATCCCACGATCCGTTGACGGGACTGGTTAATCGACGCGAGTTCGAGCTGCGCCTGTCGCGCG